>Ga0326727_10005198_pt1 | contig 37581 bp, 32 predicted proteins | sample MB2enrmetagenome_FD_207643 | JGI IMG/M metagenome (GOLD analysis project Ga0326727, IMG submission 207643) | Lab enriched peat soil microbial communities from McLean, Ithaca, NY, United States - MB29MY | ecosystem: Environmental > Terrestrial > Soil > Wetlands > Peat | place: USA: New York... | reverse complement strand
CTATCCGAGCGAGCGAAAAAATTGTGGCTAGACATGGGCACGAGTTCTGGCCCCGAGAGTAAGCGGCCAGCGAACGTTATGAAAGCGCTGAAAATGCCAGAATTTAACATCTTCTACCATGCTCCAGTACTCATCCTCATGTTCGCAATGCCGCATACGCATGCTTCGCATGAGTACGACTGCGCGGCTGCGGCCGAGAACATGCTGATCGGCGCCCGGTCACTTGGCATCGGCAGCTGTTGGATAGGATTAGGCATGCCGCTGGGTTCTGATCAGAACACGCTGGCAGAGCTGGACGTGCCGGAAGGGTACCGTTTGATGGTGCCGCTCATTTTCGGCTATCCGGTGAAAGATATCGAGACGCCGCCGCCACGCGATGCGGAAGTCATTTTTAAGTGGATACCGTAAATCGCGCGCAAGAAGAAGAGCACTCATATGCAAAACGTAATTTTGATGGTCGATGGTGCAGAGACGAGAAAGCCTACGAAAGGTTTTTAAAGAAGTGCTCGCCCAGTTGGGAGGCGTACCGGTATCTTTGTGGAAACCGGATACGTGAGCTGCATGCTCTAGCGAAGCAATACTTAGGTTGCTTGGTATACGTCATATTGCTCTTCCATCATCCCCTGACTTCTTTTTTTTGCCGCATGAGGTTGCCTTAGATGCTGCTGCGTCCCCAGAAAGACGCCGATGCAGCTTCCTTTTGGCAAAATAAAAAGCGCTCCGGCAAGCTTATAACTGGCATAAGGTGGCTGGGCATGTCGTGTATATCACTTAGCTGCCGTAGCGCCGTCCGGAGCGTGTTTCGGCCGCATAAACGAGATGATCGCGGCCAACGCAGAGATGGCCGCTGACACGAGAAATGCCTGGTGCATGCCGAGCTCAAAGGCTGCCAAGACCAGTGGATCGCTGCTCAACCCCCCGCCGTACAGAAAGACGTGGTACAAGACCGTTACGGGAAGTGTGCTAAGGACGAGGGGGAATGCGATCGCGATAGCGAGCATCTGACCGGTATTCTGGACCATCGTCCGGATACCCGACGCCGCGCCACGCTCGTTCGGCTGCACGGCGCTCATCGCCGCGTTCGTATTTGGCGACCAGAAGATGCCCGATCCCGCCCCTATGAGCGCCATTAAGACGGCAAGCACCCAATAGGGCGTCGTGCTCACGATAGTGGCCATCCCTATGAGCGCCCCGGCGTCGATAAGGAGTCCACCGGTGGCGAGATAGCGCGCCCCATAGCGGTCAGAGAGGCGCCCTGAAATCGGCGCGGTGACCAAGAGCGCGGCGCCGAAAGGCGTCATGAGAATGCCTGTTGTGAGGGGGTCAAGTCCATAGGGCCCCTGAAAGAAGAAGATGAGGACGAAGAGCACGGCACCGCGAGCCAGGCCACTGAGCCCGCTCGCCGCGGTGGCGTACGTGAAGACGCGGTTCGAGAGGAGGTGAATGTTAAGGATCGGCTGACGGACGCGGCCTTCCACGAAGATGAACGCCGCGAACGACACCACGGTGACCACGCACATGACGTACACGGCCCACACGCCCGTGATGGGAAACGCATAGAGCGACACTGCGAGCAGGAGTCCTGTCAGCCCCGTCGTAAACGTAATGGCTCCGGCCCAATCAAAAATCTGATCCGCAAGCGGAACGACCGGTTCTCTGAGCTTGTACACCCCATAAATCGTGCCGAAAATGCCAATGGGCACGTTCACGAGAAACACGAGCCGCCACGAAATTGTGGTGAGCACGCCGCCCACAAGTGGGCCGAGGAGGAATCCCGCGGAAAACGCGACCCCGTTCACACCGAGAGCGAAGCCGATGTTCCCCTTGCGAAAGGCGTCGGTGACGATCACGACGCTGTTGGTCATGAGCAGTGCGCCGCCGACGCCCTGTATCATGCGGTACACCAACAAGTCAACGCCGTGGAACTGCGGGAGCGACAGCCCACACAGCAGCGACCCGGCGGTGAAGATGACAAAGCCGATGTTGTAGAGGTTCTTACGTCCCAGTATGTCCGCGAGCCTGCCCACCACGGGTACAATGGCCGCGACGATAAGCAGGTACCCCAAGAGTACCCACATCATGGTGATAAAACTCGCCTGCAGGTCCGCTAAGATCGTGGGCAGCGCGATGATTACGGCGGACCCATCGATCGACGCCATCAACACGCCAATGGTTGTTACGGAAAGCGCAATCCACTCGTAGCCAAGGCGCGAATGAGCGTTATCCTCGAGTGTCATTTTGTGTCCTTCAGACTTCTTTGAGTATTTCGTTTTCAGCTCGAATCGCGCGATCTCGTAACCAGGCGGCCGTTAAAGAAGAGTCGTAAGCCTCGCTGTGGTAACGGGAAAGAGCAGTATTGAGGCTTGCCGCGGTACCAACACCAGCGAGCACTGATGATGGAATTTTGTCGATTTTATCTGGTGCATAACATTAGAATATTAGAATGAAAAGGAAAGCCACCTGCGATTATTAGAGGCTATATGAGCAATCTTCTGAGGATGTTTTGTCGTGGCACAGTCTTGTGTGGACCAGTATTGTATAAAAAACACTCGCTAGCCCACCTTTACAGCTACCGTTAATCCATCGCCTATTGGTAGAATCGTACTCTCTAACAAGGAGCTACCGGCAACCATTTCATTAAACTTTTGTATGGGTGCGACGGAGCGAGTCCCTCTGCTATCCAGCCCCATAACAGGAAACAGCGTGTCTTCTGCCAAAAGGAGTCCGCCAGGTCTTAAAAGACGAACGCAATCGTCAAATAATAGAGGGTACAGCTCTTTATCACCAACGTCTTGAAATATTAAATCAAAGTGTTCTCGAATTCGGGGAACTATTTCGCGTGCATCACCAATTTTCACTTCAATGTTCCGTGCAACCCCAGCACCTTCAAAATGCTTCATCGCTTGCTGTGCAACGTGTTGCTCATACTCAATAGTGAGGATTTTGCCGTCAGATCCTTTCACAGCATTAGCTATTGATACAGTTGAATATCCTATACTAGTTCCAATTTCTAAAATCATTCGTGCACGCGTCAGTCGAGTCAAGACATAAAGCATCCTCGACACGTCATCATCCACTACGGTTCCGAATTCCTGTAACGCCGTAGCCTCAATGTATCCTTTTTTACTGAGCCCCCTTTTTTCGTATAGCGCGTCAATGTAAGAAGTTGCTTTTTCTAAATCCATAGTCACCTCTTAATCATAGACCATCATTTTTCTTCTCTATTTTATATCGAGGGGCTTTTTAAAATCGGGTCAACAGACGTGGCCCGATTGCCGATTTTTGTGGTTGCATCTAAACGGATCTTTGGGCCCGGTTTACAGGCGTGATCTCCTGCCTATTTCAGATAGCACGGCCCTTCGCTCATGCTCCGAACAATGACGGCGAAATCATGGAGGGGATTTCCTTCAGAAAAGTCCCTAGGACCGGCATAATGAGATTCCTCCGCTCTCGGGATACCCGACCCAGGATACCCCTCTATGTTATACGCTTGACCTGATTTCGTTTATTAAGCGCCTTATGATGCCTTGGAGAGACGTGCCATGCGCGCCTTGCCGCATCGTATAATTCGTGTAATTCGCGAAGGCCCCCGTCGTATTAGCGGTTGAGTTTGTTGACGTGTTAAAGGGCGCTGGGCGAGGATGGCCTCCGAAAGCCGGAATAAATACTAACAGAAGCACAAATACGATGACTATGCCAACTACGATCTTGATACTCGTTCTCATTTCGTGTCCTCTTAGTAAAAAAACACGGATGTGAAAAGTGGTCAACGCAGCTTAAACGTATCTGCTCGCCGATCCGGGCCCAGGCCGTCATCAATTTAGAGCGATATGCAAGCGGAGCTACAACAAAGGGTTATACCGATATCACACTTTAAACTATCTGCTAAGGCTCTTTTACCTCTGGGTTTCCTTCATTACACTGTTCCAATAGACGTTGCAACCAAGCAGACCTACAGATGGACGGCGACTGACTTTTTTTCGGGGTAAACCAACTGAAGAAGATCCAAGGCAGTGTTTCTTTTTCCGGTGACCGACAAGCACGTAATCCAACAGACGTCAGACAGTGGATTCACATCATTTGTGTTTGGGCTTAATCCAAACGAAGGTCCAGTGTGTCACCTTCAGATGCGTCGCGTTCTGCAACCTCAAACCACCGGAACCAACAACTGCTCCCATTTTTGTAAAAAAACTGAACGGAGCCCGATTTGGCGTTTGCCGGGAGTCGAGTTTAAATAGGTCGTTTAAATAGTTCTCTTTATCGAATGCATGATTGATGGTAACATAGTACAACATCGGAATACGAAGTCGTTTACGATCGACAAACTTGCAGCGCCATCGCGCTGGCCCACGGAGATAGAAAGCTCGATCTCGAAGGAATGCGTTTCGAAAGAATACGAGTGGACAGAATAAGAGTGGGGCGGTCTGTAACGGCCCTACGCAGACCTCGCGCGACGTCGTGAATACGACAAGGAATAGAAGCAGAGGCAACGAGCCCAGCAGCTTGCTATTATATGCTTCGAACCAGAATTTTGTGGAACCCAAAACAATGAAGGCATTATTGCTGCGCGTCGGCATCGACAAGGGAAGCGGCGGAACCTATGGTCCAATTTTTGAGGACGGATCGTTCGAATTCGTTCCCATTCCTGAGACGTATCGATCGTGCACGGCGACCACGTACGGCGAACGAATCGGCAGGAAGGGAAAACCGCTCTCGACCTATGTGCCGCCAGCGCTGAGGCACGTGCCCATGCACGATGACCCTGAGTTCGAGATGCGCACCTATGGTGACGCGACGGCGAAACGTCGCTTTCTCCTTGAGTTGAGTGAAGGAGATCTGCTCGTTTTTTACGCGGGATTAAAGCCGTTTAACCACGACAACGCTGAGTATCCCGAAGCGCTGTACTTCGTCGGCTATTTCACGATCGATCACGTGATCGATTTCAACTGGTTGTCAGCGTCCGAACGAGCCGCGTATCGCCAGCGTTATCCGTCCAACGCCCACGTCAAGCGCGGATACGCCTTCGAAAATCTCGTGATCGTCGTGGGCAGCAAGAACAGCAGACTGTTGCACCACGCGCGGTTGATCAGCCAGAAGAAACCCGACACAAGCGCACGGCCTACGTACGCGCTGTCACCTGAGATGGAAGAGCTACTCGGAATCACCGGATTCATTCAACGAAGCATACCGCCGCGATTTGTCACGCAAGCGCATAACATCGCTCGTTTGGTGCAGTTGCTCGACTCGTTGTGATCCGGCTCCGCTCGGTTCTTCTGCAGAAGCATGGCAGCGCAGCGTTTGATACGCAAAAAAGGTCTCCGCCAATGTACGCGACTAAGTCTACCCGCACTCCAAAACGCACGCGCTGCCACAAACGACGACCAACGTGCTTGGGAAGCTCACGCGACAACCTCCACGGTTACGCCGACGAGGGGGGACGACGGCGCGAACGCACATGAGCAGAGAGCGGGGGGCGGAGGCCCGACGCACGCCGCGAGACACGTATAAATAGAAAAAGAGAGAGACAATGCGCGATCAACGCACGGAAGGTCACGCGAGATGGTGGTAGCCAACCAGTTACTCATCGGCTCACTTTTCTTCGTCGGCGCGGCGCAGTTCGTCCTCGCGATGATCATCGCCGAGGCGCGCTACCCGGGCTACAGCATCGCGAATAACGCCATCAGCGACCTGGGCGTCGGACGCACCGCGCGCCTTTTCAACGCCTCGATCATCGTCTTCGGCGCCGCGATCGTGGGCGGCGCGCTCATCGGCACGGGCTTTTTTGGCCCCGTGCCGACGCTTTTCATCGTCCTCGCGGGCGCCGGGACCGTTGGCGTGGGGATATTCCCCGAGACGACCGGAAGGCGTCATCTCCGCTGCGCGCTCGTCGCGTTCCTTTTCGGGGGCTTATCTGCGATCTCCGCCTTTTCGCACGAGAGCGTCCCTCTGGCGTACTACTCAATCGGACTCGGGGTCATTTCGCTCGCCGCGTTAGTGCTGCTCACCCGGAAGCACATGCACGGCATCGGCTTCGGCGGGATGGAGCGATTGGTCGCCTACCCGATCATCCTATGGGCACTCGGCCTCGGCGGGTTTCTGCTCAGCACTCGCTAAGGTCTACCTCTGCAGAGCGCGAACGCAACGTCACCCATTTGGTGCTTGCTCGACTCGTCGTGAGCCGTCTCCGCGACATTCTTCTGCTGAAGCTGGGCAAGGCAGCGTTAGATGCGTCATCCTAGCGGACTACGTCGCCCAATCTGCTGTGCGTCTCGCCGCGCTCGTTCACGCTCGCTGTCAGCTGTTCGAGTGGCACTGTGTGGACGCAAGCAGCAACTTGTAAGTGGCCTGTTTCACCTCGTCTGTATCCATCTGTGGCCGAATCGCTTACATAAAGGTGCGTCTGGCGACAAAGGATAATCGCTCGACAAGAACGCGCCGAAAGAAAGAAAAAAGAAGAAGAGATGGGGTTAGCTCCTCCTTACCACATAAGCGGCGATAACGAGTCCGACAATAACGAGTCCGACAATAACGAGTCCGACCTCCAAGGCGGGCGTCGCACCCGTAGCCGCAGCTGCGTTGCCGATGGCATAGACGTTGTCGTCATAGCCCCCCACGTAGACCGTGCCGTTGGCGACGGCGGGGGAGGAGAGCACCTCGTTTCCGGTCGTGTAGTTCCATGTCACCTTGCCGGTGGTGGCGTTGAGGGCGTAGGTGTTGTTGTCATCGCTCCCCACGTAGACGACGCCGTTAGCGACGGCGGGGGAGGAGAGCACCTCGTTTCCGGTCGTGTAGTTCCACGTCACCTTGCCGGTGGTGGCGTTGAGGGCGTAGGTGTTGTTGTCATCGCTCCCCACGTAGACGACGCCGTTAGCGACGGCGGGGGAGGAATAGACCCCGCCTCCGGTCGTGTAGTTCCAGAGCTTTGTACCGTTATTCGCGTTGAGAGCGTAGAGGTTGCTGTCCTCGCTCCCTACATACACCGTGCCGTTGGCGACCGCAGGAGACGAAAGCACGGCGTTTCCAGTCGTGTAGTTCCAGAGCTTTGTACCGTTATTCGCGTTGAGAGCGTAAAGGTTGCTGTCCTCGCTCCCCACGTAGACGACGCCGTTAGCGACGGCGGGAGAGGAGAGCACGGCAGCTCCCGTTGTGTAGTTCCACACGTTCGCCCCGGTAGTGGTGTTGAGGGCGTAGACGTTGTTGTCATCGCTCCCCACGTAGACGACGCCGTTAGCGACGGCGGGAGAGGAGAGCACGGCGGCTCCGGTCGTGAAGCTCCACGTCACCTTGCCGGTTGTGGCGTTGAGGGCGTAGACGTTGCTGTCATCGCTCCCCACGTAGACCGTGCCGTTGGCGACGGCGGGGGATGAATAAACCTCATCTCCGGTCGTGTAGCCCCACACTTTCGCCCCTGTGGTAGCGTTTAGGGCGTAGACGTTGTTGTCATCGCTCCCCACGTACACCGTGCCGTTGACGACGACAGGAGAGGAGAGCACGGCGGCTCCGGTCGTGAAGCTCCACGTAAGCTTGCCACTTAGCGCGTTGCTCCCCGCCACAGGGCTGTAATCACCGGTGTGCTGGGCGTTATAATGGAACTGGTTCGTGCCGTACTGTGCCCCTGTAGGAACGGTTGCAACGCCTGCAAACAAGACAGCAATGAGGAAGATCGCTAAAGAAAATGAGGCCATTTTGTAGACGCGCATGATTGCCTCGTGCAATGTTCCAAGACACCAGACGCCTGAGAACGTGTCAGAAGATATGATAAAGGCTTCGGTTCAAATAAGTGATTCTATGTCTTTGCATAGTGGGCGTCTTGTCGCGCTCCTGCTACCCGGAACGGTCTTAGTCGCGTTAGGCCCAGGCGGCTCTGATTCAGGCACCAGTAGCTCCAATAGCGCATTAATAACTCCTCGTTAACCGACAGACGTCGCCCACTCATTTCGGTATACATGCGTTTCAGCACATGCCACCCGCGCGTAAAGAAAAAGCAGGTGGAGGGCGTTAGCGCTTTCTCCTTACCACGTAAGCGGCGATTACGAGTCCGACAAAAACGAGTCCGACAAAAACGAGCGTCACCTCGAAGCCGGGCGTCGCACGCTGACTTGTGGCCGCGGCCGCGTTGCCGATGGCGTAGACGTAGCTGTCAAAGCTCCCCACGTACACCGTGCCGTTGGCGACGGCGGGGGAGGAGGACACCTCATCACCGGTCGTGAAGCTCCACGTCACCTTGCCGGTGGTGGCGTTGAGGGCGTAAACGTTGCTGTCATCGCTCCCCACGTAGACCGTGCCGTTGGCGACGGCGGGGGAAGAGTACACCTCGCTCCCTGTCGTGTCGTTCCAGAGCTTGGTGCCGGTGGTAGCGTTCAGAGCGTAGACGTTGTTATCCTCGCTCCCCACGTAGACCGTGCCGTTGGCGACGGCGGGGGATGAATAGACCCCACCCCCGGTCGTGTAGTTCCACAGCTTCGCCCCGGTGGTAGCGTTGAGGGCGTAAGTGTTGTTGTCCTGGCTCCCCACGTAGACCATGCCGTTGGCGACGGCGGGGGAGGAGAGCACGGCAGCACGGGTCGTGTAGTTCCAGAGCTTGGTGCTGTTATTCGCGTTAAGGGCGTAGGTGTTGTTGTCATCGCTCCCCACGTAGACGACGCCGTTGGCGACGGCGGGGGAGGAGAGCACGGCAGCACGGGTCGTGTAGTTCCAGAGCTTCGCCCCGCTGGTGGCGTTGAGGGCGTAAACGTTGCTGTCATCGCTCCCCACGTAGACCGTGCCGTTGGCGACGGCGGGGGAGGAGAGCACGGCGTTTCCGGTCGTGTAGTTCCAGAGCTTCGCCCCGCTGGTGGCGTTGAGGGCGTAGGTGTTGTTGTCCTCGCTCCCCACGTAGACCGTGCCGTTGGCGACGGCGGGGGAAGAGTACACCTCGCTCCCTGTCGTGAAAGTCCACACTTTCGCCCCGGTGGTGGCGTTGAGGGCATAGACGTTGTTGTCCTCGCTTCCCACGTAGACGACGCCGTTGGCGACGGCGGGGGAGGAGAGCACGACGCTTCCCGTCGTGAAGCTCCACGTCAGCTGACCGTTCGACATGTTGCTCCCCGCCACAGGACTGTAATCGCCGGTGTGCGCAGCGTTATACCGATATTGCATCGCATCGTACTGCGCTGCTGCAGGAACAGTTACAACGCCTGCAAACACGACGGTAACAAGAAGGATGACTACAGAAAATGCGACGGTTTTGTATGAGCGCATGATTGCTTGTTGCAATGTTCGCAGACACTAGACGCCTGAGAACGTCGGAAGAAAGTATAAAGGCTTCGGTTGAAACGTGACCGTAGAACCTGTCCACGGTGTTCAAGTGGTCAAAAAATGAATAAATACCTCCGAACATCAGACGTCCGTTTGATCGCCCTGCTTTTTTCTCGTCGCCGCTGCGCTGCTTCCTTTATTGGGGTCTCATTATTTGACCGCTATCTTCTGTGGCAGGAATACCGCAGCTCCTATAGTTCAAAGGTTCAAAGGTTCAACTCGCATAATGGAGTATGCGGTGTCAGTACGCTCGTATCGCTCCTATAGAAATATCAACGACAGTAGTATCACCAGCAGTGCAATAAACAAGACAGATATGACCCAACCAATTTTTACGAGATTTTCAGATGCGTCTGCAATGCGCTTTAAGTGGTCTATTTCTTCTATTTCGTCTGGTTGCATTTCCTTAATCAACACTCCTTTTTTAACGCCCTTCCCCCTTGACAAAAGAATGAATCAAACAAGCAAACGGCGGCGTTATCGCTTAAGTCTTGTCGTTTTAGCTGCCGCCCATCTTTTATCGTCCGATGGCTCGAAAAACAAAAATCGCAACGGCTGCTTGACTCCCAATCGTAAACGCTAACTATATTAAGCTCGGCTCAACACGTTTGACGTTAAGATACCAAGCGACGCGACAAAACGGGTTCCGCAATCGACAGGCGCATAGCTAATTTCGAGCAACGGACCCCCGTATGCGCATTATTTGTCGCAGTCTCAAGATTACCCCTGGGTTTCGCGTTTGATGTATCATATTTCTTGCTGCGTTCACCCACAAAAAAGCGCGGTGGGGCCGGATAAAGACGGTACAAAGATCAGCTGAGGTTCTGACCGATCGTATCTGTGGTCTCAGTTACTACAACCCAGTTATTAATCTCTTTATCGTAGGCGTACAAAAAAGTATACGTCGATACACTCGTCGATGCATTCGTCGTTGCATTCGTCGTTGCACTTGCGAGGCTGTTTGTTGTATACCCAAACCACGAGGCTCTTGTATCGCCAAATATGGTCGAGTTACCAAGTTGGCTATTCCCGCTTGCATACCCGTCACTCTGTTTTTGGAGTACCAACTGTCCATACCGTTCTTGTGCCGCAGCTTCGGACTGTGCGATCTCGATCGTCACCGTGAGATTAAAGCTTCCATTTCCGCTGCTTGCTCTATACGAGCCCGAGTACACATTGTCAGCTATCTGTGATACTGGATTTATTGAAGTCCACCCTATACCCCCAATGCTTTTTGCAAAATTGGCACTGTAATCGGACTTTGACGAAGCAAAAGGATTAGAAAAGCTTGTGATCAACGCCGCAGTAAGCACCGTAGCAGTTAATAATAAGACGATTAACCCAAACGCAATTCGCTTCATAGCTTGTCGTATGTCTTAAACGTAAGCAGTTAACCAAATAAAACTACCTTTTTGTAGTATTTCAGCGCGGCCCGTTATGTGGATCTTTTACTCTCAAAGCAGCTCGCGTACAGGGCCCCGGCAGTTCAAAAACCCCGTGCCCAAAAAAAGGTGTGGCCTGTGTGTCAGCGCGTCGCACTGTTAAGCGACACGACATAAACAATCCCCTCGCGCCGGCCCTGTTGCAAGGAAAAGGGGTATATCGTTGACCCTTTCATGAGTACGTAAAGGAGGCATGTCGAATGGTCGCAATGCCAGAAAAGGTAATAGAGAATATCAGAGCGATGAATGCCGTCGTGGTAACGACGGTAAGCGATGCGGGCGTACCCAACGCGGTTCCCGTAGCGTCGATTGTCGTGCGCGATCCCGAAACGATCCTTATCGGCGACAACTTCTTCAAAAAGACGGCTGAAAATGCGAAGAAAGCGAACTGCAACGTAGCCGTCACGTCGTGGATCGGAAGGGAGGGCTATCAGGTGAAGGGCACGGGCAACTACGTGACTGACGGCCCAGACTATGAGACGATAAAGCAGGTCATAAAGGCGATGAACCCCAACTTGCCGGCAAAAGGCTGCATCGTCATGAAGGTCACCGACGTGTTTGACGTCGCTCCTGGACCCAACGCGGGAAACAAGATCGCTTAAGATCGGCATTCCGGTATTTTAGCGAGCGTGCAGGATAGCGTGCGAACTCGCAGAAGGTTAAACATCGTCAGCGCCGCATTGCTACCATAAGCCGTCCGGATCTGAAGAGGCCGAAACAGGGGCCGCTGCAGACGTTGTGACTTCGTTAGTAAGTAAAACGGCACTTTTGCATCACGTCCTGCTTGGTCCCGGTCGTCACATCGCATGCACCGCTGTCGAGTTAACGTTCGTGTGGTCAAGCACCTGGTCCAATCTTCGCATATCGACCCTGTGGCAGACTTATTGCAAGAAACGGAGGCCGATATTCTTTTGTTGGGCGCAATGGGTAGTTGCATTACAATAGTGAGACCAAGTGCCAATCTGACGCGATAACGGTGTCCCGATACGCTAAAGTCTCACGTTAACAATACTCAGCAATTTTTTCTCATCGATAGAGTTTATTTTGCCTTATGGTCTCCTCGCCCACACAGGGTCTCTTCGAATGTTTTTGAAATATGGAAAGTCGTCTATAACGTGATTCGGGCGTCTCACGCGCTCAGTTTATTCACGTCGTCTGGTGCCCGCGAAATACTTGGCACCCTCTCAACAGTTTATGGAGAGGGTCAGACTTTTCATAAATTGACGAAAGATCGTAATCAATGGTTTCGACTAGTTCAACCGCTGTTTGATCGTAGAGGACTGCCGGGTATTTTTTCTCTGTGCACGACACCATGCCGGAATGAACAGGGTCTCTTCTACGGTGTTGAGTTCGATCGCCATTGAGTAGGAAAGACACATCCACCGTGGTATGAAACTGTCGGCTAAAAAGTCCACTGGAACAGACTAAACGGAAACCTGCGAGACCCTTGACGTAGAAACGCCTATTCATTCCCAATTATCAGCTCGCCAACAGACCAGACCGATTCAAATCAATATCACTGAGGAGGGTAACAGGTCCAACGAAAGCTATTTGCGCCGCGGCGCTAGCCTACTTCCGAGGTACCTGTGGAGCGCAAAGGCACAAATGACGGGGAACGGAGAAACGCGCTGGCCTCCGAAAAGAGCCCGTATCTGCTCCAACACGCTGACAACCCCGTCGACTGGTATCCGTGGGGGCGGGAAGCGTTCGACAAGGCACAGCACGAGGACAAGCCTCTGTTTCTGTCGATCGGGTACTCGACGTGCCACTGGTGCCACGTTATGGCCCATGAGTCGTTCGAGGACCCCGAGATCGCGCAAATGATGAACGACGCGTTCGTGAACGTCAAGGTCGACCGGGAGGAGCGGCCGGACATCGACGACGTCTATATGGAAGTCTGTCAGGCAATGACCGGGCTGCGAGGGTGGCCCCTCAGCATAGTGATGACGCCTGACGCCAGACCATTTTTCGCGACCACGTACATCCCGAAGGAAACGCGGTTCGGGCGAACTGGGATGCGGGAGCTCATACCGCGCATACAGGAGACGTGGCGTCAAAAGAGGCCCGAGATCGACACGTCTGCGGCGGAGATCGTTTCCCTCCTCCGTGCGTCATCGCTCCAGCCCTCGGCCGGGGATATCAACGCGTCAGCGATTCAGATAGCGTACGAAGAGCTCATCTGCCTCTTCGATGATGTGCACGGAGGGTTCGCGAGCGCCCCAAAGTTCCCCAACCCGCACAGCCTTACGTTTCTGCTCCGCTATTGGAAGCGAACAGGCGAGCGCAAGCCGATACAGATGGTAGAAAAGACGCTTCAAGCGATGCGGCACGGCGGACTCTACGACCACGTGGGATTCGGTTTCCATCGATACTCCACAGACGCTGAATGGCTCGTCCCGCATTTCGAGAAGATGCTCTACGACCAGGCACTCCTCGGGCTCGCTTACGGGGAAGCCTATCAGGCAACCGGGAACGATGAGTATGCGCGGGTCGTTCGGGAAGTGTTTTTGTTTGTTTCGCGCGAGATGACATCGTCCGAGGGGGGCTTCTACACCGCTATAGACGCTGACAGCGAGGGGGAGGAGGGCAAGTTCTACCTGTGGCGCCTCGAGGAGCTTGTACGAGGGCTCAGTGAGAAGCAAATAGAACTCGCCCGTATTGTGTTCAACCTCAAGCCCACGGGCAACTACAGCGACGAAAGCACAGGGGGGCGCACCGGCAAGAACATACTTCACATGACGCGATCGGTCACAGCGCTCGCAGCAGAACTCAAGATGAACGAAGAGACCCTCAGAAACCGCATTGAGTCAATCCGACAGACGCTTTTTGAACTGAGGGAGAAGCGCGTGCATCCGCTGCGAGATGATAAGGTGCTTGCTGACTGGAACGGGCTCATGATCGCCTCGCTCGCCAAAGGCGCGCGCATTCTTGGGGAACCTGCGTATGCCACAGCTGCGGCGATGGCGGCCGATTTTATCCTCGAGCATATGCGCGACCGTGAAGGTCAGCTTCTTCACCGCTATCGGGAGGGCGAGGCGCGGGTTACCGCGTCGTTGAATGATTACGCTTTCCTCATCTGGGGCCTATGGGAACTGTACGAAACGACCTTTGAGACACGCTACCTTGCAGCAGCGCTTGAGCTTCTGGAGCACGTGCTGACGCATTTCAAGGATGATACAGACGGCGGGTTTTACTTGACCGCCGACTATGCGGAATCGCTCATCTTCCGCACGCGAGACGTGTACGATGGCGCACTCCCCTCGGGTAACTCGGCGATGCTGATGAACCTGACGTTTCTTGGCCATCTTACGGGGAGGCGGGAGTATTTCGAAGAAGCTTCGAGATTGGGCCGGGCACTCTCACACGAAGTCGACCGGGCCCCACAGGCCCACACGCACCTATTGAGCGCGCTTGATCTCGCCCTCGGTCCCTCGTATGAGACCGTTATATGCGGCGATTCGCGCTCAGAAGACACCGAACGCATGCTGAGGGCGCTTGACAAGCATTTCCTGCCGTATAACGTTGTGGTTTTCCGGCCAGCGGGAACCGAGGATCCTAAAATCGCAGAAGTCGCTCCGTTTACGAAGTTCCAGACGTGCATCGACGGGAAGCCCACCGCGTACGTCTGTCAGAATTACGCGTGCAGCGTTCCAACTACCGATACTGCTGAAATGCTGCGCATGTTGGAAAAAGGGCGTCGCGGCAATCGCTGATAAGTTTCGTGAAATTGGTCAAAGCGAGAGACCTGGACCGAGTGCCGACCCAAAGTCTGGAGACGCGTACTCCTCGTGAGTTCGCTCAAAGTTCGAAACCGTCACACCATAATCATCAGTACTCTACCTTCTTTTTCCCGCTCCACTTTACGGGATATCCGCGAGCTGTTGCATGAAGTCTAAGCTACCACGATCTTGCTATCTGTGAAGGGCAACTCTCTGGCGGCTTTTTCTGCATAAACTTCGCTACTGAATAATCCACAGCGCCGAATAGCTCTCTTTTTTGCACCGTTATCAAAAAAATAAGTTGGACCAGTGAAAGACGGCAATACAGCTTGAGCGTTGTCGTTTCGCTGCGGCTAGCTTCTGTCGTGTAATGGAAACAGATTGTTTCTTGGAAACGACGCTAAATACCAAGGGCGGAAGGATGCGTTACACCGAGGCCTTGTCGAACACTCCTTCAAAGACTTCGCCCATCAACGATCTGGTCATTCGGCTCTCGCGCTCGTGTAGCCCTGCCGCAGACATCAGGGCGCGGATTTCAGCTGCCGGTGTGCCATGCTCCGCTCGAGTCGGCTCGCGAATAAACAGTCTGCCGTGCGGCTTTAACTTTCGCGCCAATATGTCCACTTTTTCTTGCCGCTGGTCCATCTCTACGTGGTGCAACACGAAGTGCACGACAACAATGTCATAGGCGTTGTCAGCTATTTCAAGTGCAGCGATGTCACCAAGCTTATAGTCCACATTGGGGTACTTTTTCAGTCTTTTTTGTATGGTCTCCATCCATACTTTAGAAACATCGACGCACGTCAAGTGGCCCTTACCTGGCAACAGGCGTTCAGCAATGTGTCGTGATATGCGACCCGAGCCAGATCCGTAATCCAGCACCACCTCATTGCCTGACAGACCGAAGCTGTCTACGTAGCGCTTGTAAGGGCGTGCCACGCTATAGCCCAACAGCACCGTGAAAAATACCTGCAAGCGACTCGGTTCACTGGTCACTTAGATCCACCCGCACTGAGGAATGCGTATTGGGTATGAAACAAGCCGCCTCATAAAGATTCTTATGCGAGCTCAATTCTTTGCTCTGCTAGGAACACCTTAACGATGAGTGCATCAAAGGCGGCCGGTAGATGACCTGAAAAATAAGGCCGAAACATCGTCTCGTGTAAATAATCAAGAACATTTGTTGATAAAGAAACATTCGACAGGAGCAGCTGCACGAGTGCTTTGACAAACCAGCCCGATTGATTATTACTAGAGCGTCCAGTTAGCAAGATGGCATCGTGCGCACAAGAGGAAACGTTACTTTTTTCTTACGATGTGTTGCCTACTCTATAGAAATTATCCTTTTCTTTCTTTTCTTTCGGCCCCCTATTCTGCTACCCAACCGGTCAATCAATTGGCTTATAACTTTTTGATTTCTCGACCTGACGCGTTCACCCATTTTTGCTCACCTCGGAGTTGCACATTTTGCGACTTGTTCGCCCACTTTATACAAACTATCCCGTTTTTTCCTATATTCTCCTTGTTCGCGAGGCCAGCGCACAAAGATATACTTATTTCGGCCCTTGGAGCTCACTACGTCGTTCTTTTTTGAGCTTGGACAGCCTCTGAGTGTGAACTGCAGCCACCTACGCTGCAACTTTTAGTCATTTTTGCAGCACTTCCGGCAAACATCTGCAGCGTCTCGCCACATATTGATTTATACCACTTGGCAAATTAATAAAGTGCTGTAAGCACGCAGCTGCGTAGCGTGTCTGTGCTGCAATTTAAGTAAAGCTTGCAGCAACTTTCCAATAAATTGAAAAAGAGCAAATTAGGAGGTACATGGCGCAAGAAAGCGGAAAGATTCGTTATTCGGTTGCATTGTCATCCGACTTGGCGTCGCTTCTCAAAGAGCAGGCCGCAACTGAGGGTAAATCACTCTCGGCGTTCTTGGCTCATATAGTCGAAGAGCGCTACGCAGAGAAAAAAACACTGGCTGGTTACGGACACGAAATGGAAGCACTGCAATCCAATTCTGAGAAGGCGTTGCAGCTGCAACGCGCGGAATACGAAAAACAAGCCCAAAATCAGCGTGCGGAAAGCGCAAATATAGTGCAGCGCGTGCGCGCCGAACACGAGAAGAAGATTGAGCAACTTATCGCTGAGCATGATGCTGAGATACAGCAAATCCGCGCCGACGGTGAGAAGCAAATGCGACAGCTTAAGGCAGACCGTTCTGCGAGTATCCAACAGCTGGAGAACTCGCTCGAAGAACTTGAAAGTGTTACGCAGAAGCTCGATGCTAATCTGAAAGAATCTGGAGAGCGCAACCGCGCGTTGATGGAACAGCTACGGGAATCAGAAGCCGCGCACCAAACGGTTGTGATTGACCTGCAGCACCGCGTTGAACTCATAGAAAAAGACAAAGCAAGCCTCGAAGCGGCACTACAAGTTGAGAAGGGCCACTCGCTCGAATTGAAAGCCGATAAGGGAACCCTACAGAAGCAAGTCGAACTGCTGACGTTGCGATTACCCGCCCAGGGTCGATTTTTGGTCTCGGATATTCGGCCCGAAAAAAGAAAACCGTTAAGCCGAAAATAACCCACAGGACCTGATAACATGGAAGAAGCAGACCGCATGATGTGTGAAAAATGCATGGCCATTAACGACGCAAACGCTGAATTTTGCAGACGATGTGGCGAACCACTACCACAGAATGCACCGATGCCTGAACCTCAGCAGCCAGAAATCGCGCAGTACGGGGCAAGCGGCGAGCTGCGTGAGCCGCCCCGTAACGCACTCGATGAGTTGATGCACCTCGGCATTGGGAGACTTATCGGATTTGGCATACGGTTTGGATTCGTTCTCGCAATCGCTGAAATTATCGCACTTGTAGTCATCGTCATCATCCTCGCCGTGCTTGCAGTTGTATTGACGCTGCTCGGCATTGGCATAGGAAACTTCTTCTTCGGAAACTTGACGTCTTTGGGGCGACTGTGAGGCGTTACAACGTCAAATTGCGACTTATGTGAGATGTGGAAGCGATGCCCAAGAGAGGAGCCATTGATTGGGGCCAAAAAAGTGAGAACCTGAGGGGGGTCAGATCCTCTAGGCTGGATAGGACCCACGTACGAGATCTCTTAGGCGGCGGGTTATCACCAGCAGCAACGAAGAGACCAGCCAGACCGTCACACTCTCGCATGGAACGTGGCGTGCCTCGACACAACGCGACCGCGAAGAGGCCCCGGGCCAACACCCGCCGCGAGTGGCAAGATAAGTGGTGCCTGCCTCCGCAGCTGGCGCAGGGCAGGCCAACACGTTAATGACACCGCAAAAACTAGGTAGTCACGCGCGCCCTCGCGCCTCATATGACTCGTGGCTGTGGCGATATTCACCGTGACAAAAACGTTTTGGAGCTGGATTCGCTCAAGCTCTTCTGTGCCGTCGGTCGAAGCACGCTGTTCACGGCGTTGGCGAGGCGCTCTGCACACTTGTTGCAGTTCGGATCGTTGGTCGTGTTCATACAGCCGAAGCGAAGTCCATACAGACAGGCGCCGTTTTTTATGCTCGTGACGTTCGTTGCCATAACGTTCATCTCCGAGCTGCCCTGCTCAGAGTAGTTTCATAAGGCCGCGTGAGACAGGGATTGTGTGGAAAAACGTGACAGCACGTTTGTGTGGAAAAACGTGACAGCACGTTTGTGTCACACATAGGTGCCAGGCCGGGCAGTATACGCGATGCCCACACGACCACTTCACGCGGCTCTCCGCGGGTCAGTATCCTTAAGGCTAGCTACTCAAATAACACCGAAAAGAGAGGATAGGCAGATTATGGCGAGTATTCTTATAACCGGGTGCAGAGGCGGCATAGGGCTCGATGTGGCGTGCAGGCTGCTTAAGAGAGGACATAGAGTCTATGCAACCGTTCACAAGGAGAACTCAGTCGATGAATTGCGAACTGTTTTGACGTCGTTTGGCGAGAACTTTGTTGTAGATAAACTCGACGTCACTGTAGTCAATGACATCAACAAAGTCGATGAGTGGGATATCGATGTCCTACTCAACAACGCTGCTATCGGCGATTCCGGCCCGCTGGCCGAAATAGACCCTCAGCGAATAAGCGCCGTCTTCGCGACAAATTTGTTTTCAACGCTCCGACTAACTCAGAAAGTATTGCCTCGGATGATCGCAAAGGGTGGAGGACGCATTGTATTCATGGGCTCAATGGCAGGCCTTATTCCTATGCCATTTTACGCACCATATGCCATGACAAAATCTGCCCTCGAAAGTGTCGCCTCCTCTTTGCGAACCGAACTGAAACCATTTGGCATCAAAGTGACTCTCATCAACCCCGGAGGTTATAACACAGGCTTCAATCAGAAAAACCTAGCGAAAAAATACGAGTGGATGGACGTAAATGGTCTCTATAAAGATCACATGGGATACGTTCGCGAAGCGGGAGAGCGACTCATAAAGCGCGAAGTACAAGACACGGGTAGCATTGCAAAACAAGTTGTTAAGGCGGTCGAATCCCGGCGACCAAAGCGGAGATACGTCGCTCCTAAATGGGAATGGATTTTTCTTCCACTCGTTCGCAGGTTTGGTTGAGTTCCATATGACTTGGTATTCTGGCTGCAACGCGCCCTCGCAGGACGGTGGGGGTCAATTACCATCGGTGGCAAGACGACGTGGCGGTGCGCGTACTAACCGGCGATACAAATAGTTGTTACTCCAACGGCAGTTTCTATTACGTAATCGGCATACTATCAGCTCTTCTCGTCATAGTACTGATAGCTATTATCTTGCTCCTAGCGATCATTGTAGTCACCCGGTTGCTTCCTTGTTGATATTTGTCGCGCTGGTGCTCCTTGTAGTATGGGGTCTTGTTTTTCCGAAATCCCCGAAGACCGGTTGTTTAGTAGATTCGTGCTTTGTTTCTTAAGCCGAAAAAGATGCCCCGTAACGGACTTCCCCGCATGACAGCCTATGGATTCGACGAACGGGCTGAAGTTGGTGGGGAGCAGACTAGCAACTGGATATGGCGATAAAGGCATATTGAAGGAGAATAAGACAGCCCAGCAGAGATACGATGGTCTATTTAGCGGAACTATTCCCAACGACTACTGCAGCCTCAATATTCTTTGTCGTGTACGTGGTGTGGCTGTTGAGCGAGCTCGTGGTTGGGGGCATTATCCCACACTCGCGTCGCCGCGGCGCCCCGATCAGATACGAAGACAAGAGCTCCCGCCCACTGATATCCCTGAGCATGTTTGTGTCCCTTGTGATAGCCTTCCTCTTTGCCTCATCTGGTATTGCGTCGTTGCCAAGCTGGGCTTTCTATCTCGGGATTGGCCTGATGATCGCGGGTATTGTGCTTCGACAGTGGTCGATTGCCGTGCTGGGGCGTTATTTCTCGCGGACGGTCGGCGTTCAAGAGGGTCAGGCGGTGGTTGACCGCGGGCCGTATCGATTAGTCCGCCATCCTGCATATACCGGATCGCTCCTCACCATCGTGGGGCTGGGGTTCGTGCTGCAGTCGTGGGGGGCCGTGCTCGTGCTCATAGCTTTTTTCGGGGTGGCTTTCGGCTACCGGATTCACGTGGAGGAGGAAGTTTTGACATCGAAGCTTGGCGATGAATACGTAGCGTATGCGAAGAGAACGAAGCGGCTTATTCCTTATGTTCTCTGAAACCTTGTGGGCAGCCACCACTCCTTTTTTTGAATAATCAGCGGCCTGCGCGCCACCGAGCGACATCTCGGATTACCGCCGCGGTGCTCACGGACTTGTTTATGTTGTAGTTCCTCGATGGCACTAATGCTCTGTCGAATCGCAGCGCGTGCCAAGTAGTCAGCCTTTCACTAGTTTGGGCCCAACCCCGGTTCCCGTCTTCATGCCTTATCCCAACCCGATCACCAAGGTTCCCGCAGGTTCAAGGTAGCGTGCCTTAATCAGCTCACCGATCAGGAACATGGGAGTCGGCAGCATTCGAAACGACGAAGAGAGAGTGAAAAATGCGTGAAGCAAACAGCTATGTATCTAAGGACCGCTTTTACTCAGTGATGGGCGCTCTATCGGATGTTATCGTGCTAGCACTTGTTGTGGCAATCCTTGTTGCAGTATTCATCATATTCCTCCGCTTGTTTCCGTGGTTAATACTCGCGGCACTGGTGCTTGTTCTGATTTGGTTTCTGTTTTTTCGAAACGGTCCGCGAAGCTCGGTCGCGCCCTCTCAGTCGTCTTAAGCGAAGAGTCTGCTCTAGAAACTAACTTTTGGGCGGTACTCTTACAGGTACGTTCGAGCTGCTTCTAGAGCGTTTTCTCGTCCTGCCTACCATTCCCAAAGTATCCCAGCTCTATATGCGATGCGGTTTGGGAATTTGCGAACGGCAGACGCAGCAGTTCTATCTCGTCCCCCAGATGAGACTTGTGTTCTTTGACTTTAGCACTAGCTTGCCGTTGATGTTCGTATCAGTTGTGCTCTCCGACTTTAGAGCGTGCTCCTAGGAAGAAAGGAAGCCCCCGTCAACGGGGACGATTGCGCCTTGAACATAGCTTGCCAAATCACTGGAAAGAAAGAGAACGACTTTCGCTACCTCATCCGGCTCACCCCATCGTCCAATAGCAAGCCTTTGCTGAAAATCATATCCGCTCTTGACGAGATCAAGCTTGACGTTGAGAATGGCATCTTTCACTAATGACCTCGTCCCCGACGTTCTTATGGCGCCCGGAAGAACGACATTGACCCGAAAGCCGCTTTTTCCGTAGTCTCGAGCGAGCGATCTCGTGAGTGCGATTACGCCTGCCTTGCTCATGCCGTAGTGCACCATGTCCTTTTTGAACGGCAGAACTGCCTCAATGGAAGAGACGTTGACGATGATGCCCCCTCTTTCCTTTCTCAACCGAATGAAGTTCTGACACATCCAGAAAGCAGAGTTCATATTTACGTTAAACACTTTTTTTAGGAATTCCTCGTCGACGTCCAAGTAACCCTCCATCGGATAAACGCCGGCGTTGTTTACGAGAATATCGGGTGGGCTTTCGGCGTCGAGACTCGACCAAAATTGATCGATTCTCTTCTTGTCAGCCAAGTCAATTTCATAGGTAGAATGCTGGCAGCGGGCGGTTTCCAAACAGCCAACCGTTTTGGATAGTCCTTCTGGGTTAACATCTAGAAGTAACACAGATGCTCCAGCTTCTGCGAACCGTAGAGCGATTGCTTTTCCTATGCCGGAAGCAGCGCCAGTGACTACGACGTTCTTACCAACGAAAGTCATCGATTCGGCTAGCGTGAGTCTCTCCTTCGCCATGTTGATCTTGAAGAAAGTCTGTGCAGCTTGGTCTAGTAGTTTTTCGTCATAACCAGTATTCGGTAATAAGAATGTGCCGTTAAGAAACTTCATCAGGCAAAGTCAGAATCTGCTAGTCATAAACCTGAATCAATTCAACGCCTCGTCTGCTAAACTATTAATACGAGCGCAGGGTCTGTACGGTTATAGTAGATGATAGGATGCACGAACCTGTTACTCAGAACCGCTAGTGTAGACTCGTCACGTCCAATCGAAGCAAGTCGACAGCTCCATTATGCCGGGAACCACGGACCGGTCATAGTATGGAGCGTTACAAAAAAGTGCAACCTCGCGTGCTCGCACTGCTATATTGATGCGGCTGATGCAGCTGCTTTCGATGAGCTGAACACGGATGAAGCGCACGAGCTCATAGATGATGCGGCGACCTTGCACCCTCCTGTCATGCTTTTTTCTGGAGGCGAGCCGCTCATAAGACGTGATACCGTTGAGCTCTGCGCATATGCTGTCTCGAAAGGATTAAGAGTTGGCCTCTCTACCAATGGAACCCTTATCACACAAGATTGCGCTCGAAGGATCGCCGAGGCGGGCGTTTCTTATGTCGGCGTCAGTATTGATGGGGTGGAAGCGACGCACGACAGGTTTAGAAACGAGAGAGGAGCGTTTAAAAAAGCACTTGAAGGATTGAAAAACGCGAAAGATGCGGGCATAAAAACGGGCATACGGTTCACAGTCAACCGGCACAACGCCCCCGACCTGCCTGCAGTTACCGATCTTCTTATTAGGCACCAGATCCCCCGCTTTTGCCTGTATCATCTCGTGTACGCAGGGAGGGCAAGTGCCGAGATGGATATCACCAACGAGAAGCGAGTTGTGATGATGGACTACCTCATTCAACGAACTAAAACGCTTGCAGAACACGGAATCGAGGTACTCACCACCGACAATCACGCAGATGGCATCTACATACTGAATACGGTCGAAAGTGGCGATAAGAGCGCTGTGATGTCCCTCCTTGCAGCACACGGGGGCTGCTCTGCAGGCCAGAAGATCGTCAACATCGATCCAAACGGAAACGTGCGGCCCTGCCAGTTCTGGGAGGGCGCAGTGGGCAACGTACGACAGAGCAGCTTGAGCACCATTTGGAACAGCCAGAATGAACTCCTTTCGATGTTACGTGACAAAAAATCGCACCTTAGGGGGCGTTGCAGCACGTGTAGGTATGTAGAGGTATGCGGTGGCTGCAGGGTGCGGGCATCCAGAATGGGCGACCTCTGGGGAGCGGATCCGAGCTGCTACCTGAGCGATGAGATGATACGAGGTGGCAGCACGTGAAGATGCCCGCCGTCGTGGCGTGGGAAGTCGTTCGAGAATGCAACCTTGCGTGTAGCCACTGCAAGGCAGATGCAGGCGGAACGGGGAGAAGCGAACGAAGTGGGAGGAGAGAGCTTACCACTGATGAAGCATGCACGTTTGTCGACGAACTTTCAACGTTTCACCCGCTCCTCATCCTCACTGGCGGCGAACCGCTCTTACGAAGGGATATTGACATCGTGATAGAGCACGCCGCGACTTCTGGCGTGAGAGCGGCGCTTGCAACAAACGGGACGTTAGTCAACGAAAAGAGGGCCAAAATGCTGAGAGACGTGGGACTCACTATAGCCTCGATTAGCATTGACGGTGCAGATGCTCAATCCCACGATTCGTTACGCGGTGTGAGTGGGGCTTATCACGACGCACTTAACGGGGCTAAAGCATTGAAAGAGGCGGGGATTACGGTTCAGATCAATACCACGGTCACTAACGCTAACGTAACGTCGCTCCCTCGTATCTATGACATGGTGCGTGAAACCGGCGCATCGGCGTGGCATGTCTTTGCCCTTGTGCCTACTGGCAGAGGCCGTGTTACCGATCTCGTCTCAACGTCCGACTATTATGAGACACTCATATGGCTTGATGAACGCGACAGGAATGGGGCTCTTCCCATACGACCAACGTGCGCCCCGCAGTACCGGCTAAAAGAGGGCCGTAAAGGATGCCTCGCGGGTTTGAGTTACGTCTTCGTTACGAGCAGCGGCAAGGTCCAACCCTGCGGGTATTTTCCGGTACCGGTAGGAGACGTACGACAGACGAACTTGAGCGAGATATGGGAGACGTCCCCCATTTTAGCGTCGCTGCGCGAACCTGCAGCATTTACGGGGGCGTGCAAAACGTGCCGTTATTCAGACACGTGCCGGGGCTGCCGGGCACGGGCGCTCGCAATGAGTGGTGATTACCTTGGTGACGACCCGTATTGTAGTGGTGTGTGGCAATGAGAACTTTTGATGCGATTGACTCACGACTGATAAACTTGCTGCAGTACGAGTTCCCGCTAGCAAAAGAACCGTTTAAAGAGCTCGCGACGAGGCTCGACACTTCTGAAGACGAAATCCTTGCCAGAATTCGAAGGCTAAAGGCCGATGGGGTGATACGGGAGATCGGCCCAATCTTCAATTCAAAAATGATCGGGCTCGTAAGCACGCTTGTTGCCTTACGAGTTCCGGAAAACGCAGTCGATATGGCTGCTCAAATCATCAACTCGTGTGCGGGGGTAACGCACAATTATGAGCGGGAAGGCGAGTACAACATCTGGTTTACCCTTGCCGCGGCATCAGACGAAGGGCTTGCCTCGACGCTTGAAGAAATAAAAGGAAGAATACACCCCCTGGGTTCGCTTGTAGTCCCAGTCAAGCGAGTTCTCAAGCTAAAAACGAATTTCACGATATAAGACGTGCACGAAAAGAGCAATCACGAAGCAGACAATCGAATAATACGTTGTTTGCACCGCGGTTTGGCAATTGAGAGTAGGCCGTTCCTCACACCTGCACAAGAGCTCGGAACAACAGAAGACGAGCTGCTGGAGGTCGTACGTTCATTAATTGCTGACGGCGTCATTAGGCGGTATGGGGCGATAGTGAGACATGATCAGGTAGGGTACTCGTCAAACGTCCTCGTTGCGTGGAAAATTCCTGAAGAGCGAATTGATGAATTTGAAGCGGTAATACAGGATCTAACAGAGGTAAGTCACGGATATGAGCGAGTGAGCTACCCTGAATGGAGGTATAATGTCTACACAATGATCCACGGTCATTCAAAAGACGAGTGCCTCAGTGTGGTAGAGCGTATCTCTACCGCCATTAGGATAAAAGAATACACACTACTTTTCACTAAAAGGGAATTTAAGAAGCGTAAACTCGATTTAGAGGGACTTTAGATCCAGTTAGAGCGTACGGCACCGAGTAGCATGGTAAAACACTAGGCCCAGTCCTATGTATAGGATCCCGCAAGGCCTTGCAGATGCGTTGAGATAACCAATAATTCCATTTTTGCTGTTTGTGCTATCTATTACGCAAATCTGCTAGACGCTGATGGAAGACGAGACAAGTTATCAACTGTTAACAGTTGGCTGATCCTAATATACCAGATTCCACTGCAGAGCCTTAATCATTTTAAAGACGCCTATGAAAAACGAATGGACCAGTTAATAGCCCGTAGGAAAGCGGGGGACGAACAATGAGTACCTTCTGTCTTTTCGCTCCTGATGAGATTATTTATGCTGCCGCGACCGCTCGCGGTGGACGGCGTCGGAAAAAAAGAAGCCACACCACAAGGAGGACGAGTGCGACCACGATCAACAGCGGGATCAAGTGGATGATGACAATGATAGCGAAAAGCACGATCACCAAGACGAGCGCTATGACCACGAGGTCTGCCAGTATGCCCATACGCTAGTAGTGGCGCCCTCTGGATATAAACCATCTTGCCTATCACTTTCGGTTTTTGAGGCTCTCTGATTTGGCCACCATTAGACAGGAACGTTTTTTGTGCTTGGCAACCTCACATATGCGTGATGCAGCAGGTCACATGATGATACTTTCTATGACTCTAATATGGGTGCAGCTATGAGCGACGAACGGATAGCCACCTTAGAAAGACGCGTGAAAGAACTAGAGACGTGTTGTGAAAAGCTCAAGGCCTATGTGGATGACTTAGACAAGCGGAAGGCAGATCGAACGGCTGATCGACCGCTAGTATATTTTCAACCAGCAGAGGTCCCGCGTTTTGAAGGCAGCCAAAGTGAGCTCACGAGGCAGCAAAGACGATAGTGGTTTCGCATGCGCCGTGTTGCGTTACGGCTGTTGCCTGTCGCACGTAAGTCTTTCGAAGCGAGAACTCTAGCGGGCTTTAACCGCCGTCCATCAGATCTTGAAAGGGTGCTTGAAATGACGAAACGACAAAAGTCGGATTCGCGAAAGGAAATGTTATTACCACGTATCACCGATAAAAAGCCCAAGTGTTCTTCGTCACATGTTCGAGGATATTAGCAACTGGGTAACTGTCGTCAGCTGGATTGTCACCTTATTCGAGGTCGTAGGCGCCGTCATCATCTTCTACGCAAGTGCGCGCGTCGTAGTGGAGCTCGTGAGGCCTGCCCTTGGCCGACACCCGCCTAACTACACCGCCATCCGAGTGGACTACACCTCGAAAATCGTTCTAGCCTTGGAGCTTTTTGTCGCGAATGATCTCGTAAGGACGATCCTCAGTCCTACGTTGGATCAGGCTGTTATTCGCATTCATCGTCGGCATCAGAACGGTAGTAGGCCTCTCCCTAAATAAGGAGTTACGAGACATCGCCAAATGACGAGGACTGCAGATCAAGGGTGACGCGCTCCGTCAGCAAGATTCAGAGTCCAGCCCAATGATCGACAAAAAAAGCGGTAGAAACGAAAAAAGAAATAATGAGCTAGAAGCCGTTTAAACCCCCTCTCTGCGCGCGGTCAGATAGTTATGATGCGCCTTCTATTACTTTGCCGAAAAAAAAGGTGATTTTTTCAAACCTTTCTTTGTTGCGTTTCGCAAAATCGAAAAGGGCCGCCTCCCCAGCAGGTGTAATTTCAATGAGGATTTTCCTTCTGCGGCCTCCTGGCTCTGTACCGGCGGCCTTGGACTTTTTTGCTTTTACGAATCCACTTTGCTCTAGGCTCCCCAGCACTGGGTAGATGTTTCCTGGTGTCGGGGAAAAGTAACCCTCGGTTATCTCGGTGATGATCTTAGCGATCTTATATCCGCTGAGTTCTCCCTTTTGGCGCAGAACGTATAGCACAAAGAACGCATACAGCTTTTCCGCCATGAGGAGCACTATACAGAAACATATTTAAATATATATCGCTGACATATATATCGGCGACCGATTTATGAACAAGAGAAGAACCAACTCGCCTGCTGCTTTCGATAATCCGGCTAGCGAACTTACACGGACGGCAATTCTCAAACTGCAACTAAGGGACGTGACCGTGAATGAAGACAATCGTTAACACCGGACGGAAGATTCGGGCGCCGAGGGCCTCGAGCGGGTTCGCTGCGTTCCGCGGGCCGGGGAGACAATAGCGATGCCAAACGAACGAATGAGCTTCCTAACTGATGTCTATTCGATTTGGCTCAGAGAGATGACCCGGTACGTAAGAGCCCGGTCGCGAGTCGTTATCTCGTTCGTCCAACCGATGGCGTGGCTCATCATATTCGGAGTAGGATTCAGCGCATCACTCGGCTCATCACTGCAATTCGCCGGGTCGACAGGCACGACGAATTACCTCGACTTCCTGGTCCCGGGACTCCTCGGCTTTATGGCAATTCTTAACAGTCTTACCTCGTCCTCAGGGATGAGCTTCATGTTCGACAAGCAGTTCGGCTTTCTCAAAGAGATCCTCGTTGCTCCGGTCGCACGATCCTCGATACTCCTCGGCAAGGCGCTGGGAGGAACGACTACGGCCATGATCCAAGGAATTGTCGTCGTTGTCGTTGCAGCATTGCTCGGAGTAAGACTATCAGGCCCTCTGGGACTTCCCGCTGCTTTCGCCCTCGTCGTGGTGACCATGTTCTTCATCACCATGGGCTTTAGCGAGCTGGGGATGAGCTTCGCGTCCCAGGTCGAGAGCATCGAGGGTTTTCAGGTGGTGGTGGTCTTCTTGGCCTTGCCGCTCTCTTTCCTGAGCGGCGCGCTTTTCCCCGTCACTTCGCTGCCCGGCTGGATGAAAGCGCTGGTTGATATCAATCCGCTCACGTACGCCGTTGACGCATTGCGGTACGCCTTTACAGGACTGCACGCGTACCCTCTCACGCTCGACTTCGGCGTCGTTGTTGGATTCTTCATTCTGATGACCATCATCGGCACCCTCCTGTTTAGAGACGTGCATTGATGTTAGTGCCGACGGCGCGCGGGGGACGACATATATATGTAGCTCAGCGCCTTTTCGTTGGTGAAGGTGCGACCATGACAAAAGAACACCATAAAGACGAAGCTCTGACGTTGTCCGTTGAGCACGCAGCACGCCTTATAGGCATTAGCCGAACGACCGCCTATCGGATGGTGCAGTCCGGCGAGTTGCCGGCAGTACGAGTCGGAAGGCGTGTCCTTATTCTGAAGAAGCCTTTGATGGAAATGCTCGAGGCCGAAGAACATACGGAATGAAGCGCGTGCTAAACGGCCGGTCAAGCCCCCGGTGTCAAAGGTTCCCTTTTTTGAGCATAAGGTCGCAAACGGTTTTCCGCGATCCGCCTGCATTCGTAGAATTGGCTAATCCCTGGCGTGGCGGGGTCTGCCTCACCTCGTCCTCTACCACGCGGAAGGCTTTGTTCAGCCACGCTCGCAGGACGGGACGGGCAAAAGGCCATTCGTAGCGGTCATCTAAGACGATATAAGGTGCAAAAAAGCGTACAACGCGGTTCGTTTTAACCCGGGACGATCGGACAAGTGGCACGATTTAGCGGAATTTTAAGGCCACGTAATTTAGAAAAGAAGCGCACGATAGGGCCCTCTTAAACCCGATGCGTATAAACTACCCCGTGCACGTGCAAAAGACAGTTGAAAAGGGGGTAATTGATCGCAAACCATGCTAAAGGCACTTCATGCTATTTCCAAGGTGAACGCATCGCCACAATACCGGTAGTACCCGCTAAGGACATAATTATCGCCCGGTTTGGAACGCAATTTAGTTGACGCTGCTGCGTCGCGGCTCAAGCACGTTGTTGACCGCGGCGGCGACGCACTCTGCGCACTTGTTGCAGTTCGATCGTTCGTCGTGTTCGCGCAGCCACCACTTTTTTCGCGTGACCCTGTTTCACTTTCCGCGCGCATACAAAGTTTAACTGTGAGTTCATCCAAACGGTATATCTATGAAACAAGCGTTCGCCGGCGTGGTGTACGACACTGATACGGCCATCCTTCTTGCGCGGAACGAACACCAGTTCTGCATTGAAACGCTGAAAACCGGGCTCACGAACGTCGACCTGTTCCGGACGCCTAGCGGGCGCTATTTCAAATACGAAAAAACGGTGCCGTTCTTTGGCGACGACGAGGAGCACGACCCGGAACTGACGCCGCTAACCCCAGAAGAGGCGGTGATCGTGTACAGCAAGCTCACGGACAGGAGGCTCGGATTCGAAGACGCCTTTCCGGATATCGAGTACGCGGACGCGTAAATGGACGCCGTAGCGCAGGCCATTGGCGGTGCACGCGGAACGCCATCAGCCTCACTCGACCTTCGAAAGCGGCGCGAACTCTACTGCGGTCTGTATTTTCGGCGGCACCCGAGAGCGAACAGCCATCGTTGTCCCGGACACTTTGCGAGCATGGAGCCCCGAAGCTGCTGCGTGTCGTAGAAACGCTCGTCAATTTCCTGGTCAGTATCGTGTCAGATACTGCAGAGATGGCCATCGCCCCGCAGTTCAAGCCCCTCAAATCGCTGCTGGAGGTAGGGCGTAACCACCTCGTCACGCCATTTAACGGCGGGATCTTTCCCGTTGCCGTTTTCAGCGCACCACTGTTCGTACCGCGTTCCGTCGACTTCCCAGCGCGCTGCGTCGATGGCGCACCGTTGCATAAAGAGTAGAATCTTGTCGTTTTCAATGCGCCTGTTTAGGCGCAGCGCCGAGGCGACACCCGCGTGCAGCAGTCCGCCCGTTTGTGTGCTCGCTACATTTGTCGCTATAACGTCCGGCTCTGATCTAGCCCGCACAAAAACGCTATAAGGCCGCGTGAGGCAAGAATTGCGTGTAAACGCGTGACACCCCTTTGTGTCACAGCTCGGTGATGATGGCTTCAAAGCCCAACTTAACAAAAAACAGCCGCATATACGCCGTACCCGCAAGATAAAACCGTAAGGGGCTTAAAGCGGTCTCGCCTACTACAAACAGAAGATTATCGCACCGCAAAGCTGCGGGCAGCATGGAGCGGGGCCCGCCGCGCGTAATAAGAGACGATTCGAGGTAGGGCGAGCGGCGGGCCTTAAACTCCAGTATCAAGCCATCGCCGTTTGGGACATATAACGCGGCTTCGCCTTGATTTTAAAACTTTTTTTCTAATTTTGAACTCAACTAACAATGTTTTTTGAGCCAGGGATTCGTTAGGAACGAATGTTACCGCCTAAAACGAGACGCTCTGCACTCCGTTCCAGCGATCAACGCCCAAATTCCTCTGCCAGACTAGATTGCAGGGATTTCAAACGCTGCCTTTGCCCCTGCGAAGCCTGTCGACGTCAAGTCGTTCGCGACCGCAGAGAAATTTCTTACCTCCAAGATGGAACAGAGGCTCAATGCGCTCATTGAGAGCCCCGTCTTTCATTGCATCAGGGTCACCTGATTTTGCAACGACTTCGCCGACAACGATGGTGTGGTCTCCCGTGTCTATCCTGTCAACGATACGGCATTCTACGTGGGTAGGGCACTCGGCAATCCTGGGCGGCTTCACTACGACCGCGGGTATGGGCGTCAACCCTGTGGCCTGAAACTTGTCCACGTTCCTTCCTGACCGGGTCCCAACGGCCCACACCTGTTCGAGCAACTCCCTCGTCGGCAAATTAATGACGAATTCATCGGTTAAACACTCATAAGTGTAGCGTTTTAATGAAACGCTCACTGCTACGAGCTCCGGATCGGGTGCTCATTATCCAAGCGAAGGTCGCCACGTTTGGTCGGTTGGCACGGTCGACAGTAGTCACTAAGCCAATGAGTTGCGGGGCAAACATAGTGCTTGCGGCGTTTTCGAACTTGATTTTTTCTTTCATACGTGTGCTCCAGGTGCGTCGCGTGGCTCAGCTAACACAGGATTCACTTTGAGCGTGTCTTAATGAACTTGACCATCAGACGGATGCGCTTTCGTCTCGACCAGCACTCCGAGTTTGTGCTTCACCCTTACGCGCGCTAGTTTTTATAAAAAAAAGTGGCGACCAACGCTTTGTGCTTGCTTTTTACCGTCAGAACTCTGCTGTTTAGGCGATTGAATATGCCGTGCCGTCACTCAAGTTCAAGCTTTACGCCGCCGATCCTAGGCGCTAACCCGTTGTAGATCAGTGCAACAATCGCTATGATAATATAGCCACTAATGAAGCCGCCGATAATGCCGATGATGATGACGCTAGCCTCAGCGGTTGCTCCTGTGCCGAGGCTTGCCGTTATAGGAAAATCGCTGTGCAACGTCGAGACGGCAACGTCAATGCTAATAGCTGTAATGATCCCAGAAATGAGCCCTAAAACGGCTTCAATTAAGGCACCCATCAAGGCGACTGCCCTGACCGGAATCTTTTTGATTGTTTTCATTTCTCCCATTTTATCACCTCCCTTTTTGTCTATCGCTACACGTTAACGAGTAACGTTTTATACTGATTTAGATTTGCGGCGCTTTTGTCGTCGCCATAAAAGCTTTTTTTCGCCGAAATCAAAAAATGAGATTGGACCAGCTTCAATATCTATCGCGAGATTGGAAGACGAAGTCTGAAGAAGCAGTACTCAAAGTGCGATTTTACGTGCAAGTTCCATCAAGAGTGAGCGCCAAGACAACTGCGCCTCCCGTGAACCGCATCAAAAAAATAAACGGCGAAGTGCACGACGACCCAACCTATCACTGCAAGAACTTGAAGCCAGTAAGGGCACTTGTTGTACTACCTGCACCGGAAAAAAGCCTAACAAACTACAGAAAAAAACCGAGAATGGAGCACGGACCCGGTAGCCGTAAGAGAAGACGGTTTTCGAGGCAGGCCAGATCGCGGGTCCGGCTCCTATTAATCACGGCACAATTAAGCTCTACACGATCGTATTTAACGTTTTTGCTCACATTTTGCGCTTTTTTTTAAAATCTGGACTCGAAATGAAGGTATTTTATGGAACCAAGATTCTTCTTTTTCGCAACGAGCACTGCCAAGCGCGTATCTGCTGAAGGATTTGCAGCTCGCTGATGCTCCATTGGAACCGATGTTTGTCGCACGCTTATGCGCCTCTTTAAGTAGTTTCTAGCTTTGCTGCTACTGTATTTTTGTGGTAGTACCGTGAATGTCATGAAAAGAAGCGCTCTGTAGGCTCCGCCTAATCAAGAAGCGCTGTGCTCACCATCGGCGAAATGGACAGCGAGTAGAATCTGTTATTTTAGTCATCAGGGTGCGCAGATAGATTGCTCGAGCGCGCCGTCGAATACAAATTGCACCGGAAACCGCTGCAACTATTGAGTGGAAAAACTGGGCTAACCGGTGGTGTGCGGTGGGTATGACTTGCCCTTACCCTAGTAAGACTCGGACTGGCGATTTGGGCATCCCAAAAAAAACTCTTCGATAGTCGGTTGAGGGTTGCCGACAACGTAAAAAGATGCGCCATTATGCACAGCGCAGCCTGCTATTTGAGGCAAATAAGTAGATGCTAATCGCAGCTGCTATAAGAGCACCTGCGGCAAGTGCTGCGGATGTCCCGATGACGTCAGCCAATGCCCCGAACGGAAACGCTCCAAGAGGTCTGATTCCCATGACGATGAGCGTATTTATGCTCATAACAAATCCGATCATGTTCCTAGGAGCGTTGAGCTGTAGGAGCGTGATTGAGAGAGCCGACGAGACAGTTTGCGACGCACCTATAACCACCAGCAGTGTAAATGAGACCCAGTACAGGTGCAGGAGCGAAAAAATGACCACAGAAGATGACATTAAAAGCGACGACACCATCAAGAGCCGGCCTTTGTGCGCAAAGTCGCCGAGAGATGCGACCCCAAGAGAACCCACGACGGTGCCGATCCCTATCGCCGTGTACAGCACGCCCAGCTGCCCGGGAGTAGTTCCGAGGACCGCCACGCCGACGAGCGCGAGCAGCACGGTATAGACAGCGGCGAAGAACATCAGCGAACCGTAATTAGCGAGCAGCTGTGCTAAAAGTGGCTCGTGCAGTACGTAGCCGAGACCCCTGCGTATGTCGCGGAACAGCGAGCTCGTGCTCGTACCCGCCACCTTGGGAAAGCTCATAAGCAGGATTGCGATGAGGACAGCGATGTAACTCAATCCGTTCAGGAAGAAGTCGCCTGCATAGCCGATGACTATCACAAGGGCGCCGCCCAACGCCGGCCCCACGATAGCGGCGCCATTGAACACAATCGCGTTTAGGGCTATGGCGTTGGGGAGATCTTCCTGCGGCACGAGCCGCGGAATAAGCGCAAATCGAGTCGGTTGATCAAAGCTGAGCGTGACCCCCGCCAACACAGCAAGCACGGCGATTTGCCAGAACTGGACCAGCCCGGTGATCGTGAGGGCGCCCAGCATGAAAGCATAGACGATTTGCAGGCTTTGCGTAACAAGGAGAAGCCGCCGCTTGTCGACCCGGTCGGCCGTGCTCCCGCCCACGAGGGAAAACACTAGGAATGGGGCCGCCTGGGCAAATGAGATCAGGCCCAACGCGAGCCCAGAGTTATGCGTGAGCTGCAAGACGAGCAGGGACTGCGCAATAACCTGCACCCACGTGCCGACGTTCGACAGGATCATACCGATCCAAAGGAGGGCAAAGCTGCGGTAGTGCAGCGCCTTGAACGTCTGCGACCTGAGAAACGTTCGCGGCGGGATACCCGCTGAGGCGGAGGCGGCCGCTTCCGTTTAGAGCACAGGCGCATCACTCGACTCTTTCAAATTCGTCGCCCCTCGAAAACTGACGTATGGACAAAGGGGTTTAGCTAGCTGCTTTTTCGCGCAAAAAACTTTATCGCGGCGCGGTCGACGCAGCTGGTCGAATTTTTTGCAAGGCAAAGAACCGCGCCGCCTTAGCGCTTTCTCGCAAAAATCACTTCGCCGATCTGTCTCCTTGCCTCATCAAGGATGTGCTCGATCTGCTGTGTCTTCTCGTCATCAAGGTACGAATAGTTGGAAAAGATCGTGCGGGCAATTTCCCCGATGCGCCGCCCGACCCCGGGAAGCGAGCTCCATCGTGGCTGAGCGGCGCGCGTACTCAGCCGCTCAACCGTGTCGCGGTGCTCGTCCAGGAAGCGTCTCCCCGCATCGGTTATGACGTAGATCTTCTTGTTATCCTCCTCGTTCATAGCAACGCAACCTTGGTCCTCAAGCATCTGCAAAGTTGGATAGATCACGCCTGCGCTCGGGGCATGGCCGCTCACATCCTCAATGGCCTTAATGATGCCATAACCGTGGAGCGGTTGATCGCGTAGCGTCATGAGTACAAAAAACTTGATGTTGCCGCGCTCCATCCTTAGGGGCCCAAATTGCGCAACGCCCACAAACTGGTCTTGGGCCCACTGTTTCCATATTCGTCGCGGCACGATAGAGACCTCGTCCTTTTTCAATATATCTGAAGCTATGCTTTGTGATATATAACACTTTAGCGTAGCTTGAACGGCTAGAGGGAATGCGCGCTGCGCTGAAAAGCTATCCAGATGCACCAGCCGCTTGCGGTAACCAAAAACTAAAATGCGGTGGACGGCATACACCGACTGTAACAAACCATGCGAATCCACGCATTTGCTGCGCGAGCGCCAAAGGCTGCGCTGCAGCCTTTTGACTATGAGCTTCATAACCCGGGCCCGTACGACGTCGACGTCAAAGTGAGCCACTGCGGCATCTGCCACAGCGATGTTCACCTCATTGACAACGACTGGAATATCTCGCATTACCCCCTCGTGCCAGGACACGAAATCGTGGGCACTGTGGCTGCCGCTGGATCGGCCGTTGAGCAAATTAAAATTGGTGAACGAGTCGGCGTCGGGTGGCAATCGGGCAGCTGCTTGCGCTGTGAGTGGTGTCTGAACGGCTACGAGAACCTGTGCCAGAGCAAGGTGCTCACGTGTGTGCGGCGGCACGGTGGATTCGCCAATTTCGTTCGCACTGATAGCCACTTTACCTTCTCCATCCCGAAGTCGCTCGATTCGGCAGGCGCAGCACCGCTCCTGTGCGCCGGCGTTACGGTGTACGCGCCGATGAGGCGCTACGGCGTACGACCACATCATCACGTCGGCGTCGTTGGGATCGGCGGACTCGGACACCTGGCCCTACAATTCGCCCACGCTATGGGGTGCGAAGTGACTGCGTTCTCGACGAACCCTGAAAAAGAGGGCGACGCAGCCGCATTTGGTGCCGATCACTTTGTAATAAGCCGCGACCAGGCGCAAATGCGAAGGACTGTGCGGACGCTCGATTTCATATTAGCAACGGCCACTGCACCCCTTCCGTGGACCGCTTATGTGGAGGCGCTACGGCCCAATGGCAAGTTGACGATCGTCAGTCGACTGTCCTCCAACGAGGAAGAAGGTAGGGTGGCAGCCCCCACTTCGCTTCTCGTTGCCGGCCAAAAATCGATCGTCGGGAGCGTAACAGGCGGGAGAGCTGTGACGCAAGAGATGCTTGCATTTGCAGCCCGTCATGGCATTGCTGCAAAAACAGAGATCTTCTCTTGTGCAGACATAAACAGCGCCGTGGAACGCGTGCGCAACAATGCCGCACATTATCGAGTTGTGTTGGAAACCTAACTGATCCAAAGCGTGCTTGTCGACACCAGACGGCTACCTCGCTCAAAAAATGGGACCTACCAGTTCAATGCGTCCGTCGAATCTATGCCAGCACTCCAGGAGAGTAGCTCTGCCGAACAGGTCATGGCGAAATCTGAACAGCGAATCTAATTGCAGAGCTCGCTTCGCTGGTAATCCTTCTTAAAACGAGGGAAACAGAACGCAAACAACTAAAGAAATAAACGGTGACGGGAGATTTGAAAATATGAGGTATCAGTGGGACGCTGCCGACTATGAACGACATTCTTCGCCCCAGCAGCAGTGGGCGCGTGACGCAATTCGAACCCTGAGCCTTACAGGTGATGAACGGGTGCTCGACATCGGGTGTGGGGATGGGAAGGTGACCGCCGAGCTTGCAGCACACATTCCGGATGGATCGGTGCTTGGCATTGACAGCTCTGAAACGATGATCGAATTCGCCCTCCGCCGGTTCCCTCCGGCTTTTTTCCCCAATCTGCAGTTTCGCCTTGGAAATGCAACGTGCCTGACGTACCGTCACGAGTTCGACCTGGTTGTGTCGTTTGCAAGCCTTCACTGGATACGCGACCACTTCGCCGTGCTTGCGGGCATAAAACGGGCGCTTACGCCGTCTGGGCGGACGCTGCTGCAGTTCGGGGGGCAGGGCAATGCCGCATTAATCTCAGATGTCGCAAACGAGCTTACCACTGACAGACGCTGGAAAGGTTATTTTGTGGGATTCACCTATCCTTGGTTCTTTTACGGCGTAGAAGAGTACCGAGCGTTTATTGATCGCATTGGCCTCTCACCAGAACGTGTTGAGCTTATCCCGAAGGACATGGTGCACGATGGGAAAGAGGCACTCAAGGGCTGGGTGCGCACCGTCTTCCTCCCTTACACGGGGCGCCTTCCGGAAGCCTTGCGCGAGGATTTTGTGGAACAGATCGCCAGTGCATACATTGAGCGACGCCCAGCAGATGAAAACGGGCGCGTCCACGTGCAAATGGTGCGGCTGGAAGTAGAGGCAACACTGTAATTACGATCAACTCGGTTGCTTTTATGACGATAAGCGCTGCGCAGGAAACCAAACCACACTCAGCACACCTAAGCGCCGCACGCACCGGTGTCTTAATGGCTTGATGCGATCCCCCCTTTTTCTCTTTTCCAAAGCCTTGAGGGTCTCAGGGTGAGTCTTCGACGCATAGTGCACGCTGCAGCTGCGGATGATTCTCGTGACTCTTGAGAACGCGCATTGCTGGTCAAAAGCAGCGAATGGCTTCGATTAAAACCGCATATTGTCTGTTGGAGCGCGAAGCGACGCATGTGCAGCCGCGGACGTCACGGCTTGACTTTCTTTATGACCTCGGCGCGTTCGAGTTTGTTGCATCGCGGGCATCTCAGGAACTTCCACGCGCCATCCTTGCCTATGCCCTGTGGACTTACGAAATTCGTCACACCCGATATCTCGAATTCCTCTCCGCACTGTTTGCAGCGGTACGCGTACGTTTTCGTGTGCCAGCTGACCAGCGCCACGAGCACCACGGCGACGAGGGCAAACCAGAGGATTGCTCCTATAATACGGTTGATAGCAAAGAGAAAAATTGCGCCTGTTACAATTAGTAGCATCCCGACGGCAAAGTAAAGGGCGGTTCGCTCCCACTCATGCCTAGTGACGTGTTCGTATTGCATTCGTGCTCGCCTCGCATTTCGAACATTACGGTGTGGTTTGCGCGCACTCGGTTAGACTGAACAGAAGGAGTGCACCATGTCGAACATATAGCAGGAGAGTGATATTATGCTTTTCCCTTCGTCAAGCGAAGGCAGCCAGGAAGTATGTTGGTGTTCCTTACAGATAGACTAAACTTCGGCCGTGGCGCATTTCAGGTGCACGCGTGGCCCCAACGTGCTTCTTAGCTCTGAGACAGGCCTGATCAATCATTTCGGTTCCTATATATAGTCAAAAGGCCTATTTTTTGGCTATGCGGACAAGGACTATCGTCGCGATAATAGCCGCAGTCATCATC
>Ga0326727_10005197_pt1 | contig 37590 bp, 32 predicted proteins | sample MB2enrmetagenome_FD_207643 | JGI IMG/M metagenome (GOLD analysis project Ga0326727, IMG submission 207643) | Lab enriched peat soil microbial communities from McLean, Ithaca, NY, United States - MB29MY | ecosystem: Environmental > Terrestrial > Soil > Wetlands > Peat | place: USA: New York... | reverse complement strand
CAGTACTGGGGTGCTGCGCGGCTATATACCGCCACATATACTTAGACACCTGAGGGAACAAAATTCACGATTTTCGGTGGAATCCCGTGGGCCGTGTCCAATTAAAGCCCGCCTCTAAATCTCTGCCAACGGGGTTGACCCATTGTGCGGCCCTTTCAGGGCCGCCCTGCGTTTTACGCCCGTCTTCCGTGGGTTTTACCCACGGCTACTCATCGTCTGCCCCTTCGGGGCAACCCCTGCCGCGATGGCCTCGAGGGACTTTGACGAGACGCAGCCAACTTCATTGGCCGGTTAGTGATATCCTTACGAGTGGCGTGCCGCGCCAGCGGCAACCGCCTTGAAAAGCTCGAATTCCACGATTGGAGGCTTCGCGATGAAACTGATGAACCTCGAGTTCAGCCGCATTGCGCATGACACCTTCCGCATTCAAGGCTCGAAGGTGATTTACACTGACCCCTTCCAGGTGACGAAGGCGGATGAGGCTGATATCGTTTTAATTAGCCACGAGCATTTCGATCACCTCAGTCTGGAAGACCTTCAAAAGGTGACCACCCCCAGGACCACTCTTGTGGCCAGCGCGAGCTGCAAGGGCGGGCTTAAGCAGGTGAAGGCGAAGGAAACGAAGTTCCTCGAGCCCGGTGGCAAGCTCACTATTGGAGGCGTAGAAATCGAGGCAGTCCCCGCTTACAACCTGAACAAGTTTCGGGCGCCGGGGCAGGTATTCCATCCCAAGGGAGATAAGAAGCTGGGCTTCGTAATTCAGATGGACGGGACGCGCGTCTACTTTGCGGGTGATACGGACTTCATACCGGAAATGAAATCCATCCAGTGCGATATTGCGCTTCTCCCCGTATCCGGCACTTACGTCATGACGGCCGAGGAAGCGGCGGCGGCGGTCGAGGCGATCAAGCCGAAAATTGCCGTGCCCATGCATTACGCCGCGATCGTGGGCAGTGACTCCGATGCGCAGCTATTCAAATCTCTGGTGAAGAACTGCCAGGTGGAGATTGTGTAGCAGGGGGCCGGACGAACGCGAATTAACAGCCCTCTCCCCGGGGAGAGGGTGTCGCGCTCCGGCGCATTCACCAGCCGGAGCGGGACGGGTGAGGGGTCTCTTGCTACCTTCCCCGTCGGCTTACGGGTTCTGCGGCGCCCAGGCGAGTCCGTCGGCTTGCGGTCCCGCGTCAATCAACTTATCCACATTCCAAGTCTTGAGGTTGATAGCCGCAATCTGGCCTTTGGCCATGCAGGAAACGTAAGCCACCTCCCCGTCCGGGCGCACCAGGATTTCCTGGGGCAGCTTGCCAACCTCGACGGTCCTGGCCATTTTCATTGTCTCGATGTCGAGCACGCCGATTTTGTTGGCGTCCGGGAGTGTGATGAGAAGCCACCGCCCGTCCGGTGTCGCAGCGGTGCCGTAAGCTACGGTGGGAAGCTTTACCCAGGTTTTCACTCTGTTCGTTGAGGTGTCAATCACCGCCAGGCGCGGCGCTGTCTGGTCTGCGGTGAAAGCCCAGCGGTCATCCGGGGAAAGCGCAATCCGCTGGGTCTGGGGCGAGATGGGAATAATGGCCAGGGTTTTCTTTGCCACCAGGTCAATGGCGGAGACCGTTCCCGGCCCCACGTTGGCGGTGTAACCGCGCCGCCCGTCCCTCGTGATGGCCAGCATGTGCGATTCCGGCTGACCGGTAGGAATTGAGGCGATGATTCTCAGGCTTTTGGGGTCAATGACGGTTATCGAATTGGCAAGCTCGGTGGTTACGTAGAGCAGGCCGTCCTTGGGTCCGAACACCGCATTATGAGGACGCAGGGGCTTGTCGAAATCGAGTGTCTTGACCACACGACGGCTCTCGAGGTCAATCACCGCCATGGTGCGGCCGTCCGTGCCGGGCCTGCCCACGCCGGAGTTGCCGTAAATCGGGACATAAGCCATCCGCCCGTCGGGTGAGGCAGCGACTTCATGCCCCGTAATTCCCCCCTCTGGAATTTCCGCCAACTCGCGGCCTGCCTCAGGATCGACAATTCCCAGCGTTTGGTTGCCCTTATTGGCCACCAGCAGCAGACCGTGCGAGGGAGAGGTCCCGGTTGGCGCATCCACCCAGAGCGGTACGAACATACCGAGGCAGACCAAGGCGAGCATCTTCAATACAGGCCATTCCATTTCACCCTCCAAGTTCTCTGAATTTCAGCCCTCTCCGGTAACCCCTGTTCGTATTTTAGCACGGCTTTGACATTCGAGATTTCGCTCCCGGCCGGGTACTGGAGTCAACTGAACAATACGGGCGTCCCAGGCCACACGTCATTCCCGCGAAGGCGGGAATCCACTCCGTAAATCTTCGGAACTGAGCGCCTTACGTAATGGATTCCCGCCTTCGCGGGAATGACGACAGCGTGGAGCGCCGATATCTCGCGAACGACGCCATACCCTCGGCCGCTGTAGAGGCGGCTTTACGCCGCCACCTGGCCCACTTTTTTGAATTTGGAATCTTGAATTTTGGTAGTGGGTCAATTTGCTGTAGCGGCGCTCTCCAAGCGCCGGAGTTCCTTGGGAATTCAAGACCGGCGGTCAGAGACCGCCGCTACAAGAATCAAACTGACCCACTACCTGAATTTTGACTTGCTTGACTCTTAAACCGATGTCTGGCCAACTTACCGGGAAAGCTCGCACTGAGGACAAGGGCAGAGGCTGCGCAAATAATCAAACGAGTAGATACCGGTCGAGTGACCATCGTTCCAAAAAAGCTGCAGGGCGTAGCGTCCGATCAGTTCCGCGCGCTCCGGCTTCAACGCCTTGACGCCGAGTATCGGCAGGGGACTCGCGGCTCGCTGCTGCGCCTCGCCTCCTTCGTTGCAGGAAGCGCATGGGCAGCGGTCGCGAAGCTGTCGGTACGAATAAACACTGGCATGGCCATCCGCCCAAAGGATAGATAAGGTGTCGTCCCCGGCGGCGAGTTTGATTTTGGTTGGGATGTAAGGCATGGACTACTCAATACTAATCGCCTGCTGGTTCGCCGCGCTCACCTGTTCCGCCAAAGCCGCGGCTACCTTTTGGAAGGCCTTTCCATTGGCGGATTCTGCATCGAGCGCCGTGGGTTTGCCCCGGTCACTTTGCACCCGGATCACCGGGTCGAGCGGGATCTCGCCAAGAAATGGCAAGCCCAGCTTCCGAGCCGCTTCGCGAGCGCCGCCATGCCCAAAAATCTCCTCGCGATGTCCGCAGTGGGGGCAAGTGTAGTAGCTCATGTTCTCGACAATCCCCAGCACGGGGACATTGAGCTTTTGGAACATGGCGATAGCTTTCGAGGCCACCGTGAGCGCCAGATCCTGCGGGGTGGAGACGATTATCGCCCCGGTCAGCGGGATGGTTTGCGACAAGCTCAACTGAATGTCTCCCGTCCCCGGCGGCATGTCCATGATGAGATAATCCAATTCTCCCCAGCGTACATCGCCCAGGAATTGCTGAATGGTCTTATGAAGCATGGGGCCACGCCAGATAACAGCTTCGTCCTTAGGCAAGAAATAGGCCATGGAAATGAGTTTGACGCCGTAAGCGATGGGCGGTTCAATCTTACCCTCCACCACATGCGGCTGTTCCCCGCCGCCCATCAGCGCCGGCACGCTTGGCCCGTAAACGTCCGTGTCCATCAGTCCCACGCGAGCTCCCGCGCGCTCGAGCGCGACAGCCAGATTGGCGGCTATGGTCGATTTGCCCACCCCACCCTTACCGCTCGCCACTGCCACGGTGCTTTTGACTAAGGGGATCAAGCTCGATTTTCCCGGCGCGGCGGCCGGAGCCGGATCGGTCACACGCACTTCAACATCCGGTACGCCCAGTCCGTGCACGATTTGTTTGATGCTCGCCACCAGTTGGTTTCGGGCAGGGCTGCCCGTCTGCATCAGGATGCTCACCCGCTGGTCCCCTACTTCGATGTCCTTGACGAAGCCGAGTGTGACGATATCCCTCTTCAGGTGCGGATCGTTGACCCTCTTCAAAGCATTCAGAATATCCTGCGGGCTCAGATCTATACGCACGGTCACTCCTTATAGTCGCCAATTGCACCCAATATTCGCGCCGATCCACACCGCAGGATCGTCAGGAAACGAGACGCAAGCGCAGCCTGCTGCATACGTCCGCGAAGTCCGCAACGTTGAATGTTATAAGCACGTCGACCCTGATTTTCGTCTCTCCTAATACCTGTCGAATCACTCGATCTGCAAGGCTAAGTGGCCGCAATTCCCGTCTTTGGACTCGGGCCTCAGAAAAACACTCGTCGATCGCAGCTTGGCGGTATGGACTGTCGTCGAGAAGTATGAGTTGGCCACGTCCTGTAAGCCTCCTCCAATCCCTTTCAAAAAGCGCCAGACTCTTCTGATGTCGCACTAACCTTGTGGAAACGGTCTCGTATAGAACCGGCCACGGCACGAGCAGGCGATTGAAGGTATTATTGAAGTACGCGACGAAAAGCTCATTTGCTCGCGCGTAGTACTGATCTCGTTCGTCGTACAGCCCTAACAAGAACACAGAATCCACACAGATGGCGCTCATTTTTCTTCTTCAGCTTCGACCGTCTGTTGAGAGTAACCAACCCAGGGGGAGGCTTTCCTTTTGCCGAGAATGAACTTCCCACCCTGTCGCATGCTTATGAGATAAACACGCGCATTCCTGTCAGAGCCTAGGATTGAGGAGAGTTCTTGAGAGATTTGTTCGCGGGTTTTGGTGGAACGGAAAGTGGCGATATTCTCACCACACTCCTTTGCCCCAAGGGTGTCAAGCCATCCGTAGAGCTCCTCGAAGTTCCCACGCAACCCAAGGTCGAATGCTAACCAGTATCTCAAAGGTTCTTCCATAAGGTACCCCCACTTATTCTCATCCCTTGATTATACATGGTGTGTGGACTCACTTAAGCACAGAATCTTGCGACAGGCGCCAGCTCACTGCGTTAGGTTAGTGGTGTCACAGTGACGTCACCACTCCGTCAGATCGCGGTTGACCAGCCCTCGCGATTGCTCTATTGTGTCGCAAGCGGAGCATCAGGCAAATTTTGGATTCCCGCTTACGCGGGAATGACTCTATGGATCTCGCTCAACCTGGCACCGTGCCGCCCGTCGCCATCCCGGAGCAGCCCCAACTGCTTCGCGCCTTGGGATTATGGGAAACCACAGCCATTGTCATGGGCATCATGATCGGCTCCGCCATTTTCATTGTTCCGGCGGAAGTCACGCGCGAAGTGGGCAGCGAACGCGCTGCCCTCTCGGTCTGGATCATCTCCGGGCTGCTCAGCCTCTTTGGGGCGCTCTCCTTCGCCGAACTGGCGGCCATGTTTCCCCAGGCCGGTGGCCAGTACGTCTACCTCCGTGAGGCTTACGGGCATTTGGTGAGCTTCCTATGCGGCTGGACGTTCTTTCTGGCGGTGCAGTCGGGTGGCATCTCAACGGTGGCCGTGGGATTCGCCCAGTATCTCGCCGACTTCTTTCCCATTAGTCCCGGCGAGCAGAAGCTGGCGGGCAGCTTGGCCATCTTGGTTCTGACGGCCATAAACTATCGTGGCGTGCGCGAGGCCGGCTGGCTACAGTCCATCCTTACCGGAGCTAAGGTCGGCGCTATGGTGGCCCTTGTGGCGCTGGGCTATGCGCTGGTGCACGGCTCGGCGGGCGGTGCGGTGAAGCTGCCTACTCCGGCGGGGTGGGGCTTTCTCTCGTCCTTCGGCGTGGCTATGGTCGCCGCGCTCTGGGCTTACGATGGCTGGAACAATGGCACCTTTGCCGCCGATGAAGTCAGGAACCCTGAACGTAATCTTCCCCTGGGCCTGATCCTTGGGACAGCCGCCGTCGTGGTGATCTACATTCTGCTGAACCTCGTCTATTACCACGTGCTGCCGCTCGTGACCGTGGCTCACTCTCCACGCGTTGCCGCTGAGGCCGGGACCCGTCTTTTCGGACGCGCCGGCGCCCATTGGGTGTCCCTCGCCATCATCGTGGCCATGTTAGGTTGCGTGAACGGAATGATCCTGGCAGGAGCTCGAGTCTACTACGCTATGGCTCGAGATGGTCTCTTCTTCCGCTGGTGCGGCAACGTTCACCCGAAGTTCCGAACCCCGCACCTCTCCTTGCTTTTCCAGGCCGCCTGGGCAATTCTCCTGGTGCTTCTGGGGACGTACGAGCAGCTCTTTACCTTCGTTATCTTCGCGGGCTGGATCTTCTACGCTCTGACAGCTCTGGGGGTGATCGTCCTGCGCTTCACCCGCCCGGACCTGCCGCGCCCTTACCGGGTCTCCGGCTACCCTTATGTTCCAGTGGTTTTTGTGATTGCCGCCGCGGTTTTCATCCTGAATACAATTCTAGCTCGTCCCTTCGAATCCGGCATTGGAACCGGCATCGTAGCGCTGGGTGTCCCCGCCTACCTGCTTTGGAAGCAGCGCTCGAGAACAGCCTGACCACGAGAAGTCGAGAAGTCAAGAAGTTGAGGAGTCGAGGAGTTCCTAACTCCTCAACGTTCGACTCTCAACTCCTTGACTCCTCGACTCCTCGACTCCTAGACTTCTCAACTCCTCGACTTCTCGTGAGCGCGGCTGGCGTGTAAATCGTTAAGCTGTGGAGGCCTTCACTCGCTCGCTTGGCTAGCTGCTTTCTTTACCTTGCCCAGCAGTTCCTCCGCTTGCGGTTTCCAGGAGCTTTGCAAGCTCGTCGCCTTGCTGAGCGCGTCTATCGCCCCCCGGTGATTGGCCGGATATCCGGATTCATACGCGTAGGCCAAGTAATACAGGGCCTGTCCCTGCAATTCCGGATTGGCCCCCAAAAGGTCCGCCGCCGTCTTCAGTTCGTCGATCGCCGGCCCGAGTTTCTTTGACTTGGCCGAGGCCGCCCGCGTGAAATTAAGGTATCCCAGCGAAAGGTGAGCCATGCCCAGCTCGTTATCCTGGGCTTGCTTGAACTGATCGTCAGAAAGGCCCGCGGGCTTCTTCAACTGCTGCGCCAGTTCGATGGATTTTTTCGCGTAATCGGCGGCCTTGTCGGGGTTGGTGCGGCCAATGGCGTAGGCGTAAGCGAGAAAATTATAAGCATCCAGATTGTTGGGATCTGCGGTGACGGTCTTCTCGCCCCAGTCGATGGCTTTATCAGCCTGATTCGCCATCCGGTAGGCCGTGAAATAGTCGAAATCGATCTGCGCCGCGTTCTTGGCCGCATCATCCGGGAACGTTTTGGCAAACCGGTCCAATTGCTCAATGCGTTTGGCGGGGTCGGTCACCCGCGGGACAAGCTGGAGAAATGCATAAACCACATAGGCAAGCTCGTCCTTGGCCTGCGCCGCGTTATCGTCCAAGGTTTTTTGCCAGTCTGCGTCGCTGACACTGGGCGGCCTGGCAGGCTTGCTCTCCTCCGTGATTAGCCCCGGAGCCAGGCTGATGATGTTGAAGGCGGAATCGGCCACCTTGCCGGAAGCCACGTAGCCCTTCAGCGTGTTGAGCACTAGCATCACATCCTTGAAATTCGTGGCCAGGCCCTTTTCGCCGTATTCCACGACTTTGTCATAATTGTTAAGCTTCAGATATGTGATCGTATAATATTCATCGACGCATGGCATGAATTTGGCATCGGCGTGCGCCTGGGCGTACTTGTCTAGGGCCGCGATCTGCTCTTCCGGCTTGTCCGCCCCATTGACCGCCTGCATCAGCTCATCTTCCGGCGTATTCGCCACATAGGGCAGACCAGGACAGACTTGTTGGGCTTGAAGAAGACCGGCAAAAACCAGCAGGCCCAAAACAACCAAGGAAATACTCATCTTGCGCATGGAAACCTCCAGTCCAAAGCAACTTCCCGGAAGGACGCCGCAGGCACCGCGGGAAAAGCGAGGACTGCCCGCTCGAAGCCTCGCCGGGTTGACCGCACTGCTCCCCAGGGCTCCCCCCTGCGACCACCGCAAGAACGTGATACATCAAGACAAGGAGAATTGCCAGCAAAAAATTTCAGCAATCAGCAATCGGCAATCGAAAATCGTCAATCCCTGAATCCTGAATCCTGCCGTAGCTCACGGCCCCTGCCGCTCGTTCCCTTCAATCAGCAATCGGCAATCGAAAATCGTCAATCCCTGAATCCTGAATCCTGCCGTAGCTCACGGCCCCTGCCGCTCGTTTCCTTCAATCAGCAATCGGCAATCGAAAATCGTCAATCCCTGAATCCTGAATCCTGCCGTAGCTCACGGCCCCTGCCGCTCGTTTCCTTCAATCAGCAATCGGCAATCGAAAATCGTCAATCCCTGAATCCTGCTGTAGAATATTAAGAATCATCGAGGTTTAACGAGGGGGATGTATGGAGCTTTTTTCCTGGGAGAATGTGAAGAAGGAAGTGCTGAACGACAAGCTCGCGCGCAAAGTCATCTCGGGCGAGAAGATTACCATGGCGCAGATCTTCTTCGCCAAAGACGCCGTGGTGCCGCTCCACCAGCATGAGAACGAACAGATCAGTTCCGTTTTGACAGGAGCCCTCAGGCTCGAAATCGAGGGCAAGGAAATCGTGCTCCGCCCCGGCGAGGTCCTTCTCATTCCACCCCATGTTCCGCATCGCGTAGTGGCGCTCGAAGATTCCATGGCTCTGGACGTGTTCAGTCCCATCCGCACCGATTGGCTAACCGGAAAAGACGATTACCTGCGCCGGTAGCGTTCTCTTGAATCCGAAATCTCTTGAATCTGAAATCTTAAATTTGGAATTTTGAATCGCGGCTCCGCCGCGCAGTGTTGAGCCTTGTCTCCCCCGCGCCTCCCCCCATCGCCGCAACAAATTGCAATAGGTCCGTCGCATTCTCTTGAATCTGAAATCTTGAATTTGGAATCGCGCCACCGCCGCGCCAATCAGTCTGTGGTGTTGCGCCAAATCGGCAACGTCGGCACAAACAGCAACAGCTCTCCCACCGGCTGCGCGTATCGAGTCGGCAGTTTCTTCTGCGGTATCACGAAGTATATCGTTAACTACTATTGCAGCACCTTCGCGCGCGTATCCCTTCGCAATACCCCGGCCGATGCCGCTGCCGGCGCCGGTCACTATCGCGACTTTCCCCTCCAGCCTCATGAATATCTTCCTTCCCTGGCGGCGCGCCGTCGTGCGTGTGAACTGCCGCCATGAATCGCGGACGTCACTCGGTTCCTGAGAAGTAGCCATGGGCGCTGATGCTGAACCGATCGCGTAGCAACGGCGCCAGCACCGACAACGTCTGCTGATCGCGATTGTTCAACACGGTCGAGAGCCTGAGCCAGCCGGTGACCACCCATCGAATTTTCCGGTAGTCTAGATCGAAAGTCATGGATTCTTCCACGCGGTCCGCTTGTAGTTGTCCCTGTGCCGCGCTCTACCGAACCGAAAGCTTGATGGTGCTGATCTCGTACGGTTGTACGCGGAGCACGTTCTGTTGCCCGCTGGGCAGGTCTTCCTCGAGCAGGTTCGCCGCCCGAAAACTGCGGTGCCGACCGAGAAATCGAATCGGGCTTTCAGCAGCCTCGCCGCGGATGTCAAAAAGCCGCAGAACAATTGCGCCATCCCGATGGGCTTTTTTGAGAGCGGTGAGGACGAGGTTGTCCGCGTCTATCGACAGGAACGAACGCTCCGGAGGAAGCGGCTTCTGCGATAGTTCGTTGACCGCGGTCACCGGAATCAACGGCATATTGAAGTCCATTCCCGCTCGCCAGGATTTCGCGGCAGCCCAGTCGCCCTTTCCGGAACTCAAGGAGTAATGAAACACATATTTGCCGGCACGCGGCCAGACACTCAGAGTTGGCTTGCCTTCCCGCACCACATGCAGGGGACTGTAGAGGGTTCCTCGCAGCATGCCTGCTCGAATCGATGTGTCATCGACGGCCAGAAACTGATGGTCGGAGGCAACGGTATACCCCCATTCCTTGTTGCCGGCGAACACCCAATCTTGAATCTGCCGCCATTTGCTCCAAACCTCGCGCGGCATCTCGTCGGGCGCCTGCGGCCCGGCATTTGGCATCATGTCTGCGGCTGTCGCCGTCCCGAAGGGGATTCCCCACCGCACTTCCGCGCTCGGCTGCGGCAATGGGAACACCTGCTCGACATTCATCGACCTGCCGGGCGTCCAATCCAGAGAATTCTCGAGGTCGATCTTCTTCAGCCCGCGATACAGCGCAATTCGCTGGATGAGGCGCATGCCTGCCAGCTCTCCCGTTATTCGCATGACCGTCCGGACCGGACCGTTCTCCTCGAGTTCCACGCTGTTAATCACATGGACAATCGTGCGGCCAGTGGGGGCCACAACACTGAGATCGTCTCCACCGCGCTCTTCCGCAGCCGCGATTTCGACGTTCCTTTCTATGATGCGGTTCAGTTCTTTGTCGAAGATCTCCAGGCGGCCGGTCGCCCTGTCGATCGCCACCCGGTAATACTCATTTTCCACCACGTCAGACCCCATCGCATGGCTCGTCCGGTTCACTTCCTCGTCCGATTCGAGTTTCACTTCGCACGCCTTCGGGAATCCGTCCGGTTTATCCGCAGGCACGAGGTAATACGTTTTGTAACCCAATGACGGCACGCCGCGCGCGATGAATACGATCTCGAGCGCGCGTGAACTCCACTCGCTGTATTGTTCGATCTGAAAGGGGATGGCTGTTCCTTTCTCATCCACCAGACGCATGGCATTGTCGTAATCCCCAATTTCGCCTGGATTGACATCGCCGTACAAGGTCACATGCGTCTTGACGAGGTCGTCCCGCGTCCAACTGAGCGGGTTGAACACCACGATCGGCGTACTCACAGGAAAGGGGTGCTGTACGCGTTCGGCGATGTTGCGAAGCGAGTCGCGCAGAATCTGGCCGGCGCTCAAGTATGCCTCCTCGGCATACCCTGCCTTGCGCTCGTCCCCAATCTCTCCCCCTTGACCGTCGTTGTTGTGGTCCATCGACTTCAGCGTCATTCTCCACAACGATTCGAACTGAGGGGCCGGGTAGGGAGTGTAACCCAGCGCATCGTTGATGGCAGCGAACTTCTCGGCATTGACTAGCGCATCCGTGGCGGCAATCGCCGGCGGCCAAAGCCCCACCATCGAGACCGTGAGATTTCCCCATGATCCGGTGATCTCACCGGACAACTCGGGAATATCCCTGGTGGCCGCCGCAGCATGGAAATACTCGGCCGCCGTTGCCAAGCGAAATTGGATCGGCGACAGACGCTGGTTCAGCACTGCGACGTTTTCAACCAGCTTTTGGCTCGGCGCCCAGAGGTCAGTGCCCCAGCCCATGTACAAGGGGCCCGAAGTGGTCGCTTGTACTTCCTTCACCTCGCGCGTGACAGCCGCCAGCCGCTGCTCGTTCAGGTCTTCGTGCAGGCCAAGGTCTGCACCCCAACCGTATCCCTTTATGGCATGCCAGGCGAGCGTCGTCGAGCCGTCCGGCGCCTTCCAGCGGAATAAGGAGCGGTCAGGTGGAAACATGCGCGTCACCATCGCATAAGGTACGTCCGCCTTGCTCAGAATCTGCGGGTACTGGCGGGTGAAACCTGGGATGTCCCCAAGATGCGCCACCTTCGGATCAACCCCCAGCACCTCGCGCGCATACTCTTTCCCGACGACTACGTTTCGCACCAAAGCTTCGCCGCGGGGCAGATTCTGATAAATCGCCGCCCACTTCGGCGCGACCTCAATGCGGCCTTCCTTCACCAGCCGCCTGAATGTCTCGAGTTCCGTTAAGCCGCGGCTGCTGTCTACGAAATTGGCTACGAAATCGTCGTCTTCGAGGAGAAAACGGAAGTCCGGATACTTCTCCGCGAGCTGAATCGCCTTTGTGATAACGCGGTTTCCTCGGCTTAGACATTCTTCCTGCGTACCCAGCCAAAACAGGTCCAGATGCGAAAACGGAACGATATAAACCGCGGACTTGCCCGAACCCGCCAGTTGGGCTGTCAGCCCTGCTGGCCACAGCGCCACGAGCAACATCGAAAAACCAAGCAATCGCGATCGCACAGTACCTCTTTTCTCCCGGCGAGGGCAGAGCCGGCCAGTCCCGTTCGACGAGCGGTCTGCTGACACCAACATCATCCGCGCAAGTGTGCTATTAACCAGGAAATCCTCTTTAACGTCAATTGAATTTTTCTTAAGGAGCATTCAATTAGGGAAAATCGGCAAGAGCGGCACAGATCACCGTGGAGGCCTTCTCCTTTGCCTTTCCTGGACGTGTCATAGTACACGACCATGGAACTCAAGGAGATTCGTAGTTTGGTAGCCATATCGAAGCTGGGGAGCATTTCCCTGGCAGCGGAGCATCTCCACTTGAGCCCGCCGGCCATTCACAAGCAACTAAAGTCATTGGCGGACGAGTTGGGCATCCCGCTTTGCGAGAAGGCAGGCCAGCGGTTGCAGCTCACGCAGGGTGCGGAGGTCGTCCTCCCATATCTGCGTGATATGCTCGCGCAATACGCGGCAGCTCTTTCTGCTTTGCAGGAATGGAAAGGCACGAAGCGCGGCTGCGTGCGCCTCGGTACAGGCGCCACCGGCTACATACTACAGATCTTGCTGAAGACATTTCACCGAGTGCATCCTGAAGTCGAGCTCCTCGTGGAGATGGGCAGCCATCTGGCGCTGATGGAGCGTCTTGCTAGTGGAGATCTTGATCTGGCCTTGGTCGTTTCCGCTGAACTGACAGGCTCGAGCGGGGTCTCTGTTGAAGCCGACTGGGATTACGAACTCGTGCTGGTTTCGCCTGGGCGGAAGGTTGCGCGCCAGCGCCTCGGCATCATTCACCAACATGAGCCCGACCCTGTAACGGAGGTTCAGATGTGTACTTGGCCGGCGCCGCAATGGTGAGGAGCTACGTGGAGCTCCAACTAACCTCGACGCCTGCCCTGCCGAGGGCTGGCGGGCTTGTCTCATTACCACCTGGATGACGACTTGCCCCACAAGACGCTGAGCTGTTCGTTGATCTACGGTGTGCCTTCCCGGCATGCGCTTTGTGATGGCTAAGTTTGATAAACGGGATGAACAAGGCGGCACGGCCTTCAGGTTTTGCATGATCCGGTTCTGCGCCCGGTTGGTCCCCGGCATCAGCTAGACGAGTGCGCGAGAATGGTCCGGCGCCGGAACGTGTCCAACGATTCAGAGACATAATTTCTTCGCCAACTCGCGGAAGGTAGCGAATTATTCCTTCCCAAAACGCTTTCCAGAAACTTCACCCAACCCTGTCACTCCGAGCGAAGCGAGGAATCTGGCTCTGACTGTTCTCTCAAATTTGGAATCGCGCCTCCGCCGCGCTGCGTCACTTCGGAAACTGGCATTCCAAGGCGTATATCTCAGCACTACTGAGGGGACGAACGACGAGCGGGGAGTCATCGGGCGCGAGTCCCAGCCAACGGGAACTTTGCGTCCCTTTAAGGCTTATAAGTCGCTCGGCTTGGTGACCCGGAACCTCCACGCGATATAAGGCGGGCTCTCCCTCAGGGGATTCAGCGTTCAGATAAATGGACTTTCCCTGCCCAGACCAGCGGAGGTCCATAATTTGGCCGAGAGCGAGAACTTTCGTCCATTTCCCAGTCCGGAAGTCGAAGAGCATCAAACTGCGCGCATCTTCGGTCAAGGCGGCAATATAGCGCCCGTCCGGCGACCAGCGTGCCGTCCACAGTCCTTCAGACCCCGGCACAACCGAAAGCCGGCGTTCCTTCGAGTCAAAGACGTGGATGACCAGCGGCCCAGACGCCCTCTCTGCGGGATCCACGAGCCCTCCAAAGAGTAGCTGCGAACCATCGGGCGACCAAGTGGGCGCTCCTTCCGCAGCCTCGGTCGAGGTCACCGGCTCGTAGGGCCCACCCTCTGCTGAGACCACGCGGACTTTCCGTGGCTGACCGGGGTCCCTACCCATGAAGGCGATCCGTTTCCCATCGGGCGACCAGCGGGGCAATTCGACCTCGAGAGGCGGCAAGGTGAGCTGGACCTTCTCACCCCCGCCATTGCGAATTTTCCAGAGCGAGTAATGATCGTCCACGTAGGCAACCCATCCTCCATCCTTTGTGAAGTCCAAATTGGTTCCCTGAACGTCGGGGAGAAAGGGAACAAGCTGCTCCGACCGGGCATCGAATCGCTCAATCTCGCAGCGCGACATTGTCCCGCCAATGCAATAGAGCCGCGAACCGTCTGGACTCATGATGGCCGCGCGAAGGTCCAGACCGGAAGGGCTAAGGCAGGTCGCTTGCTCATTCCGCCTTAACAGTCCTGTGGATACACGCAGTGCCCAGGGGGCTTCGTGGCCTGCATAGGATCCCGGAAGAATCAAGTATTTGCCGTCCGGCGTCCAAAAACAGGGTGCCGGATCCCGAGGTATGTCCAGATCGGGACGCAGAGGACATAGCCCCTTACCTTCGCGGTCTACACTCCAGAATGTTGCTTCTTTGGAAGAGTACCGCTTAAAGGATAACTCCCGGCCTTCCGGGGACCAGCGAACGCTGTCCAGCCTGCCGGACATAGCCGCGATCCTTCGCGAGTTCAAGCCATTGGCGTCGCAAAGGTAGAGGCCGTCGTCCGTCGTGTAAGCCAGCCTAGCCCCGTCGGGCGACCAAGCGGCAGAAAACGCCTGAGTCGTGCCCAAGCGCCGTGCCGAGCCCGCCAGCAACGGCAAAATCCAAACAGAGCCTGGCCTGAAATGTGCTTCCCGGATCAGCAGCAATTCCGTCCTGTCCGGGCTGATGTCCTGGATGGCCGAATCTTCAGTTGCCCTGGCGATTGCCACGGGGCTGCCCCCGGTACTTGGAATCTCCGCCACGACGTAACCATCGCGACTGTTCTCGATGAAGTAGACGCGGGCACCATCGGTCGCGAGGCCGAGGCCCTTCTCAAAACCGTCGTTAGTCAGTTGTTCAAACCCCAAGACCTTCGGCTCGGGTGCTGCCATCTCCAGCCAGGCGCCAGCCCCAAGAGCAATCAGCAAAGCACCGCCTAGGAAGACAGCCCAGAGGCCCCATCGCCCGCCACCATGAAAAGCCTCGTTAACCCCGGCATGAAAAGCCTCGTCACCCCCGCGCAGGCGGGGGTCCACATCCTTCCGAAAATCTGGATTCCCGCCTTCGCGGGAATGACCGGGAAGGGACGGTTGCTGGTAACGACCGGCCAGGGCTGGCGCGTTTCGTAGCGTCCGGTTAGGGCTGTCGACCGAGACACCGGCGTCCTGAGGTCCGGCCCTATCGCTTGCCTCTTCGGCATGAGCCTCCTCGGGGCGCTCCACTTGGTCGTGTTGGTCATTTTGCCTGGCTGCACCCCCACGCTCGGCCAATCCTTCCAAGGGCCGATTGTCATTCCGACCCTGAGCGGAGCGAAGGGGAGGAATCTCGCTCTGATTCTTCCTTTCATCCACGCGCAAGCCCAGAGGGGCCGGTCTTTTCAACCACGCGTCAATCTCCCCTTTGTAGGCGTACACCGCACGGTGACGCTGCCCCTGGCCCGGCACCACGTATACGGGCAGGCCTCTCTCCTTGGCCCAGCGCATCACGGTGGTGGGATCGCGGTCGAGGTACTCCGCAATGGCCTTCCAGGAATCGAGCCGGTCGTGAACTTCAGACATCTTGTTCCCCCTTCATGACCGCGAAAGAGGTGTCATGCTGGCTCGGAGGCAAATGCACTCTAAAACACGCCATTACCTCTTAAAACGTGTTGCGCCGCAATATACACCCGGAGCATAAGAGAGCGCAATAAGTGGCGTGTGGCGGTGAGGGTGGGACCTGGGAAGGGATTTCCCAGTCATTCCCGAGAAAGCGGGAACCCAGCCCGTGGGTGGGGCACTTCCGGTATGACTGCGGCCGGCAACGCCCACATCTGGCAAATCACCCCTAACCCCGCTCCGGACCAGAGAGGATTAGCAGCCCCAGGTTCCTGGTTCGAGTTTATGGAATTTTCGCGTTTCATACGTTATGGAAAGCAGCACACAAGCAGCGGCCGTCAGCCCTGACGAGGAGGTCGTGCGCGCGTTCCAGGAAACGGGCGCCAATGACTGCTTTGCGGAACTCTTCGCCAGGCATGGCAAGAAGGTCTTTTTATCCTGCCGGGCGTTCTTCGCGGATAGCGCGGCGGCCGAAGACGCTACGCAGGAAACGTTCCTCCGCGTGTATCAGAGTATACAGAGTTTCCAAGGTGGTAATTTCCTGGGATGGCTGATGCGGATCGCGAGAAATGTTTGCATTGACGAGTGGCGGAAACGCCGAGCGCAAGCGGGAATCGTCGAGACGGATTTGACCGAAGTGCCTGCCAGGGGAAGGCTGGACTCTTCGTCCGAACTGCGGCTGGCACTCGAGCAACTTTGGAAGGAGATGAGTTCCCTGCCCCTTCAGCAGCGACGTTGTCTGGAAATGAAGATCGAGGGCTACTCGTACGAAGAAACCGCGGTTCGCACCGGCCTCTCGATTGAAGCAGTGAAGTCCCATCTCCAAAACGGCCGCCGCATGCTGTGGCTGAAGATGGAGGGGGCAATCGCTCGACTGAGATGAACGGCTGGAACGAGGACAACTTCCTGGAAGAGCTTATGGCTCGAGCGCGGCGGCAGCGCGGCGCAGAACGAGGTCCCTGTCCGGATGCCGAGACGCTCTGTGCGGCACTCGAGGGAGAGGCGTCCGCCGCCATGAGAGAAGTTGTCCTGCGGCACGTCAGCCATTGTCCGCATTGCGCTGACCTTCAGAATCGTCTGCTGAATTTCGCGGCCGGGACTTCGCCCGAGCCAGAGGCGGCTTGGAACGAGACGCGCAAACGGCTCGATAACTGGCTGCAGGCTTTTCTCGTTTCAGAGGCGTCGTTCTTTGGCGCGCCAAAAACAACCGTTGCTTCCCAAAGGAGTCTTCGTTGGGAAGCGTTTTGGAGTTTCTTCTCTTCCCGCAAGTTCGCTTGGGGGATAGGCATGGCAGCGTTGTTGGTGTTGACTGGGGACGCGGTCCTTGTGCTCGAGCTCCAGCATGAGCAACCTGCCCAGGTGCGCGTCGCAGCCCGCCCAGCGGTTCCTCCGAACGTGCAGCCTGGGCAAAAGCTTGCCGCGCAGGAGCATTCCCAACGAAAAACCCGGAAACCTTTACCCTCGCCGCCGCAGCCGGCCTCGCCACAGCTTGCGGAGCGCCTTCCCTCACCGCCGCACGCTCCCAGTGCGCAGAATGCGGGCGCGCCCGCAGGCCGGCTTGCGCCGCCTTTAGTTACCAGGCTGCAGGACCGCAATCCCCCGAGCTTGACCGCGCAGGCTGCACCGCCTCCAGGGCCACCGGCAAGTGCCGCCGCGGCGCCTCAAGGAAATTCCAAAGTGAGATCCGCGAGGCCAGGCAGGAATGCTTTTGGTGCGGTTATTACCGGTGCTGCCATCCGCTCACCATCCTCCCCTGCCCCCAAGGCGCCTGCCGCTACCGTACCTCCGCCGTCTCTTCGGCTCGAGCCCGGTGCTCATCTTTTGGTTGCGTTGAGTTCGGCGCAACAGCTTTCCAACGGAAGTTTCGAATTCCGGGGAACCCTGCTGCTGCCGGTGCCCCACGCAGGCCCGGTGCCCCTCGATCGAGGCGCGGAGGTGATTGGCGCGGGAGAGACGCGCCAAGGCCAAACCTCACTCGCGGTCATGGAGTTTGTTGTCCAGGGTGCTCGCTACATATTGAAGGAGGGGAATGGAGCTATGAAGGCTCAGACCCCCGGAACCCGCGGTGCTGTGCAGTTCGAGCGCAGCCAAGTCCTCGAGATGTGGCCCGCGTCCGCTTTGGTCTACCAGAAGGCGGCGGACGCAACCGCACAGCCGGAGCCTCAGAAATGAAAAGTTCACTCTCGCGAATCAGGTGTCATTCCGAGCGGAGCGAGGAATCTTGCTCTACCCTCGCGGATCGGACCTCAGGGCGGACAGATTGGGAAAAGTCTGGCAGCGCAGACCTCCGGTTTTGAGGTCTGCGGCTTTTCGGAAACGAAAATTTCACTCCCACAGAAGGCTTTTATGGAATTTCTCTCTTCCTTCCGTTTTCGACAGTAGTGAGGTGGTGAAGAAATCAAACCACAAATCAGCAGATTGCGAGGAGTCGAACATGTCAAAAACTAAAATCACTCAAATGTTAATCGTACTTTCTCTAATAATGCTAGTTACTGTACTTGCTGGGGCGGATCAAAAGAAGACTAACAATCCACCACCAGCGAAACCCGCTCCGTCGGCTAAACCGGCCCAGCCGGCAGCTAAGCCCGCGGCTAAGCCAGCTCAGCCGGCGGTGCGTCCCGCGCAAAGGCCCACAACTACCCAAAGGCCTATGACCACTCAAAGGCCCATAACTACCCAAAGGCCCATGACCACCCAAAGGCCTGTGACTACCCAAAGGCCTCAGACTACCCGAAGGCCTCAGACAACCGAAAGGCCTAAGACTACCCAAAGGCCTGTGACTACGGTTTCGAAACCGGTCCGCCTACGCAATGGTGAGTCAGGAACCGTAACATACCACAACAACAGGGTGGCCGACATCCACACCAAGGACATGACTATTCATCGGGACCTCCACGGCGGTCAAACGGCCGTGTCCGAGCACAATGGTCGCACCACCGTGACCACGGGACACAGTGGCGGCTACGTCCAGCGCACTTATCTCAACCGCAACGGCAGGACCTATTATCAGCGCACCTACGTGGTGGGCGGGCGCTCTTATGCGCGGGTCTACCGCGGCTACGAGTACCGGGGCCACCATTACTACGGCTATGTCCCGGGCTATTATTACCATCCGGTCTTTTACGGTTGGGCCTACAATCCTTGGGTTTCGCCGGTTTACTTCGGCCCGGCAGCCTGGGGTTGGGTCGGCACGCCCTGGTTTGGGTTCTACGGCGGCTTCTTTACGCCGTATCCCGTGTACCCCTCCGCCTCGCTATGGCTCACAGACTATCTGATCGCAGCTAATCTGCAGGCTGCGTATCAGGCCCAGGCTGAGGCCAATGCAGCCACAACCGCTGGCGCAGGCCAAGCGCCAGCCGACAACTCTGGAGCGCCTCCCGAAGGTGGTCCGGCAGCCAGTAACCAGACTCCCCTGAGTCCCGAAGTGAAACAGGCGATCGCGGACGAGGTGCAACGTCAACTCGCAGCGGAAAAGGATGCCGCTGCCAACCCCCAGGCCCCGCCTGCACCGGCCACCGATCAAGTCCCGGATGCGCTGAATCGGGCCGAGCGTGTTTTCGTGGTCGCGAGCAATCTCGACGTCACGGTGCCGGATAGCGGCCAGGAATGCAGCCTGACTGCGGGCGACGTGGTGATGCGGCTCTCGGACACTCCGGACGCTAACCAAAACGTCACCGCCAGCATCCAGAGCAGCAAGAATGGGGATTGCGTAACCGGCGACACGGTGGCGATCGGCGTCCAGGACCTCCAGGAAATGCACAATCATTTCCGGGAACAGCTTGATTCCGGGCTGCAAGCACTGGCAGACAATGGCGGCAAAAAAGGTTTGCCGAAAGCTCCCGACACCGCCACGACGGCAGGAGAAGTTCCACGGCCGGCGCCCGACTCCGGGGTAGCGGAGCAACTCTCGGCACAGCAGCAACAGGCCGATCAAACTGCGAAGCAGCTTGTGAACTAGCAGGTGACCTGTCGACGTTCGGGGCCTTCTTCGCTCCCCGAGCGGTCGCGGACGAAGAACGCAGGTTCACTCTTCGCATACCGGGAGCGCCGCGCCTGAAGGCTGTCGGCGCTCCGCCTCTGCGGTTCACCGCACGTCCCGCGGGAGAGTCGCGCGGGGATCGGATTGCCAGTCTCTGAAGGAGGAATTCACCATGAGATGCAAAAACGAAATCATATTCTCACTAGTCGGGTTGATAGTTGTCGGAATCCTTGCCGCGCCCACCGCCATAGCGCAAAACGCCGCGTCGCCTTCCTTGAAGGAGCAGCTCGAGGCACAGTTCAAGCTGTCCAAGGTCCACAGCGACGGAACCGTGGAGGCAGGAACTGTCCTCGTCGTTCAACAGGTCGGGATCAAGGGCGAGCCGCAAAACGACGTGGCCATGGCCCCGGCTGTCTATAAGGATGGTGTGCTGCACCCACCCAGCAAAAAGTCGAGCTTTAGTGCTTCTATCCTTCAAGCTACGGCTCGCCCCGGTTCGGATACGAGTGGGAAGGACTTTCGACCGTTTCCCGTTGGAGACAAGGTATACGTTTCCGAGATTGACGTTAACACGAAGAATGACAGGATCCTGTTCGTGACCGTCGAATGTGGCGCATGCAACGGAGTCGGCCAAACCTCCGCTTATAAGGCCGCGGTGTCCTTCCAGTTTGCAAAGGGCTCCCTGGCTAACGCCAGCGTCCCCGATATCGAAGACACGATCGCCAAAGTCTTTACCATCGACACGAGTACGGCCGAAGCGCAGCCCGCGCAACCCGCTGCTCAGCCGGAGCAACCCGCGGCCGCGCAGCAGCCTGCGGCACAACCCCCGGCGCCCGCCCAAATCCAGTTGGGACAAACCATTGACGAAGTGGTCGCCGCCCTGGGCCAGCCCGAGAAGATTGTCGATCTGGGAACGAAGAAGATCTACGTGTACAAGGATCTGAAAATCACCTTCACCAACGGCAAGGTTTCGGATGTTCAGTGAGGGTGGCGTGTTGTGGCGCGGGCATCACTTCGCTCGGCTCAGGGCAGGCTCTGCCCGCGCCAATGCGGGAGCGAGACGCTCCCGCGACAGGCACGGAGTGCTACCTGCGAACATCTGCGTCCTTCTGCGGCTCGCTGATCCGCCTGGAGGTGTGTTATGACCTGTCCGAATTGCCATGCTGAGATAGGAGAAGGAAAGAAGTTTTGCGGAAAGTGCGGCGCCCCCGTCAGCGCCGCTGCCGCGCCTCAGGTCGGGACCGTCTTTCCCGTACGCTCTTGCCCCAAGTGCGGAATGGAAGTGCAGGCCGGCAAGAGGTTTTGCGGCCGCTGCGGGAGCGCGCTCACCTGGGAATCGCTCGAGACACAGCGGCAAATCCCCACGCCCGCAACCACCTCAACGCGCTTGCCGTCGCCAGCCTTAAGCGCAACCGTCACACTGCAGCCACTAAGCCCGCGCGTCGAGGAGAATCCTTGTCCCCATTGCGGGGCCCCGCTCCGGGCCGGCGCCAAGTTTTGCAAGCAGTGCGGCAAGTCGCCCACGGCGGAGGCGCCGAGAGTTGCTACCCCCCCTCTGAAGCCGGCCCAGGATCTTCATGTTCCGCCGCCTGCCGCCGTGAGCCGCCCGCCCGAGACAGCGCTCGGAACCGCTACGGTTTCTCCGGTTGCGGATCAGGCCTACCACGGGCCATCCGCCACCGTCATGAGCGGCCCACCCGCGATGTCGCCGAGAGCTCCTACGTTTTCTCCGGAGGCGCGTCAGGCCCACGCTGCCCCACCGGCTGCCGCGCTGGCCGGCCCGCCCGCAACGCCGCCGAGAGCCGCTGCGTTTTCTCCGGTGGTGGGTCAAAGCTACGCCGTTCCACCATCGAGCGTTGTGAGCCGCCCGCCTGCGACAGCGCCGCTCCCTTACCAGCCAGAAGGGAAAAGGGGCTCCCTGCTGGTGATTGCAGCTTTGTCCTTACTGGTTCTGCTAGGCGCGGCAATCGGTTATGTCATTTACAACCGGGCGGCCTCGAAGCAGACAAATAGCCAAGCAGCTTCACCTGCTAACCCGGGCGCCACGCACTCCGTAACCGTCACTACGCCGACCGAAGCTCAAAGCGCTTCCCAGACGCCGCCACAGATTGCGACTGCACCACCCGAAGCTCCAAGCGCTTCGCAGGCCTCCTCACAAACCGCGGCTGCAACTCCCCAATCCGTGTCGCCGCCGCCTGGTACCCGGCCTGCCGTGCCTGCCAAGCCAAAGGAACCGATGGCTGCGGCTGAGTCTTCACGGTCAGCTCGAGCCCTTCCGCCCTATCAGCAAGCTCACGAGAAGGCCGAACAGGCTTTTGCCGCTGAACGCTACATCGACCCTCCTGACGACAGCGCTCTTTTCTGGGCCAGGAGGGCAGGCGAGCTGGGCGATCCGGAGGCGCCCCAGATCGCGCAACAGGTTTTAAGCAGAATGGCGCAGAAGGTCCAGCAGGCGCGAGCGGCGCACAACTACGACCTGTCCGTGGCGCTATTGACCAAACTCGCCGCTCTGTACCCCGATCACCCCGAGCTTCAGAGATTGAGCCTCGCGGCTCAACAGGAACAACAGGATTACGCCAGGCAGCTTGAGCGTCAGCGCCGGCAGCAACCGCGCTAGGCGCACACGAGACGGAAGTCCGACTGCTGCCCTGCCAGTTCCATGAACGTTTTGCAACTCTCGTCCGGAGGTAATTCGAAAGGAGGCAAGCATGTTTTGCGAGAACTGTGGCAAGAACATTTCAGATATGGCAACGGTATGTCCACACTGCGGGCAGCTTACGGGTGCAACCCCCGCTCTGATTTCTGCTCCGGCAGCTCCCAGGCAGCACCCTGCGCGGGCCCTTCATTTCTTTCGTCCCGTCCTCGAGGCACTTGATCAGGGCAACGTTATCCGCACCGCCGTGGTGTTCGCCCTGCGCGCTTTTGGAGTGCTAACTCTCCTGGGCGGGCTCTTTTTGCTGATTGAAATCCTTAAGGTCTCGTTCCAACTCCCCACCCAGGGCACCATCGGTGGATTGCTGTTCGCAATCATCTTCGTTGTGGCAATTGCCTCGCTGTTTCAGATTTTCTTCTACCGCGCGCAGAGCGTCCGCGACCTGGGTGAATCGCCGTTCACGGTAATCCCGATTTTCTCCATTTTGTTCAGAATGATCGGCGAAACAAATGCGGTTTTTGCCGTCGCGGCGGGCGTGGGCGGCTGCTTGTTCATATGGCTCTCCGGTATGAGCCCGTTGCGGTTCCTGCCAGGCATCGGAGAGTTGTTGCCCTCGGTCTCAGGCGGTACGTTCCTCGAGGGCTTGCTGTTCCTGGTGTGGGCGGCTGTATTGTCGTTTGTCTTCCTGGTCGGCTTCTATTTTCTCGCCGAGGCAATCGTGGTCGTCGTGGACATCGCCCGCAACATCCGCCTCTTGGTGCAGGGCGGAGTAACCGGTGGAAAGGGCTCAGGGAAAGTGGCGGCGTGAGGGGGGGCCAATCGCCACATGCAAGTGCCGCGGACCTGCTTTGTAAGCCTGCGGGTCTTCAGATCGTGCGGAAACGGCCGCCACAAACGCGCCAGCAATTCCCTCCGGCCGGGTCGTATGGAATTCCTCACTTTGCTGCGTTTACGACACTAGAAAGGTCTGCGGAATCGGTTACTCCAAATGCGAGTGTTTAGTTGGAGAGAGTTGAGAAGGAGGCTCACGTGAGAACACCAGATTTGGGAACGAGCAGCAAGTCTCAAAACCAAACCATCTTGGCGGTGCTCGCGACGGCGGCACTTTTTTGTCTTTTTGTGTCCTCCTGTGGGGGCGGAGGCGGGAGCTCGACGGCCCCCCCACCTATAGTTGTGATTTCGATCTCGCCCACTACCGCCTCAGTAATGGTCGATGCCACAAAGCAGTTCACGGCCACCGTCAGCAATACTTCCAACACCGGTGTTACTTGGTCGGTCAATAACACGGCCGGCGGTAACAGCACGTTGGGCACTGTTTCTTCCGCCGGTCTCTACACCGCGCCCGATTTGGTCCCCAGCTCCGGTTCAGTTACGGTGACTGCCACCAGCCAGGCCGATAGCACAAAGTCAGCCTCGGCAACGGTAGCGCTGATGTACCCTGTGCCCAGCCTGTCTTCGGTTTCGCCTACCTACGCGCTCGTGAATTCTCCCGAGACAACGCTTACGCTCGCGGGAAGCGGCTTCACCAAGGCATCCACAGTCAGCTTCAATAACAACTCTCTCTCCACCACTTTTGTCTCCGGCGCCCAGTTGACAGCCGTGTTGCCCGCCGCGGACGAAAGTGCAGAAGGACAGTTCAATTTGGTTGTAGCGAATCCATCTCCGGGCGGCGGCACTTCTTCGGCGATGCAGTTCAACGTGGTGGGCGGCGCCCTTGCGGTGAAGATCATTGACCTGCCCTCCGGCACACCCGGCAATGTAACGGTGACAGGACCCAACGGCCTGAACCTCGTTTTGACTTCGAGTCAAACCATCACCGGCGCGGAAGGGACTTATAACGTGACGGCAAAGGGGGTTACCGTCGGATCAAGCACCTACGACGCCAAAACGCCCACCCAAAACGTGACCATTGCCGCCGGGAATTCGACTTCCCTCACCGTGGACTATTACGACGTCGTCCCGAACACTACAAAGGTCCTCGACCAAACCGCAATGCAAAGTCTCTCGGTTTCCCCGGATGGATTGACGCTCACCATGTCCGCATCTAGTCCGGTGGCACAGTCGCTCGAAGCGGGCGATGTAATTGTGGCTACCCCAACATCTGCAGATGGCGTCGCCCCCAAAGGGATGTTGCGGCAAGTACTTTCCGTAAGCAGTAATACTTCGCAAGTGGTCGCGACTACTCAGCAGGGAACTCTAGCTGAGGCGTTTCAGCGTGCCAACTTCCAAGTCCAAAGCCAATTAACTTCCAACACAATCCAGGCCGTCCGCACACATCCAGGAGTTACATTTCACCCAGGGGCATCTTTCCATAGGGTAGGAAACGGCAGGAAGTCTCTGATCCCATCCGACACGCTTTCCGATCCTTGTGGCGGATATTCACTCGGAGTTTTTGATGTCCCCGAGGCCATCCAGGTGGATGCTGTGCCTGGGTTGACTCTCAGCGGCAGTGTGGAAGTCTGCTCGGGCCTGAACTTTAGTGTCGACATTATAGGAACGGGGTTCCTTGGATTAGTCCCAACGCTGAAGTCACTGACAGCAACGGCTTCAATGGGAGCCTACTCCGACCTTACCCTGCAAGGTGATTTCCTTAGCGGCTCCTTTGATTCACAACACATAACCCTAGCCACTCTCGATTTTCCTCCTATTGATGTGCCGGGGTTGCCAGTATGGGTTACGCCTGAGGTGAGCGTCTTTGTCGGGGCCAATGGGAACCTTTCGGCGGGGATCACCACCGAGGTAAGCGCCGCGGGAACCTATACGGGGGGAGTCACTTACGCGGCAGGAGCCTGGAGTCCGGTTCCTCTGACTCCCTCGTTCCAGTTTGCCTACCAGCCGCCCACCCTCAATTCGAGCCTCAGCGCCAAAGCGTATGCGGGTATTGAGTTTGATCTCTATGTCTATGATGTCGTCGGGCCGTCCTTCAAACCTGACGGATACTTGGATCTGGTGGCGACCATTACCCCGAATCCTTTGTGGACGTTGACCGCCGGCCTCGAGGGACCGATGAGTTTAGACGTAAGTTTTCTCGGCGAAAACCTAGCCAGTTACGATCTTGGAACCATGTTTGACTACAGCGATGTGCTCGCTTCCGGTGCGTTCTCCACCGGAAGCAGCAACCCTGTTCCTTCCATCACCTCCCTCTCCCCAAGCTCACTGACGGTTGGCGCCACGGCCCAGAACCTGACGATCAGCGGAACCGGGTTTCTCTCCACTTCTACGGTGACTTTTAACGGCATCGCGCACACTCCTACATTTGTAAGCTCCACTCAACTGACGATCTCGCTTACCACAAGCGACCTTGCAACTGCTGGCTCGTTTCCTGTGGTGGTCACAAATCCGGCGCCGGGCGGGGGCGCATCGAACGCCGTGAACGTCACCGTGGGGAACCCCCTACCGGTGATCGCGTCCCTCTCACCTGCTTCCCTGCCCGCCAGCGCCACCCCGCAGAACTTGACAATCACTGGGACGGGCTTTCTCTCGAATTCTACTGTGACTTTTAACGGCATCGCGCACACTCTTACCTTCATAAGCTCGACCCAACTCACGATCGCTCTCACCGCGAGCGATCTTGCAACCACCGGCACGTTTGCTGTGGTGGTCACGAATCCCGCCCCGGGCGGAGGCTTTTCGAACACGGTAGATTTCACAGTTCAGGCTGCCGGAACTCAAACCACTACTGAGATTTTAATCTCCGACTCAGCGGGACAACTCTGGAAAACTCAGGGAAAGTCTGAGGACGCCATCTGGATCGGCAGATTACCTGCCGTAATGTCGGATATCGCGGCCTTCAACGGCACGCTCTACGGAATCTCCGGTGGCGGCAGCACGTTATACAGCATAGACCCGTCATCTGGAAGCGGCACAGCGATTGGCAGCGGCACAGGTGCGGCGCTGAACGCGCTCGCCTTCAGCCCGTCAGGAACGTTGTACGCCGCCGGAGGCGACAGCCTGTACACAATCGACATCACCACCGGAACGGCCACGGAAATCGGCAGTGGCAGCGGCGCCGGCGCCTACACCTCATCCGGTGATTTGGAGTTTGACAGCAGCGGAAACCTATATTTAACGAGTACTGGCGCCAGCGGCGATCAACTGTTTGCGATTGACCCGACAACAGGACAGGGAACTTTGATCGGCAACATCGGGTATAGCCAAGTCTACGGGCTGGCTTATTTCAATGGCGTCATGTACGGGTTTACTGGAGGTGGGTCGGCGATCACCATAAACCTGACCACTGGTGCCGGGACCCTGGTGTGTACCTATAACCTATCGTTCGATGGGGCGACAGCCATCGCCCCCCCAACGCCTCCATCTCCCCAGACGCTGTTGGCGGATGCATTTACCACGGACACTAGTCTGAACGCATCCCTTTGGAGTGTAGATACAACCTTACTGCAGCAGATCGCGGAGTATACCGGTTACCTGACAAATGCGGCATACGAGCAACCCGTGCTCGCCTTCAGTGATGTAGGTATGAGCATGTCAGGTACTAATAGCGATTATCAGTTTACCGGTATCCAGTCGAACACAACAATCGCACCGCCCTTTACTTTCCAGACGACAGTCGAGGCAACGGTCGATTATGGCTGCGCGTTCCAAGCCTATATAGTTAGTGGCGATCGCTCCCAGTCGGTTTTCTTCTCGGCCAACCTCGCACCTGCTTCCGGGTATTACGGCATGAATGTCAATACAGGCGCCATCGACGGAGGGGGCTATACCAGCTTCGATGGTCTATACGACGGGACGGTAAACACCTGGTATCTGGTCACATTCAAGTTTGATGAGAACGGATACGCCGACGCGACGTTGAGCGACGCTAGTGGGAATCGGCTCAATTGGACGGTTCCATTTTACGTCGGTAAGGGGCCGTTTTACGTCGTTTTGGCTCAGTACGAGGGAGGTCCGGACGTCTCGGGTCCACAGACGGCAATCTGGCAGTCCGTCTCAGTAACAACGCCCTGATCGCGACCTTCTCTTTCAGGGCAGCAACGGAAATCTGCATGGGATTGCCTGTCTTCAGGGACCGCAAAACGAAGGTACGCTGTTCGAGCTAACGCTGGGCGGTAGCTCTGCTCAGCAGAATCAGGGGAGAGCCCGTCACGATTCAGTATGACTCCTGTTAGTCGGGCCTCGTCAGCCTGGCTGGCGCAAACCTCCTGACGGTTTTCTCGGGACGTATGCGCCCCTTCGCGATACCTTTCGGCGCCGTCTCCATGGGCAACACCGAGGCAGGCAGGCCAGACGCGCGCTCAGAAGCCAGGAAGGGATCAAAAAATCACGTAGTAGGGGCGGCCCTTGTGGCCGCCCTGGGGCAACCACAAGGGTTGCCCCTACCACGCCTCGGTCACAACATCCGCGAACCCCGGTCACTGAAGCTCGCGCAGCCAGTCCCGGAGTTGCATTCGCCACTCTCTTCGCTTCAGGATTGCGCTCTGGCGGAGCAGACGGGAAAGATCGTCAGCGGAGACTTTGGAAAAGGCCAGGCTCTTGCTGCTCTCGATATATTCGGCGCCGGACAGCAGAAGAACCACGAGCTTGTCGCCGTTGTACCGCCAGATCTCCGGCACGCGGAAGTCCGCATAGATGGGGAGCTTATTTAGGGCTGGGGTCGTGATTTCTACCTCGATCACCAAGTCGGGGGCCGGATCAACGGCTGGATCAATGGGGGTCTTGCCCTGCATCCTCTCGGCACTTTGCACGTAGAAACACGCGTCGGCCTCGAATCCACGCTCGAGCTGGCTGCGTTTGAAAGTTGTCGAGCCGAGATTGCGAATATCCATTCCCAGACCGTCGGCCAGCTCCTCAACCAGCAGGGTCAGTGTCTGCTTGTGTTCTTCATGTTCCGAAGAGGGGCTCATGATCTCCAGTCTTCCTCGATCAAAGGTGAAACGGGGCGCTGCCGCGTCCATGTGGTCGGCAAGGAGATGCTCATACGTCTGCCAGCTCACGTTTTGCAGCACCATTCTCTCTTCCGGCAGGGTAAGAACATTGCCCATGGTCGAATTTCTCCGCTCACACGCAGTTTAGCGCAAAGTGAGTCGTTCTTCCACCCCATGCTCATCGGAGCGGTGTCCTAACCTGAACCTGGCGCCGCCATCTTGGCGGCTCTGTGCCGGCTGGAAGTCGGCGTTACAACTGAAATTGGGACAGTACTCGTCATGGGCGGGCAGGGCCCTTGTCGGGGCGAAACAGACTTCTTTTCTCTTGACAAACGCAAGAAGATAGGCTAGGATGGTAAGCGGTGGTGTCAGGTGTCAGGTGTCAGGTGTCAGGTGTCAGGTGTCAGGTGTCAGGTGTCAGGTGTCAGATATCAGATGTCAGGTGCCGGGGGTCAGGGGTCAGGCGGCGGAAGGGAATGAGAGAAGTGTAGGGTACAGGGAACAGGGAATAGGGAATTGGGAATAGACTCGGGCCATTTTGCGCTGCTCGGCGCACAGCCGAATTGAGGGGAACTTTGAGCCGACAAGAGCTATGGCACGCCTCGCGGACCACGACAAGATGTTCCTTGCGACAGCGGAGGAAAACACGGAGCAATCTTAAATTGAAGGAACAAACCGGGAATGTCCATGAAAACAAAGGACCCAGTCAAAAAGTCAAGGAGTCGAGAAGTCGAGAGTCCAATGCGAGAACAAAGTCGGCCGACAGCCTGGGGGTGTTTGTGAACTCCTCGACCCTCGACTCCTCGACTCCTCGACTCTCGAAATTGAAGGAACAAACCGTGAATGTCCATGAAAACAAAGGACCGTGTCAAAAAGTCACGGAGTCGAGAAGTCGAGAGTCCAATGCGAGGGCAAAGTCGACCGGCAGCCTGGGGGTGTTTGTGAACTCCTCGACCCTCGACTCTCGACTTTCGACTCTCGAAATTGAAAAAACAAACCGGGAATGTCGATGAAAACAAAGGACCGAGTCAAAAAGTCAAGGGGTCGAGAAGTCGAGAGTCCGATGTGGGAACAAAGTCGGCCGGCAGCCTGGGGGGTGTTTGTTAGCTCCTCGACTACTCGACTCTCAATTTGAAGGAACAAACCGGGAATGTCTATGAAAAAAAAGGACCTCTACTTCTCGACTCTCGACTCTCGGCTCTTGACTCTCGACTTTCGACTTTTGAAAAAGCTGACGGCTGACATCTGAGAGCTGATAGCTTTCTTACAAAACAAACCGGGAATCTCTATGAAAACAAAGGACCGCTGCTTCTCGACTTTCGACTCTCGACTCTCGACTCTTATTCTGGCCGCACTTGCGATCTCCTGCTGCGGGACCGGAAATTCCTCCCCGCCACCCTCGACCACCCTGGCAACGCCCCAGTTCTCGACTACTGCTGCGCAGAATGGGGCAGTGATTCTTGCCCTAACGTCGGCCAGCAGCGGGGCGGTGGTGCATTACACCATCGACGGGTCCACTCCCACAGCCTCCTCGCCTATCTATCAGGCGCCGATGCTCATCTCTTCGAGCCTCACCATCAACGCCATCGCCACTGCTCCCGGGGCTGCCTCGAGCAGCGTGGCCACTTGGACCCCGTCGGTGACGGTGGCGCCGGGCGCGCTGGTCTGGTCCGATGAGTTTACCAACACGACCGGCGCCAACGCTCAGCCCAACCCCGTCGTGTGGACCTACGACACGGGAAGTGGCGGCTGGGGCAACCAGGAACTGGAAGACTACTGCGGCTGGGGCTCGACAGCCAGCCCCTGCGATCCGGCAAACCCGAACGTCTACGTGGGCACGGATGGCAATTTGCACATTGTGGCGGAGCAGCCTTCTTCTGGTGTTTACACCTCTGCGCGCATGAAGTCGCAGGGCCTGTTCAGCATTCTGTACGGGCGCGTCGAGGCGCGCATCATGGTGCCTGAGGCGCAAGGCTTCTGGCCGGCCTTCTGGATGTTGGGCAACAACATCGTGACCGATCAATGGCCCGCCTGCGGAGAATTCGACATTCAGGAGCGAGTGAATGCTGCCGCCAACCCCGATTGGAATGCGGGCTCGATTCACGGCACGGGGTTCACCGGCTCAAACCTGGGGACTGACTACTACTTTCCGAGCGGCCAGACGGCGGCCGGCTGGCACACTTATGGAATGATCTGGCAGCCGGGCTCGGTCCGGTACTACATCGATGACCCCACGAACATCTACGCCACTTATACGCCCTCGAGCCTGGCCTCGCTCCCTGGCGCGGTGTGGCCGTTTGACTCAGGCAACGCTCAATTTTTCATCGTGAACCTGGCGGTGGGTGGCAGTTGGCCGGGCAATCCCAACAGCACCACGCCCTTTCCGTCGCAGACGTTGGTGGATTACGTGCGGGTCTACGCATTCGGAAGCGCCACGCCGGCAAGTTCCAAAGCCGCGCCGCGACCTTGACACTAAAGGTCGCGCTGCGGTAGGCTTGGGCTGCGTATAGGGATTTTCAGGGCTGAGATGTTCCCTCCAAGCTGGTAGCCGGAACACAGCGAGAGATGAGTGTCCGCTCAACGAGTTCCTCCAGCAAGGGGGAACGGAAGAAGGTGAGGATCACATGGCCGATGCGCTGACGAAGGCGGGCCGCTACGAGATTGTGCGCGAGTTGGGGCGCGGCTCGATGGGAATAGTTTATCAGGGCTTCGATCCGGTCATCGGGCGAACCGTTGCCATCAAGACCATGCTGACGCAAGGTCTTGCGCCGGAGGAGTACCGGGAGTTCAGGGCCCGCTTTCAACGCGAGGCGCAGGCGGCCGGAGTGTTGAGCCATCCCAACATCGTCAACGTCTTCGATTACGGGGAAGACAACGGCATCCTCTACCTGATCATGGAATATCTGGAAGGGAAATCGCTCGAGAAGCTGGTGGAGGGCAAGAAGATCCTTCCCATCGAAACCATCATCCCCATGTGCGAACAGGTTTGCGGCGCGCTCGACCACGCGCACGAGCACGGCATCGTGCACCGTGATATCAAGCCTGCCAACATTATGATTCTAGATAATGGCTTTGTTAAGGTCACTGACTTCGGCATTGCCAAGATGGTGTCGATGGGGATGACCCAGGCGGGGTTGGTGCTGGGCACGCCCAATTACATGTCGCCCGAGCAGGTGAAAGGGCGTCAGGTGGACGGGCGTTCCGACATCTTTTCCTTGGGCGTCGTTCTTTACGATCTCGTGACCGGTGAAAAGCCGTTCCCCGGACAGAACATTACCACCGTCATTTATAAGATTATTAACGAAAACCCTGTTCCCCCTCGTGAATTGGATGCCACGATTCATGCGGGTCTAAGCTACGTGATTTGCAAAGCCCTGGCCAAGAGTCCTGATGAGCGCTACCAGACCTGCCGGGAGCTGGCGGAAGACTTGAAGAATTTCAAGCAGTTGGGGAGGCAGGCGCCGCCCTCCGCCACGATGATCCTCAAGACTCCGCCCGCGCCGAGCGCGAGCTTGGAGGGTGCGGAGGCGCCGCCCCCTGCCCCCGCACGACCGGCCGCGATGCCCCCTGCCCAACAAATCGCCCCTGCGCCACCGCCGGTCGAGGTCATCACGCCGGCACCGCCTGCCCCGAGTGCGCGGACTTCCCCGACCACTTGGGTCCTCGCGGCGCTGCTGGGTGTCGTGCTACTCGGAGCCTTGGGAGGAGGATACTTCTATTTCCATCGAGGCAGCAGTTCCCAGCAGGCGGCAACGGCCGGGGGCGAGAAAGCGAACAGCGAAAATGCCAGCTTGCCTGGACAGGCGCCCCAAGCGCCCCGCACAACCGCAGCAAGTAAACCTGCGCCGGCCAGAGGGGAAACGAAGGCCGGCGAGTCAACCGAAGCAAATGCCCTTTCTGCGGCCAGTGGCAAAACAACCCGCACCAACCCCCGCTCCGGCGCTGGTGGCGGAGCGCCGGGCGCCAACTCCCCCTCCCGTGCCGGAGGTGTTGCACCTGGCGCTAGCTCTCTCGCCGCGGCGAGTGGAGGAGCGCCTGCCGCTGCCCCGATCTCAGCGGCTGCCGGAGCGGCACCTGGCGCCGCGTCCGCCGCTGCTGCCAATGGCGGAGGGCCCAACGCCGCTCCCAAGCCGGGCCTATTGCAGGTCATAGCGAATGTAAGTGGGGCCAGAATTATGGTCGATGGCAGCGGCGAGCCTGGCTGGTTCACCCCTTATTCCGCCGCGATCAGTCGCCCCCCCGGTACTCACCAAGTGTCGATTTCGAAGGACGGGTACAATGATTACCAGCAATCGGTAACGCTCGAAGCGGGGAAAACGGCCACCATCAACGCCCAGCTTTTCCCGCTTGCTGACACGACCGGAGAAGTCTCCGTCATAACCACGCCGCCCGGCTTGGAGGTGCTGATTGATGGGAAGTCGCTGGGAGCCAGCCCGGTGCGAATTAACCTGCCCGCGGGAAGCCACAAATATACCGTCAAGCGAGAGGGGTGGGAACCTTATGAAGGCACCGTGAATGTGAAGGTCGGGGCGGAGATGACGGTGAAGGTTAACATGGGCCAGTAGAGCGGGTAGTATCTCAGTTTGACGTAGAGGCGGCTTTGCGCCGCCACGTGGCGAGGTACGCTCGCTGCTACAACTCCAAACTGAGATTGACTTTAGGGCGCGGCAGAGCTAGTCTATTAGGTTGAGTCTTGCATTCATTCTAGTCATAATCGAGGAACTTTATGGCTTTTCAGATAGGCGATAAAGTTGTCTATCCGAACCAAGGTGTGGGTATCGTCGAACAGATATCCACCCGGAACCTCACGGGCCAGCCCGAAATGTTTTATCTGCTACGGCTTTCCTCGGGTAGTATGCGGGTGATTGTCCCGATCAGCAGCGTAGTCAGCGTGGGTTTGCGCCGGGTAACCAGGACTAGCGAAATAAGCACTATTGTTGATTACTTGCAGAAGGGACAGAGCAAATCTCCGCAGGATTGGAAGGGCCGGTTCAAGGAAAATTCCGAGAAAATGCGGAACGGCTCGCTCCAACAAGTTGCCGAAGTCTTGAAAACTCTCATTAGCCTGAATCAGGCCAAACCTCTTTCGTTCCGCGAGAAGAAGATGATGGATCGCGCCTGGCAGCTCCTGGTGGATGAGATTGCCGTGGCGCGCGGGACGACGAAGGAGACCGTGGAAGGCCAGCTTGTCCGCGCCCTCAATAAGTCCAATTTGCGAGCGCCCCTTCCGAGCTGAGGTTGCCCCTCCGCTTCCCTCTCTTCTACAGCTCCCGGTTACAGGCAATCCAGGCTTATCCTCAACAGGAAAGAAGCTCACCGATTGTAGTGCAGCGTCTCAGTTGGCTTGCTGTCCCCGGACAGGGACAAAGCGGGCCACGGCCTTCACAGTGCGATGAAGGCTCGGCGAGGGTAGTGGCGTCATTTGCGAGACATCGCCGCTCCACGCTGTCGTCATTCCCACGAAGGCGGGAATCCAGCCCGTAGAATGGAATGTTCCCGAAGGTTTGCGGAGTGGATTCCCGCCTTCGCGGGAATGACGTGTAGTGGGATGGTGGTGAAGTGTTCGGCCACCTCGCCCCGCGTGCGACGTCACCCCCGCGGAGGCGGGGGTCCATTGCCTTCGCGGGAATGACTGTGAATACGGTTGCGTCTCGAAACCAACCGTCTCGCCAATAACCAGAAGTGGCTGAGTCTGAAGTTGTAGGGGGACATTACCTCGCCAAATGGCGGCATAAAGCCGCCTCTACATAAATCCGAGCGCTTGGCCAATCGTATTGATTCGTATATAATTGCTATTCAAGTTCCATTCAATGCGAGGGTATTCATGGAGCTCCTTCACGTCCCGGCAGCCGCGCAAGAGTTGGGCGTGAGCTATCCAACTTTGAAACAATGGATCTACAAGCGCAAGATCAAGACGGTGATGACGCCTGGCGGGCATCACCGCGTGCCGCGCTCGGAGGTTGACCGCTTGCTCTTTCAAAGAGGCGAACGAGGGCACGCGGCCGGAGGGCTCATCCCTGCGGCTCAGCTTTCGCCCGCGACACCGGTTTCCGGCGTGGGAGCGGGACTCGAGCACGTGATTAGCGGCCGAAATCAGTTGGTGGGCCGGATCATCAAGCTGCAAACGGTAGGTCTGTTAACCAAGGTGGTGCTGGACGTGGGGGGGCAATCCGTAACCTCCATCATCACCAGCGACGCCTCCCGCGACCTCGATCTGAAGGTGGGCGAGACGGCCGCGGCACTCATCAAAGCTACGGAAGTGATGATTATCAGGCCCCTCCAGAGGAGGCCTTGAGCTTTGGGTGTTGCCGCGAGCGTGGAGTCACGAGGAATTCGGTGGCCCTTGACCCGCTTGGACGTGGCCGGAGCGTTCGGCGACATCGGGGTGCTGTTTCCAATTGCGATCGCCCTCATTTCTCTCAATCACGTGAATCCCACCGCGGCGTTTCTGGTTGCCGGCGCCGCTTACATTCTGGTGGGCGGCTACTTCCAAATCCCCATGGCCGTGCAACCCTTCAAGGCGGTGGCAGCGATTGCCCTCGCCTTGGCGCTTCCACCCTCCGCGATCGCCAGCGCCGGACTCCTTATGGGAGCCCTGCTCGTGGTGGCCGGAATTACGAACCTCGCCACATGGCTTGCGAAGCTCTTCACCCTGCCTATTGTCCGGGGCATCCAGTTGGGTCTTGGGCTGCTGCTGGCGCGTGAAGGCTTGCGCCTGATGTTGAGCCCGCGCTCTGCGGCGGTCTTGGCAGCCGGCCGAACGGTCGCACCTTGGGAGATCGGGTTCGCGGGAGCGCTTGTTTTGCTGGCGTTTCGTGGATCGCGCCGGCTTCCCGCTGCTTTGGTCCTATTGGCGGCTGGGATCACGCTGGGTCTCCTGAGCCAGTGGGCCAGGCTTCCCGCGCTGGGATGGGGACCGCTACCCCTCACTCCTCTCCACCCGAATCTCGCGGAAATGCGGCGCGTCTTGACATTGCTGGTGGTTCCACAATTCGCGTTGACCTTTGGAAACTCCATCGTGGCCACCGAGAACACCGCCCATATCCTCTATGGGAGCCAGGCTCGCCGGGTTACGGTGCCCGGATTGTGTATCAGCATCGGCATCATTAATTTGCTGGGCGGAATGATTCAGGCTCCGCCACTCTGCCACGGCTCGGGGGGCGTCACCGCACATTACCAATTTGGCGCGCGGAGCCCCAAGTCCAGCTACATCATCGGCGCAGTTTGCATTTCTCTGGCGTTGTTTGGCCGCGCTGCCGTGGGCCTATTGCAATTGATCCCCGCCGCCATCCTTGGCGTCTTGCTGGTTTACGTGGGAGTTCAGCACGCGGCTTATTTGCGCGACATCCTTAGGCGCTCGCCACTCCTCGCCATTGCGATATGCGTGGGAGTGGTTTCCCTCCTGACCACCAACCTGATGTGGGGCTTCCTGACGGGATTCCTCTTGCAGGGTGTTCTGCTGCTTTTCCGCCCTCCCGCTAAACAAGCGGCGTAGGAAAAAAGTCTGGCGCGAATGGCCCTAAACGTGTATGATATAGGGTTAATCATACTGGTGACCGACAAGCAGAGAAGCGGGGCCCGCCGTAAAGCCTGTGATTTTGTGGACTTCTGCTTTTCCCGGTTGGTTATGAGGAGGTATCCACTACCGTGAGCGCGCTTATCCAATACACCGGTTTCCAACTGAAGCCCCGCGGCAGGGATTATTCCTACCGGGTTGTGGGGATGAAGTCAGAAGACCGGGAGTTCACCCTGACTATCTCAAACCGGGCCTTTGAGGAAAGGCACTTTCCTTACCAGGATGGGGCCGCACTCTGCTATCAGAAGCTTCAGAAGGAACTCCTCGCGGAAACGGCCGACTTGCCGCTTCAGCACCATCTTACAATCTCCGATCAGGACCTTGACGAATACCTCGCGAAGTATCGCCCCGTCAGGAAACGCTCCTGGTAATTCTGAATAGTGAATTGTAAATAGTAAATTGCGGTGAGTTGCAAGTTCACCGCCCATTTGGTACTGGCGTCATTTGAACAATACGGGCGTCCCGGGCCACGCTGTCATTCCCGCGAAGGCGGGAATCCACTCCCCCAGGGGAGAGGGCTTTGAATCAGGTCTACCCCCCGGTGTCCAGCGAAAGATATGGGACACGCTCAGCCCCAAGGGAGAGGGCTGCCTTTCCGCGCGGGACGCCACCCTACGCCAGCCAGGGGCGTGTTCGGTCCAAGTTTTCAGCCAGAATCTTCTTGGCAATTCCCACATCTTCCCGAAGCTGAAAATCAAATATGCCAGCGCAAATGAAATCGGCTCCGCCCCGGTAAGCAAAGCTGAAGGCCTTTTCCGGAGGGATGGCTCCCGCCGCCATCACCTTAAAGGCAATCCAAGGCTTCTGATAGGTAGCCATAAACTCGCGTGTTGCCTCAGGCTTGATATCCCAAATGTTGTCGTGATTGTCCGGGCTGTTACTGTCCACAAGGAACTCTTTGCGCTTGTCGCGAGGCGTGGCGGACCAGTAGTCGTCCATGTGGTAAGTTTTCATGAAGAAATCGGGCTGGATACCTGCCTTCGCGCAGCCCTTAGGGGTTTCAATCGAATGAGCGCCCAGGCCGGAGGGCAGTCCGGTCTTTTTCATCGCCTCGAGGGCCTCGCCCAGCTCGTCCAGCAGACCGCGGTCGACGAAAGAATCGGTAACGCCGCCTTGAATGTAAAGAGCGCTAGGTTCGTTATCGACGACTTGCTTGACGTTCTCCTTCAAGTCAGCCAGGCGAATATCATAGTAAGACTTGGCGTGGGGATGGACCTCCGAAATCCATTGAATCTTTCCGCCCCGTTCCTTTCGATATCGCTTAATGATCCGCACCGGCTTGTCGAAAGGATCGGAGAGCACCGTGTTGATGCCTAATTCTTCGGCCAGTTGCCAGGTATCCAAGACTCGCTCGTCGGTTTGGTATTCCCGCATCAACCGAGCCACATAGTCCAAGTCCCGAGAATGGGAATAGCCGCTCACCTGATTGCAGCCCAGGAACAAGCGGGTGACATTGAGGCTTCCAAGCTTGCCGGTAGGAAAACCCTGATGAAAGGTTTGGGGCATGGCGAAGGCTGGAGCCCCGGCGGGCGCTGCAAAAGAAAGCTCGTTTGCGGATTTGAGTGCCGCGGCGCTCCCCAGCGCAGCCAGAGCCGAGGTCTTGAGGAAGTCGCGACGGTTATGACGGTCAGACATATTAAACCTCCAATGAATCGAGCTGGATGAGGCACACAACGAAAGAGGCGCTACCCGTTTCGGGAGTCAATTGCACACCTCCCGTAATCAACTCCCGATCTGCCGCCAACAGCCTACCAGGATTGAATGCCAGATTCAACGCCTGAAAGTCGTGGCCGTTGCCGTCAGCGTAGCGCGGCTCACTCCACGGTGACGGACTTTGCCAGGTTTCTAGGCTGGTCCACTTCGCAACCGCGCAACACCCCGATGTGGTAGGCAAGGAGCTGGAGCGGCACGGCTTCCAG
>Ga0326727_10005196_pt1 | contig 37591 bp, 33 predicted proteins | sample MB2enrmetagenome_FD_207643 | JGI IMG/M metagenome (GOLD analysis project Ga0326727, IMG submission 207643) | Lab enriched peat soil microbial communities from McLean, Ithaca, NY, United States - MB29MY | ecosystem: Environmental > Terrestrial > Soil > Wetlands > Peat | place: USA: New York... | reverse complement strand
CGGAAGGTGGGTTCCACGTTCACCACGACCATGGAGCCGGGGGGAGAAGGGTTGAGCTTCGACACAAAGGGCTGGTCAATCCAACCGCCGGCCAAGGCTATACGGTAGGGAATCTTGCCGATCAGCGTGCTGATGTCACCCTCTTCTTGCGAGTTCATGGGCTTTGTCCATTCGGGAATGCTTGCTCAATTTGGCATGTGTTTACCCGCTTTTCGAGCTGCATATTGCTGCTCGATCCACGCATAGGTTGTTCCCAGCCCTTCCTCCAGCGCCGTGCCGGGCTCCCAGTTCAGGACCCTTTTGATCATAGTGTTATCGCTGTTGCGGCCGGCAACACCCCTCGGCGCCTCAAGGTCATACTTGCGTTCGAGCGTGATCCCTGCAATCTCTTCGACGAGACTGACCAGACGGTTGATGGAAATAAGGGCGCTCGAGCCCAGGTTGATGGGAGTGGCAATCAAGGCGTCGCAGTGCATGATCATGTCTATGCCCTGGACGCAGTCATCAATGTACATGAAACTGCGCGTGGCGGTGCCATCACCCCAGATCACGATCTCGTGCTTGCCGCTATCCTTCGCTTCGATAACCTTGCGGCAGATGGCGGCGGGGGCTTTTTCCCGCCCGCCGTCCCACGTGCCAAACGGGCCGTAAACGTTGTGGAAGCGGGCGATGAATGTCTTCATCCCACGCTCCGCCCAGTACTCCTGACAAAACATCTCCGACATGAGCTTCTCCCACCCGTAGCCCCTTTCCGCCATGGCGGGGTAAGCATCGGATTCCTTCAGAGCTTTGGCCTTGGGATCTTTCTGCAGCTCCGTGTTGTAGGCGCAGGCCGAAGAAGAGAAGAAGTACCTCTCCACCCCGGCGCGATAGGCAGCCTCAATCAGGTTGGCCGTGATCAGGATGCTGCGCAGGCACTCGACACGGAACCTCTCGATGAAACCCATGCCACCCATATCGGCCGCAAGGTTGTACACTTCGCGGGCGCCCTCGCAGGCCCTGACGCAATTGTCCCTTTCGCTTAGGTCCATACAGAGACTCTCAACGCAGGGCACCCGCTGGTACCATTCCGGAAGCGGCTTCTTGTCGATGGCGCGGATGCGGGTGAATCCCTTATCGTGGAAATATCTGGTCAAGGCTCCCGCAATGAAGCCGCCTGCTCCCGTGATCACAATCAAATCATCCATTTTCATTGACGCGTTGCTTTTTGTTGGCATTCGTTTGTCCACTTCGATTCTCCATTTGGAGTCTGCCAGCAGGATCTTGCGAGCATCCAACTCCCGGGGATTCCTCGCGATCATTCCGGGTCAGGGCTTAGTACCTCATGCGAAAGTGACTTTGAGCGTCACCGCATAATCCGAGGGCTTTTTCGCCGGCAGTTGCACCCGCAGGCCAGTCGCCTCCTGGGTCCAGTTCAGGGGGCCTTGATGGCCCAGCAACTCCGCATCCGCGATCTTGCCAGGCAACTGCGGACTTGCCGTACCTAGCGCCTGCACCACAGTCGCCGCCTTCTCTGGCCAGCCCATGACAAAGGCGTACAAGGCATCCTTCGTGGTCGTGAAACGAACGTCCTCCGCGGTAAGAGGCTGTCGCTTGTTTTCATTGAAGCCGCCGCCCGGCTTTTGAGCTTGCGTGCTGGGACCTTCGCCATAGATCTTCCACGGGCGCGTGTCGTAGATACCCTCGCTATTGACTCTCATCCAGTCGGTGACCCCCGCGAGAACCTTTAACTCATCAGGATCAAGCTGGCCGCTGTTGGGTAAAGGGAAATTCAACAACAGATTCCCGTTCTGGCTCACGATATCTACGAGCAGGTCCACTACCGTCTTCGCGGACTTGTAGCGATGCTGTTCGTACACTCTGCGGCTGTAATGCCATTCACCAATGCAGGTATCCGTTTGCCAGGGAGCGGGCCGTATCTGGTTCGCCAGTCCGCGCTCGATGTCCAGCACGCAGGTTCCAACCGCGCAATCTTCCGGCCGCTTGCTCGTGTAGACTGCCTGCGTCTGCCCACCGTGCAATTTCGCGCTCAGGTTGTAGAGGTTGGCCACCGCGTTGTAACCATAGTTCTCAAACGGCAGAGGTCCGTCGGTGTACAGGAGGTCGGGCTGGTAGTTGTCCACCAGATCCTGCATGCGCAGAAACCAGTGGTGCTTCCAGGCATCCGGTATGCCGTCGTCATTCCAGCCAAATTGTTCAGGGTTGTAAATTCTGGCCCACCTATCGCAGGCCGCGTCGTGGTAAAGATCCGCATAGGCCGGATCGGCACCGTCGTAATGCACGCCCGCGAGCGGTCCGGTCTTGTCGCTTCCGTGGCTCACGGCAAACCATTTGTAACTGATCCAAAGGTGTTCGCTGACGCCAAACTTGAGCCCTTGCTTCAAGGCTGCCGTGCGCCACAGGCCGACCACGTCCTTATGGGGACCTACCTTGACCGCATTCCAGCGCGTGTGCTTGGAGTTCCACAGGTCGAAGTTGTCGTGATGCACGCCCATGCTCACGAAGTATTTGGCGCCCGCCTGTTTGTAAAGCTCCATCAAGTGATCGGGGTCAAACTCGGCGGCTTTCCAGAGGGGGCAAAGGTCCTTGAAGCCGACCTTGGAAGGATGGCCGTAATGCGCCACGTGGTAGGCGTACTGGCGGCTGCCCTGAATGTACATGTTGCGGGCGTACCAGTCTCCTTGCTCGACTGAGGATTGGGGTCCCCAATGCGCCCAGATGCCGAATTTGGCGTCGCGAAACCAATCGGGAACGTGGTATTGCTGAAGCGATTCTTGCGTCCCTTCAAAGGGGCCCTTGTGAATCTCGAGCCCGGTCTCGGCGTGGAGACGCCGGCCGAGAGCCAACGCAGGCGCCACGCCCGCCAGTGCCTTTATTGTAGTACGTCGAGTGATGCCCATGCTTTGCTTCCCCTTGCTTCGAGAAGATTCCGACCTTCCCGCACGATTCAAACCCGCTTCAAGGTTTGCTCTCGACCTTCGTCAGAGATCGACCACTGATTTCAACTCGCTCTTGTCGAACCCTTGGTAGCCATCGTCAAAAACAATCGAGAACCTTCGCGCCTTGGCTAGCAGGTCGGTGTATTGCACTGGCTCTGCAAATTCAACCCTGGCGCCATAGCGGACATAGAGTGGCAGTCTCGCCAATGGGGATTTCACTTGCTTCAACTGCTGCGGTCCCGTGAGGATTCCGCCGTCCCAGAAATCCACCCATTTGGCTTCCGGCAGATAGACATTGCGCTGCCCCGACAAATTGAGCACCGGGCAAACCAAGAACGAGTCACCCAACATGTACTGGTCAGAAACTTCCCATGCTAGAGGATCGTCCGGCCATTCGATGATCAGGGAGCGAAACATCGGATAACCGCTTCTACAGCACTGCTCGCCCTGGGCGAGAAGGTAGGGCAGCAAAGCATACCGGAGTCTCAGCCATTGACGCGCGATGTCGGAGACCGACGGATATTCCCAAGGCTCCCGGGGCGTCGAACCGTGGTAACGGATATGCGAGGTGAAGGTTCCTACCTGGGTCCAGCGTATGTAGAGTTCCGGGGAGGGCCTAGTCGTCATGAAATGCGGGACTCCGTAGAAGCCCGGGATATCGTGACTCCAAAATCCGAATCCCGAGAGTCCCAAATGCATGCCTCCGCAGATCGTGCCGGCCAGGCCGTCAAAGGTACATGCGCTGTCACCTCCCCAGTGGACTGGGTAACGCTGGCTGCCGGCCCAACCCGACCTGGCCCACTCGATATTATCTCCGCGCACCCTGTTGGTAATCTCCCAAACGGCCCTCTGGTACAGCAGCGGAAACAGATGGCCGTATTCTGAGGCCGTGGCGCCTTTGTAGATTGCCCGGGTGTCGATAGACTCGCCGAAATCCGCTTTAATGGCTGATGCACCCATCTTCAGCAACTTCTCCAGCATCCCTTGATACCAGGCCACGGCGGCAGGGTTGGTGAAATCGATAGTGTATCCCAGACCCAGACCACTGGCGGGGTCGGTGGGCCTTCCAACGAAGCCCCTTTCAAGAGCGAGCTTTGCCAACGGGAGATCACGATTGATGTAGGGATATTGCCAGAGAGAGACCCGGAAACCCTGTTCTCGCATACGCCGGAAGAAATCCGGCGGATCAGGAAACCGTTCGTTGGAAAACGTCCAATCGCATTTCCACTCCTGGGAGAACCATCCGGTGTCCAGATGCAGGACGTCAAAGGGGTATTGCCCTTTCCTGAGCCTAGCGGCGATGCCGCTCACCTCCTTATCTGAATGATAAGTCATCCGACTCATCCAGGCGCCGAAGGACCATACTGGCGGCATCTTGGGGAAGCCGGTGATGCTGCGGTAGTTGAAAAGGACTCGTTCGGGGGTACCGCCACCGACGAAAAACATATCAAGGACGTCATCTTCCAGCAGCCACTGGACCGCGCGCGTGGAATGGTGGCCGATGTCGAGTCTCATCCGTGCGGTCGAGTGCGCGAACAGGCCGTAACGTCGAGAACTCATGAGGAAAGGGATGTTCTTGTAGGCACGCTCGTTGTTGACGCCCAAGGCGTCCACGTTGACCAAATCGATTTGCCGACCGAACAAATCGATACGATCAAAGCGCTCGCCGGTCCCACAGAAATGCTCCCCGGGATGAAGATAGAGCGATAGAGCCGTCGTCGCGGGGCCGCCAGCTCGATCGAGGAACAAGGCGGCGAATGAGTCCCACTCGCCACGGGTCTCGACGAAGTGGTCCTGACCTTGAAACTCGATGTTGACCGTCCCATCCGGTGAGATCACGGGGGCAAAATCGCCAGATCCGGTTTTGAATCGTGCCATGACATCGGACGAGACCACCCAGCCATTCTCATCCTTGCTCAGGCGAGCCGGTGTCTTCTTCATAGCGGGGGACCATTCGAGCATTGGGCTCTCGTCCGTCAACGACGGATTACTGCGGGAAATGAGCATACGCACAACCTGATCGCCGTAGAGCCGCACGCGAATGCAGGCCGTCCCGACCTCGGCGCCATCCTTGAGATGGGGTGAGAGAATGATGAGTGGTGCAGTGAAGAGAACGTCGCCATCTTCCTCAACGGCGGATGCAACACGGCCAATCCTGTAAAGCGTGTCCTTGGAAAGGTCGGTCCCCAGGAGGTCTCTCAGATAGGTCTTTGCCTGCAGCCAATCACGCTGGCCTACTCCCTGTTCCGGTGGAGCGGCCGCCTGTCCCGATCTCGACGCCACGCCTAGTACGGCTCCAGTCGCGGCCATCTTTTTAGTAAAGTCCCTGCGATTGAATCTACGAGTGCTCATAGGACCTCCTCCATGTTTCTCAGAGCTACAGGTGACCATACGCTTTCGTCAACATGCGAATATCCCCTCGCCCTTGTACTCCGGTTATCACTCGACGGCCTGCATAGTCTCTTGGCCCCTGCGTTCTCGGTTCTTTCGAAGGGCTTCCGATTGGTTGAGAGCTTCGCGTGCCGCGCTCTCATCACCGATCCTCTTGTAGAGCATGGCGATCTGGTAGTGAAAAGATCCGTCGGGATCGTCAGGGAGGGCCTGCTTCAACTGTGCTATGGCCTCCAGCGGGCGTCCCTGGGATGCGAAGATCTTGCCTAGCAGCACGTGGGCTTTCGTGCGGCTCGAAGCATCCCCGCTTAAGCTCGCCTTCGCGTAAGGCTCTGCTTCCGCGAATTGATGGCGAAGAACCAGGATATCCGCCATCATAAAGTTCGCTTCGGGGTTTTGGGGGGCTAATTGGAGAACCGTTTTCAGCTCTGGCAAGGCTTCATCTAGCAGGAATGCACGGTAAAAAGTGGCACCAAGTCCAAGGTGTGCAGAGACGTCCAGCGGCTTGAGTTCAATCGCTTTCCGATACTCGGTCTCCGCTTCCCTGAATTCCTGTCTGTTCCGGTAAACGTCTCCAAGCATAACGTGGACTGCGGGCGAATTGGGCTCGGCTAGACCTGCCTGGACCAAGGCATTCACAGCAAGGACCTGGCTAGCTTTGATTCGCCAATACCATGCGGCAGGGCTCTGCGCATTTGCATCGACTGCGTGCTGGCTCGCTAGAAAGCTCGTCCGAAAGTCGCCGGAATCGTAAGCACACTCAGCGAGGAGCAAGGAGTCTCGGAGAGGCAACCTCGACAGTGCAGGCTTCAAGCTTTCTCGGCAAGCGGTGTACTTTCCCTCCGAGTAGGATTGAGCAACTTTCGTCTGGCTTATCCTCTGCGCCGCCACATCGAGAAGCGGATTGACCGAGCCCGCCAGAAAATTCGTGGACATCTCTGCAACGGTCGCGACGGGATTTTTGCGCCATCTCGCCAGAGCCGCCAGCAGTGCATCTCTGAGTCCGGGTGGGACGCCGTCGGGAACCTGTGTTCCTTTGAGTGGCGTTTCTAAGCCTTCGAGTTTCTCGGTACTCAAGCCCTGCCACAACATTGGGGCATTTGCCGAAAGGAAGTTATGGTCAGCCTGCCAGACTTGTGAAAGCTCGTCCACTGCTGTGGTCATGTCCCCACGGCCAACCGCGATGCGGGCAAGGCCAAGGCGAGCCATTAAACAGCGAGGCGCGTCCCTGAGTTCCCTCTGAAACTCCCTCTCCGCCCCCTCTGACGTTCCTGATTGAATAAGGGCGAAACCGAAGTCAGAACGGAGGCAGGCGGGAGCGGACTGTGCCTCAAGTACCTGCCGGTACTTCGCAATGGCATCGTTTAGACGGCCTTGTTGCACGAAAGACTCCGCCCCCAAAGCCTGGAAGTAGGCGGAGCTCAAGTGGGCTTTCCCCATACGTTCGACGCCCTCGTCCTCTAAACTCCAATAGGTCGAACCCAGGCGAAACCAAGCGCGTGGGTTGCTGGGATTCAACTGCACAGCCTCGCCATAGGACGCGCGAGCTTTAAGGAGATTGCCCAATTTCGTGTAGGCTCCACCCAAGCCTAAAACCGCATTCGCATCATGAGGATTGAGTTCGTGTGCCCGGTCGAGATAGGGGATGGCCTCGCGGGGTTTTTCTACCTGCAACAGATCCAAGCCCAAGAACAAATTGGGGACAAAGAGCCCTGGTTCCTCCTGCAAGGCGGTACGAAACTCGGGGATTGCCGCTGCATATTCACCAAGCAGATGATACATCATTCCCAAATTGGCGCGGACTTCCGCGGAGTCGGGCCTGGCCTTCAGCATTTCTTGATAGATCTGAGCAGCCGCACGGTAGTCACCGTTGTGTTGGGCCTCCTCAGCCCGCGCAGCAAGGCTCTCTTGGGCTTCTTGCGAATTAACCCCTGGCTGGCCTGGCAGGGTGCTCGTGGTGAGGAAGCCTAAAATAGAAAACAGCACCCATAACCTCGCACAACACCGCAGGTAAGGCGTCACCGCTGTTCCTATGCCCAGGAAGTCGCAGCGTGGTTTGGGATCGCCGAGTTGCAAATTGGATCGTCCAGCCTTATAGACGGCAGGTAGTTGCCGCTTAGTGGAGAGTCGAACGCTCTAAACGCCCACATGGAGAAATGTGTGAGAACCCTGGGGACTTTGCGCAGTCCCCAGGGTTGTTTAGAGCCAGGACATGCCGTGGCTCGTCGCGCCTACCAGTAACCCTTAATAGCGAGCTGGATGTCACGAGCGCGATATGCCGCAGTAATCGTTCCAAACCCGCTACTGGGAGCCGGGTTATAGGACTGATTGGGAGCGTAGAAGTCCACGTTGTTGAAGGCATTGTACATTTCTGCTCGGAATTGAATTCGCAACCTCTCCTTCCAATGCCACCACTTTTCTATGCCCAAGTCCCAGTCTTTGAATCCCGGCGCCCGCAGGTTTGGCATGTAACGTGGTACGTCTCCGAATGTGTAAGGCGCGGCTGTTGCGAAGGCGTTGATGTTAAACCACTCAGAGATCGACGGATTCGAGATGTGTGGGTCACCGATCAGGTTTGGGCGCTGGTTGGCGCCCCACAAGTTGGAGGTGGAAGGAGCTGCTTCAGTAATACTCAAAGGGAAGCCGCTCTTGAACGTGGTGATACCAGACACTTGCCACCCACCGAGTATGGCGTCGCCAATTCCGTGGAGGTTCGAGGCAAAGTGCTTGCCATGACCTACCGGCAATTGGTATACGTAGTTAACAACCAGACTCTGCGGGATGTCATCGCCGTCCAGCGACTTTTCCGCGGAGAGATCATGGTAGTTGCGGTCTTCCGATGATCCGACGTTTGCCCAGTTCCCCGGCCCCGAGTCATTGTCAATGAACTTCGAAATGGTATACGAGACTCCAAGCTGCAGGGCGTGCGTCCAGCGATGGGTGAATGTTATCTCGGCCGCGTTGTAAGTAGAGAATGAGCCTGGCAGTTGAGCGTCTCCTACTCCACAATACTCAGGGAAAGGCAACTCTAGCTGACCCGCAGGCACGGTAGGATTGTTGAGGCCACAGCCGCTTGAGGTGATGTGACCATAGAAGGGGTTGGTGACCGGGCTCAGCAGTGCAGTGCCCTGGGCGTAGTCCGCCGTCGGCAACTGATCCATCTGGAATGAGCCAAACGGTAGCTTGACGCCGTGATTGCCGACATAGGTAACGTCGATCTTGTCGTTGGAGGTGAGTGCATATTGCAGGCCATACATCCATTGCTCGACGTAAGGTGTCGGCCGATAGTGCTCAACCGCCGTTGTTGAATAGCCCACATCCTGCAAACCTCCCAAGGCATTTCCGGGAGGGGTTATATATCCGTTCGGGAAAGGATTGCTTATCAGGTTCACAGGGGTAATCCCATTCACGGTGCCCACGTAGGGGGTGGTCTGGGAATAACCGTCATTGGGCGGGCTAAGTTCCATGGCCTCAACATAGAACATTCCGAAGCCCGCTCGCATGACCAGCTTATCCGTCAACTGATAGGCCAATCCGATACGTGGTGCGAAGTTGGTGTACTGGGGATTGTAAACAGCACGGCTGCTACTGTTAGTAAAAACGAGTTCGCCCGGAACTGTGGAGCCGATCTCTTGACTGATAGGGTTCGCTGCTGTGAAATTGAACCACTGCGTCCCATTGTGGCGCTCGGTGGGTCCCGGCTGAACGTCGTAGCGCAACCCCAGGTTCAGGGTGAGCTTCCGAGTGGCTTTCCAAGCATCCTGGAAGTAAAAGCCGTACATCTTTCTCTCAAAGGCCCCAAAAGCATTGACGGCGGTCCCCCCGACGCCCACATTTGACCCGTTGGCAACACTATTATTGCCGGTCCCCAGCAAGAAAGAGGCGAATCCGAAGCCGGTCGAGGAGACCGCCGCGGTCGGGTCAGGACCCTGGGTCATGCTCTGCGGGAAAAAGAAGTTTGTCACAGCCAACCTGCCACCAAGATCTTGCTGCACGACACCCATGAACCCCATATTCATAGTATGCGCGCCATGAGTCTTGGTGAAGTCGACCGAGTAACTCCCCACATTCCGGGGGAACGAACCTTGACCCGCGCCGCCGGACAGCGATCCCGGCCCCAATCCACCCATTCCGGTTATCCCAATATCAGGGAACTCATTCGACAGAGAATCAAGGAATGACGGCAGGCCGAGGGTGGAAGGCTTGAAAGGGTATGCCTGCATACTATTCCCCTCCGCCCAACGGACCAGGCCAACGTTCACGCTCATCACCAATGTGGGGTTGAAAGTGCGCGTGTAGTTGGCTGCGATGTCCCAGCGATTGTCTAAGGCGATCCCACCCCCTCCTCCCGGATCGCTGGCGCCGTAAACATCCGCTCCAATCGTCTTGTATTCCTTCTTCCATGACCAGCGTGCGAACATTCGCGACTTATCGCTGATATTTTGGTCAACACGAATGGAATACTCATCCCAAAGGGACGGAGCGCTGGCTGCAAATGTATAGTTGTTCACCAAGGCGCTAGAGATTGGCTTCGGCCAATATTGCAGGAAGTTGTTTGATACAGAGTTGATCAGGCTGGACATGTTATTGCCAGCAATGGGATCGCGATAGTAACACGTTGCGGCGGCACCAGGGCATGTGACATGCAAGCCCGAAACCGAATCCGTTCCGCCGTTCGTGAGCTGCCGCGTGCTCAAGGAATTATAGATCTGGCCCGGGTAAATAGGCCGTCCCAAAGCGTCAGTGCCGGTAGGGGTACTCCCCAGCAGCGCGGAGAAGTCGCCGGTGCGCATGGCGGCGGTCGGCACGGTGGTGGTAGTAGTGAGGGGCGTACTCTGGCGGAGACCTTCGAAATCGCCAAATATAAAGGTTTTGTCCCGTTGCTCGTAAAGCTTCGGGATATACACTGGTCCGCCGGCCGTTACGCCGAATTGGTTGCGCTTGAACGACGATAGCGGGATGTTTGCCGCGTTGTTAAAGAAGTTGTTTGCGTCGAAAACGTTGTCTCGAGCGAACTCCCAGGCGTCGCCATGAAAGTCGCGAGTTCCTGACTTGGTGACGGCGTTCACGACGTTTCCAGTGCTCCAACCGTACTGGGCGCTGAAAGTATTGGTTTGGATTGAGAACTCTTGGGTGTCATCCACGGATGGGACGTACATATATCCACCCCAGTCCCCGCCCACGTCCCAGGCGCCATCCAGGAGTACGCCAGTGGTCCCGAAGCGTCCACCTCCAAAATTCATGAAGTAATAGTCTTGGTCGGCAGTGTCTGCTTGTCCAGGGCCGTTGACTACTTGATACTGCGAGCTGTTGTTGACGCTGGCATTCAGGTAGACCAGCCCGAACACATTCCGCACATCGAGGGGAAGGTCAAGAACCTGTTGCTGCGTGACGGTTGTCCCCACGTCGGCGTTCTGGATGTTCAGCATAGGGGCGCCAGCCGTCACCGTGACTTCTTGCGCGACAGTTCCGAGTTCCACGCTCACATCTTGCGTAGCCGCTTGGCCCACCTCTAAGGCAATCCCCGACTGGACGTACGGTCGGAATCCCGTCTTTTCGACCTTTAGGCTGTACGTGCCCGGAGGTAACAAGGTGAACGCATACCTGCCGTCCGGTTGCGTGGTGATCGTTTGGGTGATTCCTTTTTCAGGGTTGGACAAAGTAACCGTGGCTGCCGGAACGACGCCACCTGTCTTGTCGTAAACGACACCACTCAGCGAGGCATTGAAAGCCTGAGCCTGCGCCCAGACTCTCAGGGCTCCAGGGCCAAGCAATGTGAGCCCCAACAATGCAACGGTCGCAATCGCAAGCCTCGAGCTGTGGTTGCAGGCCAGCAAACAATAATTGAATACTCCACGAGTTCGCAAAGCTAATCCTCTCATCGTTGCCCTCCACAAAGGCATTTCGTTTTGAGTTGACCCAAGACCCTTCGCCAGACGCAACTGAAAGACAGGAAATTCAGCCGATCCTATTCCACTTACGGCAGAACGCACATAGTCGTTACAGTTAACGCTACCTGACGTGAGCCTAGGTCCACTCAGTGCCTGATGTCAAGTCTTTTTTTAACCTCTTTTTTGGCCTCTTTATTCGCCGCAGGTCTTCACGCGAGGGGCTTTCTTTGTGTCGAAGCTCGCGGCACCACGCGCGCCTCGAGGGTAATGCTCTTTGGCCGGGGGGGAGTTCTAGCTTGGATCAAGGATAAGGCCAGTCTTGCGGCCCGTTGGCCCATGGCTGCACTCTGCTGATCGACGCTCGAGAGCGGCACGCGCAGCGATTTATCATAGTGAAGATTGCCGCAGCCAATCACTGCGATATCTTCAGGCACGCGCAAGCCCGCCTCCAGAATTGTATCGATCGCTCCGATCCCGATGGGATCGTTGTAACAAAAAACACCGTCCGGCTGCGGGTCCAGGGCGAGCAACTTGCTCATCGACTCCGTGCCGCTGCCATATGTTCCGACGTCACCGGACCGTGCTGGCACGACGTACCCGCTGAACGGCCCGAGATTGTTCGCTGCCAGCGCCTGGTTGTACCCTTCCAGGCGCCCCAGCGCGGTGCTGGTTGCCGGACCCCGGATATGGGCGATTCTCCTGCAACCCACCGAGACGAGATGTTGGGTCGCAAGGCGACCGACCGCGACATCGTCCACGCCCACGAAGTTCGCCGGCAGTCCCATGAAGCGCCGGTCGACGAGGACATAGGGAGTGTGGTTCTCCTCAATGCGTTTGAAACTCTCCACCGTGGACTGCGTAGAGGCAATGATAATCCCGTCCACGCCCCGGCTCAGCAACCTCTCGATCTCCTGCCGTTCCAGGCGGACATCCTCCTCCGAGGAGGAGATCAGGAGGCTGTAGTCCTTCTGCCGGAGGACACTCGAAAGTCCCTGTGCTAGTTCAGCGAAGAACGGGTGTACGAGGTCCGGAACGACCAGTCCCAACGCATGGGTCTTTCCAGTGACAAGTGCGCGAGCGGCGAGGTTGGGGTGATAATTCAGCTCCCGGACCCGCTTAAGCACCCGCTGCCGCGTCTCCTCGCTGATATCACTGTGGCCTCGCATCGCCTTGGAAACCGTTACAACAGACACGCCAAGATCCCGCGCGATATCCTTCATTGTTACGGGCATGAGCCCTCCCTATGCATCGCCGGCAAGGAAAATACCACGCTTCCCGCAGTGAGTCCAGCGCCGCCAGGCGCAACAACAATCTCATCTGTCATGCAGTTCTTCCAATCTCGTATTCGTTTACGTAATCGGTATAATAGCAGGCTGAAGTCATCTATTTCAAGGCTTCTCTGTTCCAGTTGTTGTGGACACCTCTGGCCAGGGCTGATTTCCCTGACACCCGCGATCCATTTTCAAAGGATTCGGCCCCTACTTCCCATCGGGGTGAAACGCTCACTAGCAGTTTTCCGTCACGCACAAATTTCTGCTGAAAAAAGGTATCACATGGTTTTGAAAGCGGTCGGCGACGGCGCTGGTATGGGTACCGTGATAAACCTCAAAGTTGTTGGCAATGCCATAGTTGTCGAGGACATCGTGCAGCTTGTCGGCATCGATTCGAAAGCGTCTTGGTCACCCACATCGATTGCTATTGCGTGATACCGGCGCAAATTGCCGATGTATTGGTCGATGAACGCCAAAGGTGCATTGGCCGCCCGTTTGGTAATCACGTCGGCCTGGGGCTCGCCATCTTTCCGGGCCGGGTCAAGAAAAAACGGCGGATTTTTCGGGTCGGGCGCCCACGCTGCGGCTGAGGCGAGCTGGGCGCGGGCGAAGAACGGCAAGCCAGCACGTCAGGACCAACTCCAGGATTGGTCCCTTTTTCCTATTCACCTCAGCCTTGGTGAATCGCTTCGAGTCCTCGTCCGGCAAGCGCAACGTTACCCTCCAGGTGCAAGCGATGTGTCTTCATAATTCGGGTGGCGAAGAGCGCCGCGTGATAGAGCCGCTTCTCCGGCCGGGTGAGCTTAGGGTTTCCCCTGATCGGCATGGCCGGGCACACTTGAGACCAGCCCAGAAGCCTGCAGGTCTCGCAGCATCTTGCGGGTTAGCTCCGCGAATTCCCCATTCGGATCGGCGCGCAAGTAGGCCTCCACTTCCACCTGCGCCTTGTCGTACCTCTTCCAACTCCGGTAAGCCGATAAGCGAGAGCGACTCTACGTGCGAGCCGAGGTTCCAACGAGCCCGCTGGGCATTTCCTCCATCCATCTGCCTTGTGAGGTGATACGCGATTACTTCTACGTAAGCTCACGGCGCCAGCGCTGGGAACGCATGACGAGCCTGTATGACGTTCTTCGGATCACTCCTACCGCCTCGATTGCTGAGTTGCGAGTGGTTTTCAGGCTGAGGCAATTAGAGCTCCGCGCCGCGGCCACACATAGCGGTGACAGTGCGACCTTAGAGCGCGCCTTTAACATCCTGGCGCAACCTGAATTGAAGACTTGTTACGACTCGCTGCTCAAGGATTCCTCGGCAAGGGCGCTCTTTCCGTATGGGGGCTGCGGTTCGATTCTTGTCGCCGGGGATCGCTCGCGGGATGGCCAGACGTTCTTTGCGAGCCAAATCTTGCATTTTCAGCCCGAGTTAGAGGAACGCCGGTTGCATGCACCATTGCGAAATTTTGACTTCTACGATGACCGCGCCATCTACCGCGATGTTCGGCGGAAAATCGAGGCCACACTCGACCACTCAGCCATGCCGATCAGTTGGGATGCCACCTGGAACCGGTGGCGACACCTCCTGGGGGCCAAGGTCGAGTTACAGGGAACGTTTGTTCAGCTGGGCAAGTACCAGCGCAGGAATGGTCAATGGAGCCTGAATAAGTGGGAGACCGCGTTGCCGAGCCGAATCCACGTGAAGGTTCCTGCGAACATCGCTGGGCAAATTGAAGCAGCTCGCAAGAGCTATCATCGGTTTGGCGAGTTCTCGGACGCCTTGCGCCAAATTCGTGCCCGAATCGAGCGCGAGCCGATGGAAAAGGACCAACTGCGCAGCTTGTGTTGGGACCTAGGTATCCCCGGCGACTTTGACGTCGCTCAGATCTCGTGGAAACCAGATTACGATTTGTTCTTCTACGGGCAGCTTTGTCGACGGGCGCGACGGCTTTATCTTTTCCGCGACGAGTATATCTTTGACCTGCCCAGGGCGATCGCGGTCGAGACACCGCAATTGGGTCATGCGACGTACCTGTTTTCCAGGCCACAGAGCATCGAAGCCTTCCTGGCTGCCTACGCCGCCACCACGAAGGAAGCTATCCGACAGAATCGTGCCAACGTGGCGGAACGGCTGGGATTCTTGGGGCGCGTCGTTCACGGATCGAATCCGAAGATCTGGCTACAAACACTGAAGCAACGTTTAGGTGAGGCTGCAGAGGGCGCTGAGATGGTATCTAACTGCTAGTGAGTATCGAGGGAACGGATGTGCTCCGGCACATTTTCAGAAGCTTTCGGCGGATAATCTTCTCAGGCTAGAGTGGATCGGCCAGTTTATGAGAGACTGGAGCGCTTGGATCGCAAAATGCAGATAACGGAATCGTGAGAGGATATGAGCGTGGGAAAGCCTATCTATGATCCGGGCGCTCTCCTGTTGGATTATTTCGATGATTTTGAACACCGAAGTATCCCGCCAGGCGTCGTTCCGGTCGCGAGAGCAGAGAGCATGTCGCGATCCTTTTACCGACTATAGGACCGCCCTTCCGCGTGTGTTCCGCGTGTGTCCACCCAGCGTTTCTAGGGTATTTGAGGGATTTGCAGTTTCATAAATGCAACAACTTACGTAGAATAAATAGGGCGGGGCGGTTCGAATCCCTCTCCCTCCGCCACTCTTTTAGCACCGCACACTGAAGTTGGAGTCATCCCTCATTCTGCGGAAAGGCCTCGCCTTTCCCTGGAGTTTCTACATTTTTGGTCAATAGACTCAGGGCTGTCCAAATTAGTGGCTCATCTAGGTTCTGACAGCGGCTCCGCCGCCCCGCCTTGCGGAAAGCCTCCGGCTTTCCGGCCAAACCTAAGCCTTTCTCCCTCCTCCGCGCAGGCTGGAAGGCTCGGCCTTCCAGCCTGCGCGGAGGAGGTTAACCAGGGCGGTCGTCCTCCGGAAAGGCGAAGCCTTTCCGCACGGCAAGCGGCGGAGCCGCACGTCGTAGCTCGCAGGAGCGCGCGTAATCTGGACAAGTCTGTAATAGATTGCCCTCTCCCCAAGGAAGAGGGCTATGTGATCAGTTTGGAGCTGGCCAGCCGTCGCCTCCACGCCGTCCGACTCTTAAGACGACGAAGGATCCTCACAGTTCGACAGATGCCACCGAAGCCGGCAAAACCCCTTTACTTTCCCCTCGAAGCGGGGTAGCTTTTCTCGCACACGACTCAGTTTGTTTTTTTGCGGGCGGATTAGGAGCAGCCCCGCAGGTGCGGTTACGGGAAGAGAGGATACACATGAAGCGACGAACATTCATTCAAGGCTTTGCGGCGGGGGCTGTAACTCTTTTCAGCTTTAAACCGCAGATCAATCTTGGCACCGAAACGGCAGACGCGCTCGAGGCGGCATTCCGCCAACCGCCCCCAGGCGCTCATTGCAAAACGTGGTGGCACTGGATGAACGGTAATATCACCGCGGAGGGGATCACCCTGGACCTCGAGGCTATGAAGCGCGTTGGCATACGGGGATTCCAGATCTTCCAAGTCGGGACGGGAATCCCCAAAGGCCCCGTGGATTACAGCAGCTCCCAACACACGCGTTTGCTCCACCACGCGGCCAAGGAAGCTGAGCGGCTGGGGATGGAGTTCGACATCATGAACTGCCCCGGATGGTCATCCAGCGGTGGGCCGTGGATCACTCCCGAACTTTCGATGAAGCAATTGACCTGGAGCGAAACGCTGGTGCGAGGTGGGCAACGAGTAACCCTCCCGCTCAAGCAGCCGCTAACCAAGCTGGGTTACTATCGCGATGCGTATGTACTGGCGTTTCCAGCTCTGGAAGGTGAAAGCCAGCCCTGGGAACAGACGCTGCAAAGAGCCCGCACCAACATGGGGGCGGTTGACCGGGGAGTATTGATCTACGCCGATCCGCAGATTGGCGTCGAACTTCGCCCCCCCAATGCGAACGCGCCGGCGTTCCTCGAGCTTGAATTCTCGGAGCCATTTGAAGCCCGCTCGCTGGCAGCTTACTGCGTTCCTTTGCCTGGCGCGGCGCGCCGTCACCACAGGCACGAGCAAACGCCCAATTGGCTGGAAGTCTCCGACGATGGAGTCGAATTCCGGAAGGTTTGCGACCTTGACTGGGGCGATAGCGGGTCGGAATCGGTCGAGTTTCCCTATACAGCGAGTTTCCCGGCGGTTCGGGCGAGATTCTACCGCATGCTCACTTGGCGTGCTGGGCGCATCACCGACTTGCGTTTGAGCGGGGCGGCGCGAATCCCTCATTGGACACGCAAGGCCAACTTCACCCGCACGGCGGGATTGGGGCCTGATGCTTTCGAGGTACCCCGCGGGTCGATCATCGATCCTGCCCAAGTGATCGATATTAGCGAGCACCTCGACACCGACGGCCGCTTGAGCTGGGACGCTCCGGAAGGAACATGGATGGTTCTGCGCATCGGACAAACCACCACAGGCGTGCAAAATCATCCCGCGCCGGATGGCGGATGGGGACTCGAGTGCGACAAGTACAGCCGAGAAGCCTACGACTATCATTTCGACCACTTCTTTGGGGAATTACTGGAGGCGCTGGCCCCGCTGGCGGCCCAAGGATTAGCTGGCGGAGTGATTGATAGCTACGAGACGGGAATGCAGAACTGGACTCGTGAATTCCCGCAGGAGTTCGCCAAGCGGCGCGGTTACGAGCTGCGCAACTACTTGCCCGTCATGACCGGACGCGTGGCGAGTAGTGTGGAGGTTTCCGAGCGTTTCCTGTGGGACATTCGCCGCACCTGCGCCGATCTCATGGGCGACTATTACTATGGCCGCTTTGCGCAGCGCTGCCAAGAGAACAAGATGAAAGCTTATGCCGAGCCTTACAGCGGCGGGCCTTTCGAGGAACTCCAAAGCGGCTCGCACCTCGACGTGCCCATGGGCGAGTTTTGGGTGGGGCAGGGGAATAACAATTACAGCGTCAAGCTTGCCGGCTCGATTGGACACGTGTTTGGCAAGCCGGTGGTCGGCTGCGAATCCTTCACCGGGGACCAAGTCTTCGCCAAGTGGCAGAATTACCCCTACCAGATGAAGGGGCAGGGGGATTTGATGTACACGCAGGGGCTCAATCAGTACATCTTCCATCGCAACGCTATGCAGCCCCACCCAACCGCCCTACCCGGCATGACGATGGGCCCTTGGGGATGGGAAAACGACCGGACCAACTCCCTTTACGGCGGCTTGGCGGGCTGGTACGAGTATGCGGCCCGCAGCCAGAATATGTTGCGACAGGGGACGCTGGTGGCTGACCTGATTTACTACATTGGCGTGGAAGTGCCCGTGGATACGCCCGTCTACCCGGAGCAGTTGAAGCCCACGCCTCCGGAGGGTTACTACTACGACGTCGCCAACGAGGAAGCCATCCTGAACCGCATGAAAGCCGAAAACGGCGCGATCGTCTTGCCCGACGGCCTGAGCTATCGCGTGCTGGTACTGCCGGAGGATAAGCGCGTCAATCTCGAGGTGCTGCGCAAAGTGCGGGACATGGTCAAGGAAGGCATCGCGCTGGTGGGCCCGAAGCCGGAAGCGAATCCTGGGCTTACCGAGTACCCCTCGAGCGATTCCGAATTGCGCAAGATCGCCGATGAAGTTTGGGGCGATCTCGACGGCAAGACCGTCACCGACGGCAGCTATGGCAAGGGCCGGGTGTTTTGGGGACTGCCCATGGCCACAGTGCTCGAAAAGCTGGGCATCAAGCCCGATTGCGCCATGACTTCGCTCTCCGGTGACGCTCCCATTAACTTCATCCATCGCCGTGCGGAGGATGCCGAGATTTATTTTGTGGCTAACCTCCGCCGGCGCGCAGAAGACGTGGTTTGCACCTTCCGCGTCAAGGACAAGCAACCGGAACTCTGGGACCCGGAGACCGGGGAGATCACGCCTCTCAATATCTTCGACGAGTCGGATGCGGGGATTCGTATACCACTGCAACTCAGCCCGGCGGGATCCGTATTTGTGGCATTTCGGTCTCCCGCTCCGGGGCGGCATCTCCGCTCCATTGCCAAGGAGGGCAAAGTGATTGGGGGTTCAGATCCCTTCCCCGCGTTTCAACCCGGGCGTCAGCGGGATGTCACCAATGATTTCACTATCAGCGTTTGGATCAAGCCCGACCTGGATTCCTACCTAACGACAAAGGGCGATAAGAACACTGACGTGCCCAACCGTAGCCTGGTAATTTCCCCGCCTGCGGGCGACACGGTGTACGGCTCCGGGCACGTGTCCTGCGGGCTGCTGGCCGGGCGCAACCTCGTGGCAGTGCTCGAGCGTGATCATCTCAATTGGCACACGATGGTTTCGACGCCCATGCCGATTTCGGGCTGGACGCACGTGGCGCTGGTTTACAGAGGTGGCGCTCCGTCCGTCTATGTCGATGGCAAGCTGGTGGGCCGAGCGGAAACCGCCGGCGCCGTGGTTCATCCCGGCGTGGGCGATGCGAGCCAGCGCGATGGGGCAGAATACTTCGACGGAGACATAAGCGATCCGGAACTCTTCAAGGAAGCGCTGAGCGAGGACCGAATCCGCGCGCTGGCAGCGGCTCCCAGCCCTGGCCCCCTCGAGCCTCCGGCAGTTGAATGGCCCGGCGGCCCAGGCCCCGAATTGCTCTTTTGGCAAGATGGCACTTACACCTTGCAAGGCGCTACAGGTAAATCATCTCTTAGGATTTCCGGAATTGGCAAACCTGTGGAGATTTCCGGGCCGTGGCAGGTCAGCTTCCCAGCGGGGTTGGGCGCGCCGCCCGAAGTGACGCTGCCGGAATTGATCTCGTTGCACAAGCACTCCGAGCCGGGAGTGAAATACTTTTCCGGGACAGCAACTTATTCGAAGCAGATCACGCTTTCGCCCGGCGCGGCGTCGGGGGAGCGAAGGCTTTATTTGGACTTGGGCTGGGTGCACGCGGTGGCGCAGGTTCGCCTGAATGGCAAGGATCTGGGCTTGTTGTGGAAACCGCCTTACCGGGTGGACATCACCAGCGCCGCCCGCCGCGGCGATAATAAGCTCGAGGTTCTCGTCACCAATCAGTGGGTCAATCGTTTGATCGGCGATGAACAGTTGCCGCCCGAGAACGAGTACGGCCCTGACGGCGCCATCAAAGTCATTCCGCAGTGGTTCCTCGAAGGCAAACCCAAGCCATCTGGGGCACGCGTCACTTTCGCGACCTGGAAGCATTACAGCAAGGACTCGCCGCTGTTGGTCTCCGGGCTGGTGGGCCCGGTCCGCCTGCGCAGGGCAATTCGGCGGAGGGTCAGTTCGTAAACGTAGAGGGGAGAGAGGCGTCATCGCCTCCTCTATTACCTTACGTGCGCAGGGGGGATATAATCTTCGGGTGGCAAAGCACGAGGGGGAACGCACGCCAGGCATGCACGGGCAGTCCGCGACAGGCGCTGCTCGGGCTAGGGCACTTTTGCTTTTGGCATTAGTCGTCGGCGCCGCCGCAATCTATGAAGCTGGTCGCTGCTCTGGACCTTGGGGCGGGCGCGATTTGTTTGGCATGTTCACGATCCATTGTGAGTGGCGTGACCGTGCTGTTCGTTCCCTGAACATCTACGATTACCTCACGGACAGGCGACCGCGATTCGACCCGATAACCCGGACGCTTATCAACCACATGGCCTTGAAGGCTGCCACGGCGGAGCTCCACCGCTTGGGCTCTGCCGAGAGCGCGGCCGAAATAGACGTTCTGGTCTTCGGGAGAATCCTACCCTGCGGGATGAAAGTGTGTTTTACGAAGTTCAGCAACCCGAGCGTGGTAAGCCTCAAGCCGCGACTGTTTACCGGCAGCCCACCGATCGACTTTGTGCCAGCCTGCCACAACTAGTTTGGCGGATGGCGCACACATTGTTTTGGAGGTACCCGTCAAAGAGCTTATTATGCGGGTTTCCGCTGGTGGCGCATACGTCACGACAGCTCTTGTCGTGATGTATGCGGCCCAGGAGGGATATCATCTTCGGGTGTCAAAGCTAAAGCACTATTACGACTTCAATCATCTGGAATACTCGACCACCAGCGCGTACCGGCGTACGCCCGAGAGTTGACGGGTTTAAGGTACATGTATTTGACATCATATGGAGTCTATGTCATATTATGCTCGTGAGCTGGGTGGTTGAGATCGGCGACGAGTTCGCGCCCGAGTTCGACATGTTGCACGAGGATGTGCAGACAGAGGTTCTCGCGTTGTCGCTCCTCCTCCAGCGGTTCGGGCCGTCGTTGGGTCGCCCGCGAGTTGACACACTGAAAGGCTCGCGCCACCCGAACATGAAGGAGTTGCGTTTCAGCGCCGCCGGAGGTGAATGGAGAGTCGCCTTTGATCCAAAGCGCCGGGCCATCCTACTCGTGGCTGGCGATAAGTCGGGTATCCGCGAAAAGCGCTTCTACCGCGAGTTGATTCGAAAGGCCGACGACCGCCTCGACGCGCATCTCGCGCGGCTCAAGGAAAGGGGAAGGTGATTATGCCTGTGAACGTGAATGACAAAATCCGGCAACTACGCACCGCGCCGCGCAAGAAGGTTGAGGCCCGAGCTGCCGAGCTGATGGCGGAAGAGATGACCCTGCGTGAGCTCCGAAAAGCCCGCAAGCTTACGCAGGTCCGCATTGCCAGGACTCTGGGTATCAAGCAGGATAGCGTCTCGCGACTGGAAAGGCGCAGCGACCTCCTGCTCTCGACTCTGCGCAAAGCCGTCGAAGCCATGGGCGGCACTTTGTCTTTGGTGGCGCGGTTCCCTGACCGGAGGCCGGTGGTGCTGTCAGCCCTGCACGAGGATCCTTCGCCCCCCAAGTTCCCGGGCCGAAAATCGGCACATGCTTGACGCGCTCACAATAAGACCTTCTTGAGTGCTTCCAGTTCGGGTTCGCCGGGGCCGAGGGGCAGCTTCACTTTGCCACGCTGCACCACCGAGCGGCAGAGGGCCATCATGATCTCGAAATCTTTATAGGCGCTCTCGCCGTTGCAGGGGTGAATTTTCTGGTCGTCGTCGAGCCAGTCGGCGATTTCTTGCACATACGGCCCCATATCGTGTTCATAGTCCATACTGCCGGGGCCGGAGGTCAACCCCTGGCGGGTAACAGCGCGCCAACCGCCGCCAGTGAGCACTTCTGCAAAGCCTTCTGTCCCTTGCGCGCCAATGCGGCACTTGCGCCACCAATACTCGACCTCGGGAACGTCCGGCGCGCCCGCGCCGCACTCGAAAATGCCGCGCACCCCGTTCGCGAACTGAACGAATCCGCCGATGTAATCCGGGGAAGGGTGATTATCCGCAAACTTCTCGGTGCCGTGCGCCTGGCCCACCACCCATTCCGCCTCCGCGTTGTCGTTGTACCAGCGGGCGTAGTCGATGAGGTGCGTCATCATGTGCATCATCCAGCCGGTGGCATGGCCGTAAACGGTGTGCACGCGCCCCAATGCGCCGCTGGCCATAATTTCCTTGACCTTCTGATAGTGCTCGCCATAGCGGTGCTGGTGGCTGACCACGGTTTTCACTCCCGCCGCGCGCACCAACTTCATCATCTCCAGAGCTTCATTGGTGGAGAGCGCCGTAGGCTTTTCATAAGCGATGAGTCTTACCCCGGCCTCCACGCCCGCTTGGACCAGCGGCAAGCGCAAGTCGGGAAGCGTACAGAAACAAAAGACGTCGGGCCGCGTTTTCTTGAGCAGCATTGATGCGTCCGCGCCGGTTTCGCTGACGCCAAACTTCTTCGCTGCCGTCTCCAAACGCCCCGCATCAATGTCGCACAATCCGACAAGACGGAAGCGGCCGTTCTTCTGGAACGCCGAGGCATGATGCGTACCGCGCTTGCCCATGCCGGCGACAACAACCGTGTAGACTTGGTCTGAACTCATGACAACCCTTTCTGATTGATCCGTTGATTCATTGAAAGAGCGCGCCGCACTCGCCAATGAACCAATGAAACAATGAACCAATGGAGAAATGGGTCGATGACCGATTGATTCAATAGCCCGATGGCTCAATGAATCAACGATTCAATTCCTTGTCCCAGGCGATCATGGCATCGATCACCGCCTGGACTTCTTCCCGAGTCAACTCCGGGTACATGGGCAGCGAAAGCACGCTTGCCGCTGATGCCTCGGCGTGTTGCAGGGAGCCCACGATGCGCGCCCCTTTCCCCCAAGGATAGCCTTCCTGCTGATGAATGGCGATGGGGTAGTGGGTGAGCGCAGTGATGCCCCGCGCATTCAGATACTCTTGCAGGCTGTCGCGCTTCTCGGTCTCGACTACATAAAGATGATAGATGTGCCGATAGCCGGGGAGCGCAAAGGGCAGCTTGAGTGATGTGTCCTTCAGGCCCTCATCGTACTGCGCGGCGAAGGCGCGGCGCTGATCGTTACAGCGGTCGAGATGCTTGAGCTTGACGCTGAGAACGGCGGCTTGCAGATCATCTAGACGGCTGTTATAGCCCATGCTGTGCTGGGAACGTTTCAAGGAGCCATGGTTGCGCAGCTTGCGCACGCGTTCGGCGACTTCGGGGCGGTTTGTAACTACGGCCCCGCCATCCCCAAAGCAGCCCAGGTTCTTCTGAATGATAAAGCTGGCGCACATCGCGTCCGAGAGCTCGCCCAGGGCAAAGTCCGCGCCGCGCGCACCTATCGCCTGCGCGTTGTCCTCGATGACCAACAAATTGTGTCGACGGGCGATTGCCGCCACGGCGCGCATATTAGCCGGCTGGCCATAAAGGTGAACCGGTACGATGGCCTTGGTTTTGGGGGTGATGGCCGCCTCGATGAGGTTCGTATCGATGTTGCAGGTCTTCGGCTCGCAGTCAACGAATACCGCCGTGGCTCCAGCGATCCAAATGGCCTCGGCCGTCGCGAAAAATGTGTTGGCGATGGTGATGACTTCATCGCCGGGTCCGATGCCGAGGGCCATAAACACCAGCCAGAGCGCGTCCGTGCCGGAGTTCACCCCCACCGCTTCTTTGGCATTGCAATACGCGGCAAGTTCCGTCTCGAACTGCTTGAGTTTAGGGCCCATTACAAAACTTCCGCTTTCCAGGACTTCGTGAATGGCCGTGTCAATCTCATCCTTTAAGTTGTGATACTGCCGAACGTGGCCATAGAAGCCAACTTTCATCGACGACATATCCATCCTCCTCATATTCGCTGATTGGGTTTACCAACCAGAATAACGGAGACACTTGCAACTGGCAACAGGTCCTTGGAGAAGTTAACAATCCCCAGTGGATTCAACCATGCAAATCTCCTGCGCGTCTCTGAAGGGCATGAGGGCTCGCTGCTCTACTCACATCAGTGAAGGTGCGAAAAAGTCACGTCGTAGGTGCGGCCCTTGACTTCGCCTAGGGCTCATCATCCCATGCCTGCGGGACCCCTAGGACGCCCGGCCAAAACATGATCTTTTCACACCTTCGGGGCCGGCGGACGCAGCGTACTCAGGATTCTGAACGCCCAAAACCGGGCACTTTATATCTTGCTGAAGTAAGTGTCAAGCCGGTGTGGCCGGTGTGGCCGGTTGCGGCATCTACCCCAATCCGCCGATAACGGGGGATCAACCATGATGAGTCGCATGGCCGTGCGCCCACAGGCCCGCCTGGGGCAGCCAGAAGATCTGCGCTACAATCGTCTGCTCAGAGACGAGCTGGCTCAAAAAGGCAGGCGGAGGTCCCCATTATGGCAAGCGCATTTTCTCGAAGAACGATTCTACAGGCTATGGGAACGGCGGCCTTGTCGCGTTCAGTGGGTCCCGCGGCTCTCCCGCGTCCCCCAATTCCCGAGGCTGCGGATGGGGGGTGGCGTCCCGAAGGCCCCGATACACCTAAGATCTGCTTAGATATTCCGCCAGCCCACCTCGAGGAAGCCACCATGCGCCGGTTGAAGCAAATCGGTGTCCACTACGTTGTTAGTGAAGGCCCTCCGATCCCATGGGAGGAAAGCCGAATCCGGTCGATCATGGATACCCTCAAATCCGGAGGGCTGACGCTCGGCAACCTGATGATAAGCGGGTTTCCCAACACCCTCTACGGAAGGCCCGGCCGCGAGGAGGAGATCGAAAAAATCCGGCAATCTATCCGTGTGGCTGGGCGCGTGGGTTTGCCGGTGGTGGAATACAACTTCTATGCGCACCGTGCCATTGAGGGATATTACGAGGAAATTGGAAGGGCTGGCGCGGGGCTGACAGCGTTCGATTATAGTCGCGTAAAGGACCTGCCTCCGCTTCCGAATGAAGGCGCCCACACTCTCGATGAGATGTGGCGCAACATCACCTACTTCCTCAAAGCCGTGGTGCCAGTGGCGGAGGAGTCCGGCGTCCGGCTGGCTCTGCATCCCAACGATCCGCCCGCGCCGATTAGTCGCGGATCACAACAGATCATGGGCAGCGTGGAAGGTTGGAAGCACCTGATCGAGATCGTCCAGAGCAAGGCAAACGGGATCACTTTTGACTGCGGCGTGACACGGGAAATGGGCCACGACCCCGCTGAAGTGTGTCGTTATTTCGGAGCGCTAGACCGCATCAATCACGTGCATTTCCGAAACGTTCGGGTGCGGGTGCCGAATGAGAAATACACCGAAGTGTTCCTGGATGATGGCCAGATCAACATGTTTGCCGTGATGAAGGAACTAGTGCGGCAAAAGTATCCCCGGCTGATCTATCCGGAGCATCCCCGCGCGCTGGACGCCGACCGCGAGCGAACTGACTTTCGATCGTCCTATCCGGGCGGCGGTTCCTACGTCGGCTTTGTGTACAACGTGGGTTACACGAGGGCGATGCTGCAAGCAGCGCTGGCATCGGGCTAACTGTTATGCTGAACCCGGCCTGCTTTTAGGCGGGCGAAGGATCGCTGCGTTGCGGCGCCGTTTATCTCTCCGAAGTTCGTCCCCCTTGACAGGCAGATTCCCGTCTCCGGCACGCCTCAGGATGCGGAGCGCTTCTAAAGAGTCGCGCGCGTTCCCGAAAAAACGCTTCGGTTCGCAAGGCCGAGACCTTTTCGGCTCTTCCTCTCATCGCTTCTTCTTGAATTCGCGGACTAGCTCACAGGGCGCTTCGGGCGACTGTATGTACCGCATGTTATTGGAGATCCTGCGGATGTACGGCCGTAAGGCCAGGATAACGGTCAAAGTCCCGTGGGTTCAGTGTAAGCACATGTGAGACGTGGCTTGCGTACATCAGAGCGGCCAGCCGCGCATCATGGACCTGCACGCCCGAAACACGGTACTCCGTGACAATGCGGCGCCATTCCAGGTAGGCGGCCTCGCTCTCAAGCAAAAGCAGGAATTGCCGTTATAGTAGATGCAGGCACCGGTCAGCCTCACTGATATCGAGGCCAAAGCCGTTGCGATCGCGCGGGCGCGTGCATACGTTCCAGAATTCAGCAGCGTTTTGGAGTGTATAGAAAAGGCTCGTTCCTTCTCCGACGAGGCGCTCGACCGCCACCGCAACGAGCTCGTCGTACGGGCCGCCAGACTGGGACAAGCGAAGAAGAATGTTGGTATCCAGGAGAAACGCTGTTGCCGCCATCAGTCGTGGTCCCGATAAATCATCTCACGCGGGAACGTCTCGTTCACAAGATGCGGGGCAGGCCTTGTGCCCTGCCGCAATTCCTGAAGCCAAGCGCGAAAACCGTCACGTGTCATCGCGGTCCCAGTGGCCGAAGACACGTCGGAACGCCGGCTCATTTCGGTAAGCGCCTGTTCAACGACCTCCTCGGGCTGGCGGCCGGGCGAGCGGGCAAGTTCTCGGCGAAGTGCCTCTTCGGCCTGAGCTGTCAAAGTAACTTCCATAGACTCAGTATACCTTACGACGATTACATCATAAAGGACAAACCCCGTGGGGGGCGGTAAGTGTCAGCGGCAGCGGACCTTGCTTAGCACTCAAGGCGCATACCCGTGCGCGCGGTACCACTCCACTGCCTTGCGTAAGGCCGCGCGCGCCGGGGTTTGTGGAAGTCCGAGTTCGCGGACGGCCTTGCCCGGGTTAAAAAATTCGTAGCGGCGCGCCAAACGCACCTTGTCCGGAGTAGCCGCAGGTGTGTGATGTGGGTTCAACTTAGCCATTGTCACGTCTACATAAGACCAGCACTGCGCCACCCAATGGGGAATATGGAGGCGCACTTGGGGCCTCCCGGAAAGTTCAGCGAGCAGGTCGAGGATTTGCTTGAGGGTGAGATTTTCTCCACCCAGAATGTAGCGCTGCCCCACCTGCCCCCGCTCGGCGGCAAGCAGATGACCTGCCGCCACGTCCTCGACATCCACGATGTTGAGCCCTGTATCCACGTAAGCGAAGATTCGTCCGTTCAGGAAGTCCACGATGATCTGGCCGGTGGGCGTGGGCTTGTGATCGCCGATCCCCACCGGCGAGCTGGGATTGACGATAACCACCGGCAGACCTTGGCGGGCAAGGTTTCGCGCCACCTCTTCGGCCAGGAACTTGGAGCGTTGGTACGGACCGATGTGATCGGCTAGCGTGCTGGGTGTATCTTCAGTGGCGGGAGAGCCGTCCTTGTTGACGCCCAGAGCGGCGATGGAACTTGTATACACGATCCGCTCGATGCTTTGCTGCTGGGCAACTTCCAGTACCTGGCGCGTCCCTACCACATTAGCTTGGTAGAAGTCGTCCCAAGGGTGTCCCCAGAAGCTATAGAGAGCCGCGAGGTGGAAGACCCAGCCGCAGCCTGCCATTCCTCGGCGCAGGCTGGCGCGGTCGAGCAAGTCGCCTTCTACCCGCTCCACAGGCAGGTGGTCGAGTTGGCGCGTGTCCGCCCCGGCGCGCACCAGGGCCCTCACCTCGTGTCCCGCTTCAAGCAGCCGCCGCACTACCGCGCCACCGATAAAGCCAGTGCCCCCGGTAACAAAGGTACGCATCGTCTCACCAAGTCTGAGGAGTATGTCGCCAACTGTCATTCCGAGCGCAGCGAGGAATCTTGCTCTGTTCTTTCTTCACCCGGTCCACTAGACGATCCTGAGCTCGGATCCGCCACAGGCAGAGCGAGATTCCTCGCTGCGCTCGGAATGACAGCCGGTGGCCCTACCCTGCCATCGCGTGCTTGATTAGGTGCACGCTCTGGGCCCATACGCGTCCGCGAATGTCCGCTGCCTCAGCCATCACTGCGTCGAAGGATGAGGCAATTGTCTCCACCTCTTCGTCGCCGATTATGAGTGGCGGCAACAACTTAATGATGTTGATGTCAGGGCCACCCACCTGAGTCAAAATATGGTGATCGCGCATTAGAGCCATCACGACCAACTCAGCAAACAAGCCTTTCTGAGCCGTTTCGGCGGCTGTCCAGGCGGCGCGCAGTCCCAGCGAGCGCGGCGCTTTGAACTCAATCCCAATCATCAGACCCTTACCGCGCACGTCGGCGATCATCTCGTACCGGTCCTGCAAAGCAGCCAGCCTTTTGAGAAGCTTCTCTCCGAGGGTTGCAGCGCGCTCAATCAGCCGCTCTTCATCCAGGACATGAAGAGTGGCCAGACCGGCTGCCATCGCCAACTCGTTCTGCCCGAAGGTTGTGGAATGCACTTGGCAGCGCGCCAGGCGGCTGAAGGTTGCATCGTGGATGCTGCGACGGGTGATGGTGGCGCTGACGGGGATGTAGCCGCCGCCCAGCGATTTGGAGAGCGTGACGATGTCAGGCTCGAGACCCCAGTGCTCACCGCAGAGAAAACGTCCTGTACGGCCCATCCCAACCTGAACTTCGTCACAGACAAAAACTGTGCCATATTTCCGGCACAAGCGCTGGGCCTCCGGCAGATAGCCGTCGGCGGGGATGTACACTCCCTTGCCCTGAATGGGTTCCACAATGAATGCAGCCACGTCTCGCCGACCCAGTTGCTTTTCCAGGGCCGCAAGGTCGTTCATGGCTACCGCATCGAAGCCGGGCATTAGCGGTTCAAACCCCTTGCGGAAGTGCTCGCCGCCATTGAGCGAGAGAGTGCTCAGAGTCAATCCATGAAACGCGTGGTCCAAGTAGAGCATGCGTGGCCGTTTGGTGGCGGCGCGGGCAAACTTGAGCGCGGTGTCTACAGCCTCGGCGCCCGAGTTGGCGAAAAAGACCGCCGCCAGCCCGGCGGGCATGCGCTTGACCAACTCCTCGGCCAGCAAGCCTGCCAGCAAGGGACAATCCATTTTCACCAAGTTGGGTCGGTCCAGAGCCAGCAGTTCTTGCATCGCCTGCTTAACAACGGGATGCCCCCGCCCCAAGTTGAACACGCTGAACCCCGACAGCAAATCCAGGTAACGGTTGCCCTCCCTATCCCATAGATAAGCGCCTTCCCCGCGCGTATATATGTTGTCGAAGCCGATTATTGCCTGAGCGCGAGCCAGGCTTGTATTGAGGTACTGCTTGTGCAAGGCGTACTGTTCGCCCTGCCGACTTTCAATGAGTTTTGCGATGGAGTATGCCATGGCGCTTTCCTCGCAATTCATTTGTCTTCCGACCCACGACGCTCACTTCATCGCCGCGCCCTGGATCCCCGCTTGCACGAGAATGGTCTATAGCGAACATCGGCTTCGTTCCTGAATGTGGTGTTACGGGAATCAGTCGGCCCCGCCGAACATAGTACTTTGATTCGCGCCACGAGACTTGGTTCGAGAAGAGTGCGACCGCCCAGATGAGGAACTCGATAGCATCGCGCAAGGGGATCAGCCACCATCTCCTGGGGAGGAGCGGGTCCTTTATTCCGTACACTCCGAAGCTGAAAGCCATAGCCAGGCGAGCCGCCAGGGGAATGCCCAAGTAAGCGATGGCGGCGAGGCGAGAAGGCGCCAGCGCCGCTGCCGCGAGCGACCAGGGTAAGCCTTTCGTAAACAATTGGCCTGCATATCCCCAAGGCCGGCAGTGGCGTATGACCACACCCCAGCGCAGGTGATGCGAAAAGAAGTCGCGTGCCGTGCCCGAGGCACAAAAGGCCTGCACCGTGCAGGACGCTACTTCCACACGGTAGCCACGAGCGGCGATACGTTTGCCCAGTTCATAGTCGTCGGCGGCGCAGTCGGCCAAGGCTTCGAAGCCACCAATCTCGGCCAGGCAAGATCGAGTGACTGCGATGGTGGCGCCCAAGGCAAAGTTCACCCCGTGGAGCTTTCGCGCCACCAGAGTGCTGGCTAGCCAATCCGTGGTCAGGTTCAGATCCTCGAGTTCGGACCAGATGTTGGGGTCGGTCATACCGCGGTACAAACATGTCACGGCTCCCACCGAGGGATCGCGAAAGGGCGAGACCACGCGCCGCAAATAATCAGGCTCCACGCGGATATCGCCGTCGCTCATGACCAACAATTCGTAGCGGGCTTCAGGCAGCAAGCGGCAAAGCTTGGCCACTTTGTTGTTCGTGGCATGGATTGTCGAACCTATCACGAGGCGGATCGGCAGCTTGGGAAAATCGTGGATGACCTTCTCGACCACGGGAATGGCAGGGTCGCGCTCGTCGTCCACGGCGAAGAGGATCTCATATTCCGGGTAGTCCTGCCGGCAGAAACTCGCCAGGTTTTCGTAAGCCTCGCGCTCCAATCCTCTCAGGGGTTTCAGGATGCTGACGGGAGGCGCGAAGTCCGCGCTGGGCTCGCGTCGCTTCCGGAAAAAGTCCCACGCGCAAAAAGTGGCCACCAGGTAGTAAACAGGAGGCAAGATCGCTATCGCGAGTACGGCCCACCTGAATAGTGACAACGGCATAAGCTCTTTCTTTTGCTTGGAGTCCAATCACGGGCCAAGCGGCTCGCACGAACGGCTATTCTACTCGAATGGCATTCCTGCTCCGAGGCAAAAGTCGATGCTCGAGCCCAGCACCACAATAGCTCTTGACTTGCCGGCGGGGTTACGCAAGCGCGACTGTTTCCTTCTCCGCGCCCAAGTGCAGTTCCTTCGCACCGTCCTCCGGCTGGGAGATGGCGATGGGTCGCTGCGCGTAATTAGGCTCTGAATGGCAGAAGGGATCATGGCTGGGAGGCAGGGATTCGAACCCCGATACGCAGATCCAGAGTCTAAGATCGCCCACTGATTCCAAAGAGAATCAGCAACATAGGTCGGCAACGCGCGGTATGGTCCTGCAAAATCCGCAACGGCGCCGCAATAGGAAAAATGGAACTGCACATTCAGATCTGCAATCGAGTCAAGCAAACAAACCGTCGCCCTCATAACTGCCAAGCATGTCGTAACCCCGGCTGGCGTTGATCTTAAAGGTCATTAGCTCGTTGCTGATTAGCTATTTTGCCTGGTATTCCTGCCCAGTTGTGGTACGGGAGTGCCGGGCTTCAACCGCGTGGGCTAACTACATTGCCGAGTTCCGCACAGCAAGGGATCGGTCTTCTTTACCGAGTCACCGATAACCCCTGCAAGGGAGAAGAGAACGCGAGAGAGATGGAGTGTGACCGGGGGAATCACGGAAAAAGTCTGGTCAGCAAACGACGTCACAGATGCTTGTTGTCGCTGCTGCAGTGTTGAGAAAAGACGCTATCGGATTTGCCGTCGGGCTATATGTCCGCTCGCTTTCTGGGGTTGCCTTTTCTGGGCCTACTGGGCCTACTAGATTGACATTGTCGCTAAAAGTGTTTCGCCTCGGACACGCTGCAGGCTGCAGTAGTGGTTGGGACCTCGTGCGGCAGTCATTCGACGCGGTAAGAGCGGTAGAAAAATCTACTACGTAACCTAAAGCGGAGAGGACAATTGATTGGGTTTTGGCGATACAGGGGCTTTATCCGACAGCCGACGGACCACGTGGCGAGATAAACTCGCCACTACAAGTCCGACCTGAGACCCTACAGAACGATCGGATATTTGCCGGACTCCGCTGCGGCACGAAAACAAGCGACCACGTTTTCCGGCGGCACCTCCGGCGGAATATTGTGAATAGTGGCAAAGAGGTAGCCCCCGCCCGGAGCCAACCCGTATACTTGACGTCGCACGTCCCGCTCCACTTCCTCGCGCGACCCGAAGCTGAGTATCTCATTATCAATAGCGCCACCGAAAAACCCCAGATCCTTTCCAAACTCTCGCTTCAGACGATTTGCGTTCATCCCTTTGGCCGTATACTGTACCGGATTCAGACCGTCTATTCCCGCCTCGATGAAGTCTGGGATGATCGCGGAAATTGCGCCGTCCGAATGGATGTAGACCTTCGCGTCCACCAGTTTCTTTATGTGTTCGACGAGGCGGCGCAGGCGGGGGACGTAAATCCGGCGGAGGACGTTGGGCGAAAAGAGCAGGCCTTCCTGGCTGCCATAATCATCACTGATAATTACGAGTTGCACCCAGTCGCCGACTTCTTTAAGGAGCATGGTGTAGAAGGGCTTGAGATGTTCCTCCAGAACCCGCTCAGCAAGCGCTTCCACATAGCCGGGATTGGCGACCATCTCGATGAAGAGTTCTTCCGTACCGCGTAAGCTGCTTGAGATTTCGTAAATTCCCCAGGCGCCGTCTGCCACCAATCCGAACCCTTGCTCGTAGAGTTGCCGGGCTTTGTCGGCCAACCCACCCACCCGATTGTGCTGGGACATATCCGGGAACTTGTACGCGGCCAGTTCTTCTGGGGTCCCTTGCTGCAAAGGATGACCAGTTTGGTTACAGAAATCTCCGCCCAGCCGGAATCGCCGGCCGAACTCGTCTATATAGGTGTCACCAATTATTTCCCATGCAACTGGCGCTTCGCTCGGGACAAGGAAAAGGGCATCCACATCAAAGCGAGAGTGCAGTTGCATATCGGGTTCAACAATCTGGAGAATGTTGTCGATGATGGGGGGCGGGGTTTTGGGTTTGAGTTGCAAGTAATCCATGAGTTTCTGATGAGCTTGTTGGTGAATGGAACACTCCGGCCCGCCAAAGAGGATGGGAACTCGGTCCGCCTCCCGATGCTGAAGCGCGGCCACCAACCTTTCTCGTCGTATAGCGCGATCGCGTTGCTCGCTCATATGAAGCTCCTGTCTTCACTGGGAAGATTGCCCGGCGAATCCCACTTCCCAATCCACGGCCTCCGGCTGTCCTGGGAAGGTGACCTTAAGTGAATTCCCGCTCGACTCTTGGTCTACTTGGACCACCGCGTCGCTCTTAGTTGCGGCGTGCACCCGCAAGGGAGCCTTGCCCTTTGGAATGTAAAACCAGAGGGTGTAGGCTTCCCCGGGGAGAGTCTCCGACGAAACCCCGTCGTCAGCTCCACGAGCCATCCCCAGCCGAGTCTTCAATCGAATAGGCGCCGGTGATGTGCCGCGATGTTCCCGCGAGCCGAGGGCTGTCGAGTAAGAGATGGATGAGACCCAAGTATCATGCGGCTCAATCAAGACGTCCATCTGCCCCTCGAACAACCCCAAGAGCTTCCGCTCCCAGAAATCAAAGGCGATGTAGGAGGTGTCAGGACTCAACCGCAGCTTGCCCGCGAACGCGACCGTGGTGAGCCAGCTCCGCCGGTTAGTGAGGCCCACAACATCATACAGACCGGACTTTGCATTGACCTTTAGATCCAGATTCTCCGGGTAGTTGTGGATCTAGTCGTCAGGGTTAGCTTGTTTGAACGTGTCCCACTTCGCGTCGGTCTCCCGGCTGAGTAAGTCGATGGGGAAGATGGGCATGGTAGCCAACGTCGTCCTAAGCAGTTGTACCCTTTGAGCGGGGAGCTCGGACATTACGCCGGTCATAGGATACACAACACCAGTCAGTAAAACATAGGAGACCACGGTGCGCGCCTCGAGGAGGCACGTCCCGAATCCGACCAAAGGGTGAACCTCCCACTTCTTGTCCCCCTTTAACGACATCGGTCCGTCTCTTCCGCACTTCGTAGCCACGAGGGGACCGTAGGCAAGAAGTTCTGTAGCCCTGACCACCTCCGGCCCTTGACTTATCGTTTTAGCTTCGTTCCCGTTGGGGAAGAGGGCGTCGACAAACGGAAGGAGTCCCGCAACCGCTTCCCAAATCTTTTCCCGATGCCAGTTCGCGTCGACCGAGATCGCCATTCCAGGGCCTTTGTACCGGCAGACCCAATCCATCCAATGCCCTCGCGGGACCCGCGGCAGGAAATAACTAGCGATGTGCCAGTGGCGGGCGACTGTGGACACCTCCTCAGGGAAGTCCTGTGGTTGAACGGTATCAATCGTTCCCAGAAATGTCAAAAACGCTCGACCCTGGGGATCCGCCAAAGCCGCCCCGAGACCGGTTTTCAGTAGGGGATGGCGGCTTACGCGCGATGTCTCCACTCCGATTGCCTGCAGTTTCTGAAGAATGAAATCTCCCTGAGCATCCTGCCCAACGCGACCGATGACTCTCACCCTGGCACCCAACTTAGCAAGCTGGGAGGCAAAGAAATTGGCAGACTCTCCGGGTTCTAATTCGTAATTGTCGATGAGCTGTTTAAGAGTTCGCAGGGTAACCACGGCGTCAGCCTTCTCTCAACCGCCATAATGGAATCCTATTCCGCCGCCGACATTTAGGTTCTCCGGTTCAATCCAAGAGTTCACAGCATGGGGCGCACACACTATTGGAGCCACGGAACCCCGTCACTTGAACTCCGGGCACAAGGTGTTCTTCTTGCCTCGGCCCTTCCGGCAACAGCTCCCGGCCGAGGCATTACGCGCGCTATCCACCGTTCCCACTAAGGATGACAGCCCTGTCCAGATTTCGCGGCCTGTCGACGTCATACCCCTTCTTCAGGCCGGTGTAAAACCCCAACAACTGGGAGGTAACGAGATAGGCAGCGAGCCTTACATATTCCGGACTTTCAAGCTTGAGTTCGACCAGGAAATCGGCCTGTCTCCTGATCGCCGCGTCGGCCTTGTTCGCAATCACAAGCGTCGTGGCCCCGAGCTCTTCCATCTCTTCCCAAACTTCGCGTTCCGCTGCGTACGCCGTCTCCGAAAGCAGAAAAGTTATGAGGGTTTCCGGCCCTACGATCGCTTTGGGGCCGTGCCGGAATTCTAAAGTGTGAAAGACCTGCGCATAAGAACAGGACATCTCTTTGATCTTGAGCTGGCCTTCCGAGGCAATGCCAAATAACGGTCCCTGCCCAAGGAAGACATAGTCGGCAAAACTTCTGCTCTGCACGAACGCCTGAATCCTGGGATTCACCGAGTCAAGAATGGGCTGTACTCCGGCGGGAAGCTGCCGGAGACCCTCCGTAATTTCCTTCCGCTTGGCGAAATACGCGGCCAGGAACTGCAAGCCCAGCAACATGGAGGTGAAGGATCGAGTCATCACCACGCTTTTCTCATTGGCCGGCAGAAGATAGATCGTGCAGGTGGAGATTTCCTCGAGGGGATGGTGCTTCGAGCAACTGATAGCCAGCGTGCGAATGTTCCTCGAACGTTCCAGATACTTCGCCGCCCGAACGACCTCCGATGAGTGGCCGGACCGTGACACCAGGATGGGCTGGCACTTTGCCGAACCGTTCAGGACGAGATCTGGGAATAAAAGTAATTCCGAAGCCGGAACGGCCCGAGCAGGGGTTCTCGTGATCATTTCCCAACTTGCCGCGGCCGCTTGTGAAATGTAGTAGCTTGAACCGCAACCGATGAAGAGGCACTCTGCGCCTTGGTCAAAGTGGTTCCCGGCTTTTTCTAGCTGTTTACCTTCCTCCAGTGCAATAAAGCACTCTTCCCAACAGCGCGGTTGCGAAAGGATCTCATTTCGCGTATTTGATTCGCTACTCTTTTCTGTTGAACTCATGTGGACTTTCTCCTCGTCATTCCCTCAATGGGAGTTGCTACACAGTGATGACCTTAGAGCCTGCCTCCGTAAGTTCTTTGAAGTCAGCCTTCGTAATCTTGCAATCCGTTATAATATGGTTGATGTTGGACGGCTTGGTGATCTGAGAAAGGCTACGGCGGCCGAATTTGCTTGAATCGCAGACCACGACCACCCGGCGTGAAATCTCCACCATCGTCTGGTTCACGTGTGCTTCCAAAAGGTTCGGTGTGGTTGCCCCAACATGAACATCAAATCCATCTACTCCCAGGAAAAGGATATCTGCACTGAGCCTGCGCAGTGTCTCCTCCACCAGAGGACCGACTAGTAAGAATGAGTTTTCTCGAAGTGTCCCGCCCGTGAGAATCACCTCAATCGCGCTCCCAGCAAGTTCCGCGGCGATGTTTACAGCGTTGGTGATCACTGTCAGCCAGCCTCGGTTCCGCAAGGCCCTCGCTACTGCCGTAGTTGTGGTTCCCGAGTCCAGAATCACAGAATCGCCCTCCTTGACCATGGCGGCAGCAGCCTCGCCGATTCGCTGTTTTTCCTTCTGGTGCTGTTTCTCCTTTTCATTTAGGCTCGGGTCGACTAATGTTCCGGTTTGCGGAGGTAATGCGCCGCCATGAGTCCGTTCCAGCAGCCCTGGCTGTGGAGCACTTCGAGATCCTTTCGGATCGTAACCGGCGAAACCCGAAACCGCGAAGAGAGATCCTTTACCAGTGCTCTGCCTTCATGGCCGATGCTTTCGACAATGCTTCGACGCCGCTCTTCGCTAAGCATAGATCCTTTCGATGCGAGGTTTAGCTGGGATTCCGTGCGCTTCCATTGCGGTTGTCATATACTTATCCTTTATAACGTTTCTCTTCGTTTGTCAACAAAATCTTCCAGGACTTTCCTCATTTTTTATGCGTCCCAGCCTAGGGCCAGTTCGAGCTGGAGTTCCGGAGGTGACTCGGCGGCCGCGTCGGGCTTGCACCGCGAGAGGATTTTCCTGATACCGTCGGCCAGCGCATAGAACCGGAAGGGTGGGATGCCAAAGAAGCGCTGCGAAATGATGAGCAGTTTCTCGCACAGGATTTTCAATTTCAATTTCTGCCCCAGAAACGTCGCCGCAAAGTAGGCTGCGGCGGCAGTGAGCAGAACCAAGTTTTTTAATCTCTGAGAACGTAGAACCCGAATATCTTCCATGTGGTAGCTCTGTTTTATGAAGCGGAAAGCTTCCTCAATTTTCCACCTGGCCAGATAGATTTCCACGATCCACCATAGCGATTGCGAGTCCCGCGCTCGCAAAAGGTCGGTGAGCGGCAGGAGGGGTTCCTGCCCGAAGCCCGCTACCACGACCAGGTGCAACCACTCTGCACGGCCCGGCAGACGGATCGGCTCAGCGGCGTAGCGCAGTTCATAGACTTTCTCTTGGCCGTCCTCGACCTTGAATCACGCGAGCGTGATAGCGGAGTCGGCAGGCGGCCGCCAGATGTTGACCGTCACCCTCTGGCGCTTCCGGTTCACCACCGAACGCTGTCCCACGGAGCGGATCACAAAGCGTTCCCGCCGCTCCAACAGCGGCTCCAACAGCTTTTTTCGATTCCCTCCCCAGTCGATGGCCCAGATGCCGCGACCGCCAGTGTGCGTGCGCACTTGGTCGACGGCGGCCAGAATCTCGGCGTTCTCGCTGACGAAATCCTTGGCCTGGGCCGAGAAAAGCTTTTGCGACAAGGGCGTAATCTCGCTCCCTCGCACTTCCGCCGCCGTCACGCTCAACAGCCGGTAACCTTGATGCACCTCCCCTTCGCTGCGATCCCAAACCTTGTCCAAGTACTCCATCTTTTCGGCGTATTCTTTGCGCACATCACTCAGATCCAGACACAGCACCGTGTTAGCTTCCGCGCGCCGACTGCCCAAGCTCGCCAAGCGCGCGCCGAGACGAGCCCCTAGTTCCTTCGCCTTCAGGTTGGGCGATAGGCGATTCTCCGTCTTGATCAGAGGAATGTCCTCCTCCAAGCTGCGCGCGATGTTTCTCAGCTTCACGTCCTGGCTGGCCTGGATCCCGAACAGCATCTCGCCCACAAACCTCCCCAGAGGCTTGCTCAGACTTTCGTTCAGTTGGGTGGCGAACTTGCTGAGTTGGGCTTTCAGCCGCGAGCGGATTTTGTTATCTTGCATGCGGGGGACGCTTCCCCGGTAGGTTGGATTTCTTGCCAAAACCCTTCTACCACGGATTTCGTCGCGTCCCACTTCCTAATTGGCGCAAATCGATAGGCATCCGCCACTTAGACGTGTTTGAGAAAGGAAAATGGGGAAAGTTCCGAGCAAAATCCTTTGAGAAAAATCCTCTGTTGCGCCCCGATGATAATGTCCCCTTCTGTCACCGATAGAAATGTCCCCTAAACTCGTGGCCTCTGAGGAGGCTACAGTGAAGAGGACGAGGATGGATGAGCGGGAGTTGAAGCGTGGGGCGG
>Ga0326727_10005193_pt1 | contig 37618 bp, 25 predicted proteins | sample MB2enrmetagenome_FD_207643 | JGI IMG/M metagenome (GOLD analysis project Ga0326727, IMG submission 207643) | Lab enriched peat soil microbial communities from McLean, Ithaca, NY, United States - MB29MY | ecosystem: Environmental > Terrestrial > Soil > Wetlands > Peat | place: USA: New York... | reverse complement strand
CATGTTTTGCCTCCACTTCTGTAAACTTTGAGCGGTTCACAGTTAGGAGGCTCTTCAATATTCCCGGAATTGTCAAACTCCGGTGAGTCACCCCGGCATAGCCGGGGGTTTACCTATAAGAAATTAACAGAATATTCATGGACTATTCACCAAATGTTCATCCTCCGTTCATGATTGTCTAGTTCAATCATCCCCCGTAACGCCAAGAAGGGAATGACGCTATGACAAAGATAGATATGCACGTTCATACGGCCTTTTCGGAGCATCCGTCCGAATGGTTTCTCCAGCGCATCGGCGCCAGGGAGTCCTACAGCAGGCCCGAACAGGCCTATGATGCCGCGATGAAGCGGGGAATGGATTTCGTCACCATAACCGACCACAACCGTATCGACGGCGCCCTGCTCCTGAAAGGACTCCATCCCGACAAGGTCATCGTCGGGGTGGAGACCACCACCTATTTCCCCGAGGACCGATGCAAGGTTCACCTTCTCATATACGGCATCGATGAAAAACAGTACGGCACCATTCAGAGGCTGCGTCACAGCATCTACGATCTCAGGGATTATCTGAATAGTGAGAACATAGCCCATTCGGTGGCCCACGCAACATACTCCATCAACAACAAGCTCACCGTCTCCCACCTAGAGAAGCTCATCCTGCTCTTCGATGTATTCGAGGGCATCAACGGCGCCCGGGGGCTTTTCTTCAATAATGCCTGGATGGAGATCCTGCAACAACTGACACCTGCTCGCATCGAAGCCTTAAAGACACGGCACGCCATTGTGCCTGCAGGTGATGAGCCATGGTGCAAGGCGTTTACCGCAGGATCCGACGACCACTCGGGGCTCTTCATCGGCACCACCTACACCCTGACCGGCGCATCAAGCGTAGAAGAGGTTCTGGACAATATCAGGCGCAAGAGGATGCTCCCGGAAGGAAGGCACAACGATTACAAGAGCCTCGCATTCGGGATTTACAAGATCGCGCTGGACTTCACACAGGCCAAGAACGGCAAGAGCCCGGGCTCGCTGCTGTTCTCCATATCCGAGCAGCTCTTCAGGTCACAGCCACAGGATCCTCGGGACTGTACCCTGTCGAAGAGCATCAGGCCCTTGGGCAGGATAACAAGCAGCCGCATTGCCGATCTTATCCACCGGACCGTGGAGGAGGTGAAAAAGATAGATCCGGAGCTCATCGAGGAGCGGTTTGAAGTGATTTATGATAAGGCATCCGATATCGCGGATGAATTCTTCAAAAGGATCATCGAGACACTGGCCTCTGATTTGGAAACCGGTGACATATCGAGCATCATCATCAACGTCTCGTCCTCCATCCCCGGATTGTTCCTCTCCCTGCCTTTCCTCTCGGCCTTGGAGCACATGTACGACAACCGGGAGATTATTGCTGAAATCAGGGAACGGCTCGACATACCTCTTAATGACCGTGGCAGAAAGATACTCTGGTTCACGGACACCATCAACGACCTCAACGGCGTGGCCGAGACCCTCAAAGACTTCGCGTGGATGTCGTACCGGAACGGGCGGACAGTCCGTCTCGTGGCTGCATTACCGGAAAAGGACAAGGGCATGGCGCTGCCGCCAAATATCATCTTCGTCCCCACATTCTTCTCGCTGGAGCTCCCCGAGTATGAGAATCTCACCATCCACTTCCCTTCGTTGCTGAAGGCGATCGAGATTATTTCAAAGGAAGAGCCTACAGAGATCTTCATCTCCACGCCCGGACCGATCGGGCTGCTGGGCCTCCTGGCTGCAAAGCTGCTCAAGATCAGGAGCACGGGTATCTACCATACGGATTTCACCCGTCAGCTCGAGCATATCGTTCAGGACAGTAGCCTGCCCGACATTGTGGAACGCTCCATGAGGTGGTTCTACTCCATGACAGACGTTATCAAGGTCCCGACTGCTGAATATGCCCAGATGCTTGTGGACAGGGGGTTCGAGCCATGGAAGCTCAAGATCATACCCAAAGCCGTGGATCCGGAGCTCTTCAACCCGGACAAAGGCATAGGACCTGAGATACTTGCCAAATGGGGGATCGATGACGGCATCACCCTGCTCTATGCCGGCAGGATATCCAAAGACAAGAACTTGGAACTTCTCTGCGAGGCGTACCTGTCACTTTCAAAAGAACGACCCGACATCAACCTCCTCATCGTAGGCGAAGGCCCCTATCTGGAAGAGATGAAGCATGCCATGTCCCCCTACACGCGTATCCACTTCACCGGGAGGCTTCTCCGGGAAGAGCTGCCGCCGATCTACTCGAATTCCCATATCTTCGTGTTCCCGAGCACTACGGACACCTTCGGCATGGTGGTTCTCGAGGCTCAGGCTTGCGGGCTGCCTGCGATTGTCTCCGACGTCGGGGGCCCCCAGGAGATCATCAGCGACGGCCGGACGGGCTTTGTTGCCAAGAGGGACGACCCGCATGACTTGATCGAGAAAATTCATGCTATGCTCAATATCATCGAGAATGATCCCAGGACATACGCCAGGATGAAGCGCAGAGCCAGGCTCCATGCCACCTCCCGCTACAGCAACGATTCACTCCTCGAACAGCTGGTGGGTTCACAGGGTTATCATGGGATAGAAACAAGAACGCCCTTAGCCGATAAAAGGAGATCGGGTAAAAAGAGACTCACCCCGGGTGATCTTTCAGTACGGAACACGGCCGGGTGAGACGGATGAATCCGGCGATCCGCCAGCGGGCATTAAGCTCACCCACCCCGGCACAAACATCCCGGTGGCGGATCGCTTTGGATTCTGAGAAGGAATACGGCAAAGACAAATAAGGTCTACCCATGAACATCCGTGTCATATCAAGCCCCATCATGCGGCAGATCATTCCTGTCTTAAGAAACCGCGTACCCGGACAGCTCGTGATCCAGTACACGGATGAATGCAATGCAAGTTGCCCCCAGTGCGGCATGCGCAGATACAACTCATTTCGTCGCTCCCGGCTCGACAAAGATACCTGCCGAAAGATCATCGATTCCGCTGTGCTGTCCGGAGTAGTGTCACTGTCCTTCACAGGAGGAGAGCCGTTCTTGTACCTCGATGACATCATCGGCCTGCTGCGGTATGCCCGCATATCAGGCATCCCGTATACCCGTACCGGAACCAATGGGTTCATCTTCATGCACCATGGCGGCCCCGGATTTGAGAAGCGTATATCGGAAATAGCTTTGAAGCTCAAGGATGCGGGTGTTTATACCTTCTGGATCAGCATCGACTGCCATGATGCAGCTCTCCACGAGCAGATGCGTGGTCTGCCGGGTGTTGTCGAGGGCATCAGGAAGGCCCTACCCATATTCCTATTCCATGATCACGGCATATACCCATCGGCCAACCTGGGCATCAGCAAGGCCATCACCGACCTCAGGGACATCGACACCGGCGATCCCCTACCCTACTACGAGGCCTTCCGGCATGGTTTCCGCCTGTTCTACGAGTTCATTATCGGATTGGGCTTTACCATTGCCAATGCGTGCTACCCCATGAGCATCGCTGATGAGAATGACGCCAAGCTGAACGCGGTCTACAGGGCCACTTCTTCTTCAGGCCTCATGCGATTCTCCAAGGCCGAGCGCGCCCAGGTCTACAGGGCTCTGTTCGACACCATCCCCGAATATCGGGGCAGGATAAGGATCTTCTCTCCTCGTTGCTCACTGCACTCGCTCATCCGGGATCACGAGGGGATTGCAGAGGCGAGCAGCCCATGCAGGGGCGGTTCCGATTTCTTTTTCATCGATGCGAAAGACGGTGATACCTTCCCCTGCGGATACCGGGGAAGCGAGAACCTGGGCAAGTACTGGGACCTCGACAGGTCACGGCATACCTCGTCTATATCCTGCCGGGCCTGTGACTGGGAGTGTTTCCGAGACCCTTCCGAGATGATAAGCCCTCTGTTTCCGCTTCTGCCATGGCCATCCGGTATCCTGACAAGGCTTAACAGCGACCGGGATTTCCTGCGCCTGTGGTTCGAAGACTGGATGTACTACCGGACCTGTGGGTTCTTCAACTGCACAAAGGCGCCTGACTACCCGAAGATGGCGAACTTCAGCCCAGGGCGGACATAGGTCGGATGAGCAGGCTGACCGGGGTCTCATAAACCGGTTTTTGATTTTGAAGGCAACAGGCCGGGACTGGCAATGATTTCAAAAACAGGCTAAATTTAACCGAATCTTTGTTGATTCTTAATCAGGAATTCACAATGTTCGCATATAAGGGCTTTAGAGAAAAAACCTTTATTCCCTGCGGCAATATACATATCTACCTCCCCTCACTCGGGCACGGGCAAGAATTTAGCTCGTGCCTTTTCTTTTCAGATGATAGAGGAGGCGGTATATCACAGGCCTGATTTCAATTCTCAATCAAAGCGCTGTCTTTGATTTAGAGCTGGAATGATGAACACAACCAGGCTTGTGCGGCCATTTGGACAGGGTCCCAAGGGCTCGACAGCGGGGGAGTATAACTGAGATCCAGATCATTCAGCTCCTCCACCTTCATCCTATGAAACAGGGCTGCAGCGACGATATCTATCCGTTTTGAGACTTCTGATTTCCTGTTTCCAAGAATCTGTACCCCAAGAAGCGCGTGAGATGTTCGGTCTCCGCTCATAAGGATCCGCATTTTTTTAGCACCCGGGTAGTATGCCTTATGATCCCACGTCTCGAATTCAACCGTCATCGGCTCATATCCTGCTTCCAGCGCTTCCTTATCCCGAAGACCCGTACGAGCCGCTACAAGATCGAAGATCTTCACCACCTGGGTACCCAGAGAACCTTTGAACTCGGCCTCCCCTCCGGCCATATTTTCTCCTGCAATGCGGCCTTGCTTGTGGGCGGTTGTCCCGAGCGGGAGATAGGTATACTTTTCCAGGAACCGATGCCAGGTTTCCACACAATCTCCGGCAGCAAAGACATCGGGCAGGTTGGTCTTCATTTCCCTGTTTATCTCTATGGCCCCGTAGCTTCCGATTTTTACCCCTGCTGCCCTGGCAAGCTCGACGGAAGGCCGAGAGCCTGCAGCTACCAAAACCATGTCCGTCTGTATTTCCAGACCGGTCGAGCCCATAACAACCAAATGATCATCTTTCCTGTCGATTTCTTTAACTGCCGTACCTGTTTTGACTCGAACCCCATTGTCTTCGAGTTCTTCCCGAACAAGTATACCCAGGCTTGCATCTACGGTGGTGAGGACTGTCTGGGCATATTCGACTACGGTTACATCAACCCCCCGATAGGTTAGTGCATCGGCCATTTCCATACCGATGTATCCACCGCCGATGATCACAGCGGATCTTACCTTCTTTTCTATCAGAAACCTTTGAATCTCGAAACTGTCTTCCATCCTTCTCAGTAAAAAGACACCCGGCACATCAAGCCCCTTGATCGGTGGTATCGCCGATACAGCCCCGGTCCCGATGAGTAGACGATCATAGCCCACGAAATGAGTATGACCATTATTGCCGATAATTCTTACCTGTTTCTGCCGGGGGTCAATCATGTCCGCCTTGTGCCCGAGGAGAAGTCGAATCCCTTTTTCTTCAATCTCCTCGGTGGTTCTATGAGCAAGGGTCTTCCAGTCTTGTATTTCTCCGCTCAAGTAGAAAGGGAGGCCGCAGATGCTGAAATTAGGGAACAGGTCTGCAACGGCTATTGTTACGTCTATATCCGAACCGAGTTCCTTTGCCCTGAGTGCAGCACTTATACCCGCATCACTGCCGCCGATAATCACTAACTTTTCCATTGAAACGAGCCCTCTTCAAATGAGTATTGAGATACATCTGAGGGAAAGTTTATACGATATGCACTTCAATAATCAAAGCGAAACGATGAAATATTCCCACGGCACCTCTTTAGCCTGCTGCATGAAGGATTGTCTGGTCTCTCTTTCGGTCCTCTTCTCCCAGACCGGTATAGAACCACTTGGGGAAGTTAAAATAAGAGGTGATGGAGCGAGGGAGCAAAAGGGCGGCCTGAAGGAATGACTCAAGATCTGGTACGTTATAGATATTCACATCAAGGCCCCAGTTCTGGAGCTGGATGATCAAACGCCTGCTTTCGCTTGTCTTCCAGTTCACTGAGAACCGGTTAATGCCCCACCCGGAGTACATGGTGAGGTATCTTCTGGCCTCTGATGGGGAGGACACGATCAGGTAGCCAAGAGCGTCCACTGAGCACTGATTTATTGCTCCGGGGAACCTTTCCATGATCGTCTTAAGCCCGCCGAAGTTCAGTTCGTTTATGCTTCTGTTTATCCATACCTGATCCTCGGTAAAGCCCATATCGCTGAGCATCTCGGTCACACGTTCCAATAGACCCTCATCCTTGATGTCCAGCTTCACACCCCTGCCTGCATCCCTGAGAACGGACAGGAAGAATTCAAGTTTGTTTGGTGTCTCATTATGAGTCTTCAGTATCTCAGAAAAGCTCTTCCTGCGGACGATTAAAGAATTATCACATGGGTCGATGCGGACGTGCATCTCAGCCCAGTGGACATTCGACACGAGGAACTGGCGGAGTATGGATTCATCGTCCACACCGTGCCACACGAACTCGATATGCTTGGGCAATCCTTTTTCACCGATGAACTCGGTAATGTCATAACGACTGCCGGCTACTGCGCCAATGGGGATATGACCGGGTGCGGATTCAAAAATAGTGTCCGCATGCAGCAAAAAGATATCGCTCGTAAGCTCTGTCTCCGCAATGGTCTTTAAGATTGCCGGCTCATTATCGACCACGGCAACGATGCGGTACCCCATGTCCATAAAGGCCTTCAACCCTTCAATCTTGGAATCGGTAACGCTTAAAAGCGAATTCATATGAAGCAGGCTGGGTGAAAACTCAATGCGGTATTCAGCCCCGAGGGTGTTGAGGGCCCGCAGTGTCTCGTCTCTCATGTGCTCGGATCTGCCGGTGTTCAGGCCCACATAGGTATTGGGCTGCAACTGGAACCACCTGATGACATCCAGGACTCCGTCAAACAGGTGGTGTGACTGGAGGATGGCATCTTCAGACCAGAAGTTGAGTATATACCATTCAATGATCTTCGATTTCTCAGGATCGGTAATGCCGAGATCATCCAGGAGTGTTTCTATCTCATTTTCGTGAATGTGGATATCATCAGTCCCGAGATACCGGAAATGACGTGTGCCATGCTCCCGGTCATAGGCATGAAGGATCGATATGATCATGTATCGTGTGTCAAGTATGGTACCATCGATATCAAAGACGATCAGAAGTCTGTCTTGAGGGTATAACATGCGCATTGATTCATAGTGGAATGCAAGATCGCGCATCCAGCTTGTTGTTTCTCTCATTATAATAATAGCTCCTTTTTTGCCCTCTCTTATAACGGGTTCTGTTTTTTAGTATTGCAGACTCATCTTGGGTGTTCTCAATTGTTTCTGCCTCCTGCTTCCTGCAATAAGCTGGAATATCCTCATGCATACCGAGTTATAACCATAAATATTTCTGGTACGGTAAATCAGCAGGATCTTGGAAAAGTATATTGAGGCTGTTTCAAAAAAACTTAAGCTGTTTACGTGCTCTTTCATATGCATGCTCCATATTTTAATACTTCCCATCTATGCTTGTATTATTAACTGCGTATGAACAATGCATGAATTTTTGGTTAACCTCATCGTATGCATTGCAGTTATTCAGGTTGCTTGCATGCACCGTGAACCAGGTGATGGATAGAGAAAGAATAAAGAAAACTGCGGCGAAAATTAACCTTTTCATGATACCTCCATTACTTCTAAGAGAGAATTCAGGTTAAGCGTGAATAGCGAAGAAACATCACTCAAATAAAAAGATGGTTTCATGATAATAAGCGCAACACGAAATATTCCGCAGGAACGCCTACTTTAATCTCTCAATATAATCATCAATGGTCATCGAGGGTACTCTCGGAGTACGGATGCAACAATCCGGCACGGAATATTCCTTGTTTATGTCTGATACCGGTTCATACGGCATAAAGCGACCGCCGGCGAACCTTGTGGTTTGAGGATTATCTTTTATATCTCTTAAAAGCTCTATTTCTTTGTTCATGAAGGCACCTCCATTTATTATCTATTATCCTTTCATCCATTATCTAATGACTTATTGTGAATTTATTATGTGTCCACGATTAAGATTAAATGAATTCTTTTCGAGGCAAAGTCAGCCGGATATGACTCTGTTGCGGCAAATACAACGCCTGTATGACCACCTTCAGGCGCGATCTATGCATCATTACAATATCGATGAATCGCGGCTAAAGCCGCTCCTACAGGTTATAGAAGCACCTTCAGATCGACGATGTACGAGTCTCCGGACATTTGATGCTGCTCGACCCCGATGCCCACATCCCTGAGCGTAAGACCCGATGCGGTGACGGTCTTCCGGATATCCGAGATGCACTTGGTGAGCAGGATCAGAACTTGTTTCCTTGTACGCTCGATATGTCTTTGACTGGCCTGCAGTTCCATGTATTCCATGTAGTCCCCCTTTTTTATAGAGACATTATATCTCCGGATCAGGAGTTTATCTCAGTTCTGCTTTTCAAATTTGAGTTTGTCTACCTTGTCGGAATACTCCTGAATAAATTCCTCAAGCTCCACCTTTTTAACCTGCGTGAGAGGTTCCTTTGCCGCCAGTGCGCTCACCACGCCTTTGTTCTTGTATTTGATAAGCAGTTCCTTTGATATGGACGTGAGCTCGGTGTTCGCTTTCACACACCGATCGAGCTCCTTCTGATTTCGTGTAACCTTCTTCTCCAGGTCTTTTTTGGCATCGCTCAGTCGTGCCTGCTCCTTCTGCGAATCTGAGGCTAACTGCGCATGAGTCTTCTTAAGATCGTCAAGATCCTTCTTCAGTTTGTCCCGTTCTAAGGTGAGCTGATTGAGTGCGCTTGTCTGTTTTGCCTTATAGGCATTGAACTCCGATTTCAGGGCCTCTTCTTCTTTCGCCGCCTTGTCCAGGTCGGACTGGGAGGAACGCTGCTTGCCCTCAACAGCTGACTTCATGCGCAGGTACTCTTCGGCCTGGTGCTTCTGGTCGGCATATTTCTTGTGGAGCTGCTCCTCCTTCATCGCAAGCCTACCGATGGCATCTTTTTGCTGCTCATTCACTTTCATGAGGTAGAGGCAGGCACCAGCCAGCAAGAAAATTATGATAATGCCGATGATAGACAATGCCCGGACGATAATTATTTTCTTTTCTCCCATATGTTCCTCAGCGCTCCTCCAGTCTGATTCTCAAAAAGATAAACATCTATACAGGTTTTTTGTATTCCTGGATAATCTCCCAAGTCTTAAGGATCTCCTCAATTGCGGACTTGGTCGCATTTGCGTTTTTCCTTGATGATGCCGTGTATAGGTCTTCCGCTTGTGCACCGAGCTTCCTTACCTGGCGCCTGAAATAGGAATCCAAGGCCTTCCTCGAAAGGATCTCGCTGAGACTGACCATATCCCTGGCGTTAATCGACAGGATGCGGTATGTATACCTTTCCTCATTCTGAAATTTGAGCGTGTCGACAAGACTGCCCATTTCCCTTATCCCATTCTGGATATCCTTATTCACATAGGCATCATCCAGGTCCTTCATGATTGCGCATGATGTACACATCGTGCAGAAGATCAAAATCATCATGCAAATTCTACGGTTTCTCATATTCTACTCCGGTTCACTTTAGAATTTTACGTTTATGTCCACTTGCAAAGTATCTTGGGCTAGCTTTGGACCGCTTATCTCATCAGCACTATACCACTGTAAGGAGCACCATACATTTCTTGCTAATCCCAGCTGTGCCCCTAAGATATAACCTTGGGCGTTTGTTCCTCCTCCATGGAAATTAGAATCAGTAAAGGCGTCCAGGACTGCATCCGCACCCAGATACTTCCTTGCAATCGAGCACCGCCACTGGCCAAAATCTGCTACATCCTGGTAACCTACCCCTAGGCTGATCTGATAACCGGTAATATACTCCGCTGGGTCCGGGTTTCCGGTACGGGTGGCCACCTCCTTCTTATTGAACCCAAGATTCTTGACATAGTCCCCTGTCAAGGTCACATGAATAGGATCAAAGGCAGTGAAATCAAATGTCGTGGTCAGATCCAATTCATGATAGTCCGACGCAAGTGCTAACAAGTAATTTGATGACGGATCGATATCGAAGAGGGTGTTTCCTTTTTGCTGAAATTCAGGCGCCGTCCAGTTGGTTAATCCCGGATAATTGGGGTTGTTGGCCTTGCCCACGATATTCGTATAATAATAATATGCAACCCCCAGCTTTGTGCTCAGAATGTCCGCAGCCTTCAAGTTCAAACCGGTCTGGGCGCCATAGAGCCACTTATCATGAGCCGACAGCGCCACTTCCTGGATGGGGAATGCTCCAATTGTCAGGAAGCTGCGCAATGTCCTGCCTAATTGGGAGTCGAACTGTAGGGCGACTCCCTCAAAATTCACATTGCTGTCCCACACGAGATCCGTCGAATACCATGGGTTCGGCATCCTCCCACCCCAAATACTGAGCTCGGGCATAGGTTTGTATCTCATCCAGGCCTGGTCAAGAACTATTGTCTCCTTATTCAGGTAATCACCTAATGTCGTATTGGTGGAAACCGGGTCGGATATTGTGCCTGTGGCGATGGTTACGCCTGCATCCACCTGGTCGGTCACCTGTACAAGGGTGTTAAGCCTCACTCTCAACTCGAGGCGTGACCGGTCGATTGTTGTGTTCAGGAGTTGGGTCGGGTTGGTGGGATCCAGCATCTCTGCATTGTCGGACCCAAAGTAATCACCCTGATACCTCAATCTTATATCACCACTGAATCTGAACTTGGTCGCCCACTCGGGTAACGTCGGTGTAAGCCAGTTTCCCAGGCGTGCCTCCTTGAGGATGTCGTCCTTGAGCTCATCCTTTACCTCCGACTGGACGCTCCCCTCGATATCCTCGGCGACCTGTTTTGATATTTCCTTGATATACTTGGCACGCTCCGATTCCGGTACTCGGGTTTCGGCGGCGTGCCGGACTGCCTCCATAAACCGTTGCGCCTCCTGGTCGGTGATGAGTCCTCGATCCCTCAGGTCTTTAATCTTGGTCTCCAGGTCGGTCGATGTATCAGGCTGCTGTGATGGTTCAGAAACCGCCTTTGTCGACATCTCAGCAGCATCGGGCTTCTGAGAACCGGACTCCTGTGCCGAATCGGGTGCCCCCTGCGCCGGGGCTCCAGGCAAAGCCTCAACCTCGGCCTTATTGGTGGACTCATCCTTTGCTGGGGTCGCCTGCACTGCAGCATCTGCTGCTGTGGGTGAGGCCTCAGTGCCCGGCGAAGTGGCCGTCTGATCGGTTCCGGCAGGCATTCCCGATATAGCGTTAGACTCATGCTGCCCCTGGGCTGGTGGTTGATCCTCTTGCCCCTTTACGAGAGTCTGATTCGCCTGATCAACGCCGGTCGCAGGTTTTTGCTGCGTCACTGCCTCCTGTTGTGGTGCCTGGGCAGGCTCATCGGCACAAGCCTGCCCTGCACAGACAAATGCGATGAGGAAAGCAAAGAAAATCAGCGGTACTCTCTTCGACTTCACCAAACGATGTATCATCTCATGTCCTTTCATATGCCCTGTAATTATCTCTCATGTCATTTTGCGCACAGCATTATACGCACAGCAATTGGGGGTTCTATAGGCTGTGCGCATGATCAGCCGTCCATAGCGGCATCCCTTCCCAAGTCCTTCTGCCCATTTTGTCTCATCAACACATCAGGCGGACGAAGAGATCCTTATTTTCAGGACCCGCGGCATCCCTTCTGGCGGCGGTTCACTGATCCTTTTGATAAGGCCCAAGGCCGAGTAAACCGCATTGTCCATCTGTCCCGAGCCAGACGAGTTGTAGATCCGGTATTTCACGATGTTGCCCTTCTCATCGAGCGAAATGATCACGTATGTCTGGAGACCTCCCTGGGGCAGTTTAGCCTTGCGCACTAGTTCCTTGCTGATTTGGTCCTCGATGATCCGCACATACCAGCCGTATTTCTGCATGAGGCTCTGCGGCCCTCCGTTCGGGTCGCTCCCCACAAGCGCCCTTCCCCCCTTCCTGCCCACGAGCCCGAATGCGTCGCCCCCTGCACCCCCTTCGGCATCGAGGCCCAGCTGATCACCGGGCGGCGGCTCGTCCTTGTCGGACTTGCTGTCCGGGACATCCTGCTGGATTACCTGGCTCTCCTGGGGCTTCTCCTGTTTGACCTCCTGCTCGGGCGGCTTTTCCACCTTGGTCGGGGGGGGCGGTTTCAGGAGTGTGACGGTGTGCACGGCCTTGTGCCTCACCTTGTCCTCGGTCAGAACCATCCTCACCATTGTCGCGCCGAGCCCTACCAGTACGACGATCACAATGCCCGAGATCACCTTGACCCCGGTGGATAACTTATCTTCGGCATGCTTTACCATGCGCCCCTCCCCTATCCGTCGTCATGCAGCAGCGTCATTTCACCACCTTCTGCGTAACAAGCCCCAATTGGGTGATCTCGAGGCGCTCTAAAAGATCGAGCACGTCGATGACCTGCTGGTAGGCGATCTGGGAATCGCCTTTGACGATGACCGGCAGATCGGGGTTGGTGGCCTTGTACTGGACGAGCGTGTTCTCGAGATCCTTCAGGGTTACCGGGTAGGCATCCAGGTAGATGGTCCCGTCCGCGGCAATGGTGATGGCCCTGGTGCTCGGCTTGTTCAGCGTCGGGGCCGTGCTCGCCTTGGGCAGGTTCACCTGGATGCCCTGAACTGCCGCGGTGATGCAGACGATGAACACCACCAAGAGGTTCCACGCCAGATCAAGCATGGGCGTAATGTTGATCTCGTCGTACGCCTTCTGATCGAACATGCCGCGTCTCATCAGGCGCTCCTCCTCTCATCGAGAACGTCATACCGTTTAACATCCTCGGTATAGTTGGCTTCCACGTTGATGGTGAACTCGTCCACGAAGAGGTAGACATCCGCCATGATATCCTTGATCCTGGTGGTCAGGTAGTTGTAGCCGAACAGTGCGGGTATGGCCAGGATCAGGCCCGTCAGGGTACAGGCGAGCGCCGACGCGATGCCCGGCGCGATGGCCATGATGTTGGCCTCTCCCACCTGGGCCATGGCCGCAAAGGTGTTCATGACGCCCCAGACCGTGCCCAGCAGGCCCAGGAACGGCCCTCCGGTAATCCCGATGGTAAGGAGAATAAGGCCGCTGCTCAGTCTCTGGCCCTGCCGCAGGGCGCCTTTTTCCAGTTCATTCTTGAAGACGCTTGCTACCTTCGGGGTCAGGACGGGTTTTCCGTTGATGCTCATCATGCGGTTGTTAAGAACGTGGCAGCCCTGCTTGTAGATGCGGTACACGGGCGAACCCTGATACTCGCCGCAGGTCTTCTCGAAGCCATAGTAATCGTCCTGCTCCTCGATCAGGGGCATGAACTCGTCATTCGCCTTGGTGATGTTCCGGATGGTGTTCGTCTTGTCGATGAAGAGCACGATGCAGAAGCCCAGGATAACCAGGGTGATGGCGATGATTGACCACCCGGAGATGGTGGTGTTCTTGAACACGATCACCAGGTAGCCGAACGCCTCAAGCATGCCGCCGCCTTTGGGGGCCTCGGCGGCCCCGTAGGAGAGCAGGGTCGGCTTGGGAGACTGGCTCGAATACTGTGCCTGGACCCAGGGCTTGGAGCGGGCGATGTTGGAGATGGTGAGCTCGTCCATGTCGCCTGCAAAGCCGTGGCCGCCTTTGGCGTCATTGCCGATGACGATATCGCCCGCGAGATTGGGCAGCGTGGGAGACAGGTCGATCCCGTATATGTCCTTGCCGTCGATGTAGAGCGTAAGCTTGCCCTGGTGCTGGGCACTCACTACCACGTGGTGCCACTGGCCGAGCGTGATCTCGCTGTTGGCCACGGGGGTCATGAGTGTGTCTTCCTTGCCCGACTTCAGCCGGCAATAGAGCCTGGTCTTGTCTATGCCGATGGTGATCGCCTTGTCTCCTTCCTCCCGGTAGAGGAGATATGCGTCCGCCTGCGCCGTATTGGCCCTGATCCAGGATGAATAGGTAAACCCGCCGGAGATGTCCAGTGACGGGTTCGACTGGATGACGATCTTGTCAGCACCGCCTCCAAGCGTGACTCCTTTGCCTATGATGGCAGGCAGCCCTAGGGACCCCGAAAACGCGGAGGCGTTGTTGCCGTAGCCCGTAGAGTCCTTGGGCATGCCTTCCGTTTCGGCAAAGTGGAACACCGCCACATAGTTCTTGTCATAGGTGCCCCTCATGTCATCCGCCTTTGGCGCCTTCTTGTTGTCGTAATACATCCAGATGAAGTCGCCCTTTGAAGCGGCTGTGATCTTTGGGGCGCGCACCCAGATGAGCGCCATCTCGTCGGTGATGTCGAGCAGCTCGATGTGGTGCTTGAGCATGGCCTTGTCGTCGGATGATACGAACCGGATGTCCGAGCCGTCTTCCTTGATGCGCGAGAAGTCGGAATTCCCCGTATGGAGCCTGACCAGGATCGGGACTTCGTCGGCCCCTGCATGGATGTCCGCCCCAGAGGTGGTGGTGTCGATGGTGATCTTCTCCCTGCCTGACCACTCTTCGTTCCACCAGGCACGCGCCTCGCCGGCCCAGAGGACGATCAGCACGCATGCCAGAAGAACCCCCGGCAACCGATTTCTTATCAAATGTGAGTCCATTAACCCCTCCGCCTTTCTTACTTGTCCTGATTCTGTTTCTTGGCTTTTTTCTTTGCCTGGTCATCATCGCCCTGGCCGCTGTTATCCTGGCCTTGCTCATCATCGCCGAACCCGATGACCATGACCTTCACCCACTGGGGCACATAGCTTTCTTCTGCGGCAGCGCTGCTCTTGGCTGAGGATGAAGAGAGGCCAGACATCTCTTCGGTGAGCTGCGATGCCTGGTTCAGGTTGCTTGTGCCTGAGAGGGCGGTCAGCGAGCCGGTGTTCGTATTCGTTATGGGTACTCCGACAGATACGCCAGTAACCTGGATATTCTGGGTATTCAGGACCTTTAAAGCCCCGATATACAGGTTATTCGCTGCAATACCCGCCTCCCCTGCATCGATGATGCCCGAGGGGGCGAAGATATAGGCATTGCCGGGCTCCGGTGCAGGATGGAGCTCGTCCGAAGCATACGTTACCGTCCTGATGCCGCTTCCCACTGCAGTGGGTGGGTATATAAAGGAATAACCATATACCGGGTTCCCATTGCTGTCCGTTCCCAAATATGTACTTATTGACTTGGGCGCACCCGCGCTGACGGCTGTTGTCGATCCTCTACCCGCATTGATATCTCCGTTATCGCTCCAGACCAGGATGTCTCCGCCATGCAACGTCATCACCCTCGACTCGAGGACGTTCACATCGTTTTCAGCGAAGATATTGATATTACCGCCGTACTGGGTGGTAATCCCGGTGTTCGAGCTGCTCTCGGATGATGGCAGCGCGCTGCGGCCCACATTGATCGAACCTCCGGCTATGATGCTTATATCCCCACCCTGGGCCGAGGTGATCTGGGAGCTGATCATGTTGATGTCGCCGTTGTTCTCGGCCGAGTTATCAGTCGTTCCCACAAAGGGCTCGATGACGTCCGTACGGGCCTGGCTGACCACATCGAGGGCGCCTTGGGGGTCGTTCGCGAGCTTGTTCGTATATTCAACTCCTGCATTCTTGATCTGTGTGAAGAACTGACCCACTTCCGCCACTCCTTCAGCGGTCGGGTTCAGGTTTCTCTCGATGCCTGCAGCCACGATGAGATTGCATCCTTGGCTGCTTAGATTGGGATATGTTTGATTTGCCAAGGACTGTATGCCCAGTGAAGTCCCGAGATCCAGGGAGTTGCCGGCCTGGACGATCAAGGTCCCCGGACCGTTATAAAGGATGCCAGCCTGGGAAGGATCATTCGGGGTACTTAATACGATATCGTTCCCGGCCCATATGCAGGAGACATCCGCATCGTTGAGATTCTGCCCGGAGACATACATGTCATAGATATCATTCCCTGCTCCGATCAGGGCCTTCTTGGGTAGATAGAGTGCCAGATCATGGATGTCGCTGTCGGCTTGTATGTCAATCGGGGTTGTATCTGCGGAGTGGATCAGATCATGAGCAGAATTTTGGCCCGCTACATCTGATACGTAGTTGGCAAAAGAGCTTTCTGTACTATTGTAATTTGTATCCGACATAGTAATAATTGAATTTTGAATTATCCCGTTGTCCACATAGGAGCCGCTGATATCCCGCCCGGCCATGAGGGTGAGATTACCCGAAGGGGAAGGTGCCAGAATGATCTCAGGCGCAGCAAGGTTGATGTCCCTTCCCGCCGCTATTTCCAGAGTACCCGGGAAGAAATCCGTCGCGGGAGAAGATATGTTCCCATAGGGACTGGCTATCCCGGTGATCGTAACGTCGCCTGTCAGCGATGTGAGATGCACACTGCTGTCCGGCGTATAGGTCAAGCTCGGGGTTTTAGCAGGAAGATTAGGATCTGCCGCGGTCGGGTTCGCCACTGTTCCCAGCTCGATGTCGCCCTGCGCAGTAAGCCTCACATCCGTATCGAACGCCTCGATGATCTGGTTCTGCTGGTTCTGTCCGATCACCTGGTTGTGGTAGGTGCCGAAGTTGCCCATGGCAGTGAGCTCGCACAGACCGTATTTTACGAGGAAGCGGCCATTGATATCCCCACCTGACACGATCTTCAGATCGCTCGTGCCGTCCAGGCCGAAGGTCCCTGCCTGGGCAGCGAAATCCCCGCCTGTGTGGATGGTGAGGTCGCCCCCTCCCATGGTCGCGATGCCCCGCGTTGATCTTTTATTAGATGTAAGACTATCACTGTAGTTAGCCAGCCAAGGGGTAAAAGAGCTCTTTGTGCCATTGTCATTGATCTCATTTGCATTCGTTATTTCCGTGTCCCATGCGTTCGGGTTGATTTGTCCGCTCACGTCGCCCCCGACATCCAGGGTGATATTGCCGCCGTCACCGTAATCCCAATACATGCTTGTGTAATTCGGATTGTATTTTTGATCATTGCTATTGATATTGTACCCTGTGGTGCGCACAGCCCCCAGTAATCCAAGGGCCAGATCCCCTGCCACGGTGATATCGATGTCCCCTGCAGCGCTCTGGATTATGCCGCCGTTGCTTAAGTCCAGGTCCCCTCCCACCTCGCCCTTTATGGACCCGTCAAAAGTGGCAATGTTATAACCCATATTGTAATTGCCCATGTAATTCTGGGCAGCCGCCCCGGCCTTTATGACCGTGTCGCCTCCCGAGGCGAAGCGGAGCGGTGCGCCCTCGGTGTAGACGGTATAGCCGTAGTAGACTTTGCCGATTTTATATTCGCCTATAGTGAGGGTGCCGTTACCGGTATTGACAGCCATTGCATCGGCGCTGTTCAGATCCGCGCCTGCGACCAGGGTTATGCCCCAGGAATCCTGCATGGAACTCTTTTGAAGCGCATTCATTGATGTAGGATGATCGACCAGGTTATTGTTGAGAATCAGGTTCCCGGCCGCCCTGAGCGTCAACATGCCCGGCGCAGTCAGGTTGCCTGACTGGTCCGGGAAACGCCACTGTGTCACGTCCCAGGCGCCGGATGGTGTGGTGGCCAGGGTGAGGTCCGATGCCGAATCCACCTCTATGCCCGGCAGGACCAGGAGACCGGCAGTACCGTAATTCATACTCTCAAGGTGGGAATAGAGGGTCTGATAGTTGCTCATAAACGACAAGGTATCTGTATAAAGTGTGCCAGAGATGCTCTGATCCGTTGCAGTGATCGTAGTCTCGGAATATTTTTTAAAGGCCTCGGCCGCCACCAGGGAGGCACCTTGCACGGCGCCCTCAAGGTCCATGGCCATATCGGTCCCGGCGCCCGTGCCCGTGCGCTGCGCCCGGAAGTACACCGATCCCCCTGTGCCAGTTGTATCTGAAGATGCCGGGCCGGCAGAGACATCGACAAACCCGCCCTGTGCGAACCGGATCTGCCCGTGGTCGGATGAAAGCATCACCTCGCCGCCGTTCTGCCCCGTTCCCGTTGCGTTTGCATCGATAGTGCCTGAAAGATTGAGGTCGCTGCCTGCATTGATTTCCACCGCACCGCCCGTGCTGCCGGCGGCATCGATCGTCCCGTTTTTCCCGATGGTAATGGTGCCGGCATCTGCCGTGAGCTCGACATTACTGGCTTGAAGCGTCTCTGAGTTCTCACCATCCCCGAGGTGCAGATTATCGGTATGGTCTCTCAAGGAAATGGATTCGCTGAATCCCCCTTGGCTCAGGCTCGCTGCCAGGGTACCGAGATCGACATCGCTACCGCTTCCGTTCATACTTCCGGCATCGAGCTTGAACGACCCGCCTTGCCCGCCTAATGCCTGACCGCTGATCACGCTGTCAAGAACGACCCGGCCATTGGGCGCGCTGATTGCAATCATGCCGGCATCGCCATTCTCAGCAGCTGAAACGTCGATGATTGACCCTGCCTTGCCGGTGAATCCTCCGGCATTCGTTGTCAGCTCCACAGTGCCTCCATCGCTGGAGACGGTCGTCCCGAACGCTGTGGTCTGTTTGGTTCCTTTTGCAAGGATCTGTGAGCCGTTCTCGAGGGTCAAATCACCCGTGGTGGCGGTCAGCTTCACCGTGCCGGCTGGCACGTCAATGATTCCTGCATTGTCAATGGACCCAGCCGTGATCGCCAGGGTCCCTCCCGGAGTCTCGGTAGCGCCGGGGGTCGAACCGGAGCTCTCGATAGCAAGGGCCCTGGAGCCCGCATCGATGGTGAAATCCGGGACCTCATAGGTGTCCTGAACGGTTCCGTTGGTTCCGTTTCCACTGACGGTTTCATCCATGTAGTACGTCGTTGTAATACGCGCGGCTTCCACGTTTACCGCAGCTCCCGGCACGAGGCCGTTGCTGCCGTCAATGGTAAGGGAACCATTGCCCTTGATGGTGAGGTCGTTCTTGCTTTGGATATCGACAGAGCCGAACCCTTCCAGCGTTAAATCTCCGTGCCCGAAGCTCATCTGGTCGGCAGACATTTTCAAGGTTGCAATGTCGGTTTGGCTCGTATCGGTATACGAACTGCCGCTATTCATGATGGACAAGGTTCCCGATTGTACGCTTACGGTGTTGACATCAGTGCCCTCGTGCTCGTGTTCGATCATAGGTACATCGATGTCAAGCTCCTTAGTGACATTAAAATTGATATCGCCTTTGAAGACCAGTCCCTGCGTGCCGCTCAGCCCGACGTTGTCGAACCCTTCGAAGCCATTAAGCGTATCCGTGAGATAGAGGCCATCCGTCTTTGCACCCTGATACCCATCCGGTGTCATGACGATGCGTGTGGAGCTCAGGTTGAGGGTGCCGTTATCGGCCGAGATCTTCCCATTATTTTCAAGATTGTTGGCCGTGATATCGACCGCCTCGGTCGCGTGCACGACAGAACCTTCGTTCAGAACAATATTCCCTTTTGTGGTGTCCGTAATGTCCGTGATGAGTTTTGCCGTCCCGCCGGTGCCGGTTGCCTCGATATCGACACCCGACTCGAGGGTAATCGAATCAGCCGCATTCAGCGTCACCATGGTTGCAGTCAACGCCACACCTTCTTTAAGATCAATCGTCTTGGTTGTACCCGGCAATGGATTACCTTGGCTGTCAAACAACAGTTGTCCTAGGTTAAGTTCACTAACCCCCGTGTTGTTGAGTCCCTCTGCAGAGATGACGCACTTGCCTTCCAGATCCTCTGGGACTGGTTCTGCAAAAGTGAAATCCTCGGGTAGTGCAACGGCTGCTTTTGTCACCTCAATATCAGCGGCGCTTATCGAGATGGTGCCGCCCTGGTAGCTCCTGTCAAGGGCTTGGGCAGCGATCTCCCCGTTGAAGATCGTGGTCGGGGCGGCTATGGAGATAGTGCCAGCGTTACCAGCAACGAATTCTTTGGTTGAGTACCCGGCCTCTGTCAGGATATCGGATGCCGGTATCACAGAATAAACATTCTCCAGGACCGATTTTATGTTGGTGCCCGGCAGTGTCGTATAACCGTAGACCAACGGATAGCCATCGGATGATACCGTGCTCCTCCCGAATGATGTGTCCACCCCTTGGTAGGATAAAACGTAGGCCCCGGGCATGAATGCCAGGTATCCGTAATTTTGTGCGGATAACAGGGTGTAGGTTCCCGCGGCAAGGCCTCCGCTTCCATTAATGGTCACTGCCTCTCCCGGCATGCTCAGCCCCGGTACAATTATGTATAGCCCGGACTTGGTCAGGGGGTCGGTCGACCCTGAGGTGCCCGGTACGAATTCATAGGAGAAAATCGATCCGCCTCCCGAGGCGTCGACCTTCGCCCCCTGTTTGACGATGACCTCTTGACCGCCTGTGATCTCGATAGACGATGTGGGCGCCTCCGACACTTGAAGGGCCGTCCCTGTGGGGTTGCTCTTATCCGGAATGGTCCACTCGGTATCCCCCAGCTCGCCGTAGTAGACGCCGGCCTGGCCCTTGGTCGAAATAATGCTGTTGGTTTCCAGGTATGTCCTCCCCTCGGATATCAGGCTGATAGTACCCATGGGTGCATAGAGTGCACCGGTATGATCGATGTTTTCCGCATCTATGGTAAGGCTCCCTCCTGCCGAAAGGATGGGGCCTTCCGTGGTTCCTTGTCCTGGCTTGGTAGTGACGGTCCCGTTCGTGGCCTGGATGATGAAATCGTCGGTCATGGTGGTCGGATAGATGCGATCTGCACCAAGGGTCAGATCACCGGGAACCTGCAGAAGCCCCGCGTATGTTACGACAGTGCTTTTTGGATTGGTATATTCTGTATCCGTGAGCATGATATCGTGGTTTGCAACCAGGCTCACGTTCTTGAACCCCTGCATCATTACGCTGCCTTGAACATTGATCCAGTCACCCGAGAGTGCAAGCAAGGATGATCCGGTCGCCACATCCGTTACCTGACTTGGATAATAGCTGTTGGTCAGCGTAATATTTGGAGCACTGAGGCTGATGGTTTGGCCGTCTGTTTGCGAGCTTATGAGCGGGGCATCCAGGGTGAGGCTCCTCCCTATGTTCTTATCCATGCTCCCCTCGAAGTCGATCGAGGTTTTGCTCTGGAAGGTGAGGGCATCAAAGCCGCTTGCAAGATAGCTCTCGATATCTCCCGATGTGACATTCAGGCCCACGGCGTCGGTATCCAGGTTGGTTTTGGAGATGGTGAGCGTCCCCCCCTCTAGCCCTGCCAGGTTTGCTTTAGCATCGAGGACGCCGTTGTTATTCAATGTGCCGTAAAAAGAGAGTGACACTGTTCCGGGCTCGGATGCGATATACTGGGAATAAATCGTCCCATCGGTATTGGAGAGCGTATAGGGTGTCGGTTGTGATCCCGAAACATCGATCACCGCCCCTTTCTTGATTATGAGGTCTCCTGCTTGTGAGGTGAGATCCACCTCTCCTCCGTTCACAGGCGTAAGGTTTGTTGACAAACCATTGGCCGGGGCTTGCAGATTAGGCTCGTTATACCCTGCTGCAGAAATAGTGCTGCCGGAGAGGATGTTCAGCCCCCCTCCCTGGGTCGTAGTCGCAGTAGCACTTATCGTGCCGCCAGGTGCGGTGATATCGCCCGCGATATCGATTCCGGGGGCCTGGAGGGTGACAGTGCCCTTCGGTGCGGCCTCAATAGCGGAGCCTGCAGAAAGATTTAAGTTCGCGGTGAAAATGCTGACTGGTTCATCTCCGTAGCAACTGTATTCCCCCCCGGGTCCTTTTGATATTCCACCTTGCAGGGTAATCGCAGATTTTCCCAGGTAATCGGAATCAACGGTGAAGAGACCCTTCTCCTTCAGATCCTGTGGTGCGGCAGCCTCCATGCTGCTATAGTCATCGACCTGGGCGTTCCCGCCTTTGGGTACAGGGTTCATCTCCTTGACGGATGAGGGACTCAGCATGGCGCCCGTGCCTATTGTGATGTCGTTCACGCTTGAGAGGGTTATCTGGGTGAAACCGGTGTCGTCCAGCCTGTTATCAGCCAGAACAAACGTATTAGCCGTATTTATCGTATCCGGCAGAGGGGAACCGGCGTTGCTCACGTAAATATTTTTCGACGTTCGCAGATCAAGGGCCCCGCCGTTGTTGCCTGCAAGGGAATACCCCCGGATATCCCCATTCAGCACGATGGATGAGCCTTGGATGGTAAGCGTCCCGGCATCGGCCCCCATGATGGTTCCGTTCTGGGAAATAGCATAGCCTCCGCTGACATCAACCTTACCACCATTCGCGATCAAGACGCCGTTGCCGTCCGGAGTCTCGTCCTCAAGGATTACATTCCCGCCGCCGGTGTGATCAGTCGCGTTCAATGGCTGGCTGTTCTGGGAATTGTCTACCTTTTGCCCGCTGACATCAATGGTCCCATCGACATAGATCTGCTGGTTTATATCAAGATACGCCGGGTTTGGGGTTATTCCATCCTGCAAGTACTGCGGGTAGGTTGAATTCTCCTGTAGTGTGAGGTTCACAGAACCTGAGGGAATAGTGATTTCGCCATGGTTCTCGATCTGCCGGGCTGTTATATCAATCGTTCCACCGGCCTGGAGTTCAACGTCCGCCCCCTTCGCGATAGTGACACTTGCATTCGAGTTTAGATAAACATTGTCTAATGATGCGTTATTCAACATGTCAGGTGAGAGGTACGATGTACCGTTGCGATTTCCCGGATAGGGAGAATCTATGCCGAAGTCTGTCGGAAGTTCGGAGAAGTCCGAACTGATAACAACATCGCCGAGGTGACAATCTGATGTCAATACATTAGAACTTGTAACTATATTTGTTTGTTGAGCTCCCAGGTAAAGGGTGCCGCCGCCTGCTTCCTGCACCCCCAGTGCCTTGATGAGCCCGCTCGTATTGAGGGGGTTTGAGGTATTGACCTGGTATACCCCTGAAAAAGCGGACCCGTCCATTTTGCCCTCAAAGGCGATACGGCTCGCGTCGAGGGTGAGACTGCCGGCATCAGAGCCCTGGATAAACCCGCTGGAATAGTCCTTGATGGGACTTGATCCGCCATAATAGATGCCCTCGAACGTCTTCGTGATGCCGAATTTCGAGTAAACCTCCTCATCATTTCCCAGGATATTGTCATAGGTTATATTTTCTGGGGCATTGCTGATATCATAAACCGTGTTGCCGGAAACAAGCTTTGTGGTTTCAAAAGCCCCTGGGCTATACCGATAACCGCCGCCGGAAAAGGAGATGTTTGCACCCTGCTTGGCAATGATGTCCCCGTTCAAGCTATTGATGCTGATAGTTCCTCCTGTGGTACTCAGCTCTAGGGCGTTCACCTCCGTGGTGGTGAGGTTGCCCGAGGTGTCGCCGATGCTCGTACCGGTGGTTTTATTAAAACTGACAAGCTGCCCCAGGAGTGTGCCGGTTTTCTGGTTTTCGTCGTCCCTGAGCTGGATGCTGTTCAACTGGGCATCGATGAGGTTTGCGCCTGCCGGCTCGTCGACCCACATCCCCGATGCATCGATGGTGCTCCCGGCATCCAGCAGCACACGTTCCGAGGCGCTTAAATTAATGACGCCATGCGGGGCCGATATGACCCCCTGGTGCCAGATATTCTCTACAGCGGTGCCGATGCCCCCAAGGCCCGCGATAGTTATGGTCCCTGAGGGATTGAAGCCCGAGTCCGCAGTCGCGGTCTCATCGGAGGTATCGATGGGGCTTATGGTCTGGCTCTCAGGCCCCGTTATCACCTCATCGGATGCGAGCAGCTCGATCTTTCCCGACTGTTTCAGTGCGGAGACGGATCTTACCAGGCCGTCCTGATTCACCACCCGGCCGTAAAGGCGTGCTATTCCGTAATCTGCGATGATGGACCCGTCTTCGAAATTGGTGGTTATGCCCCTGTTCTGCCCAGGGTTGTAATCTATCAGAGGCATATCCGCTGCATTACTCGTATCGATCGTGAACTCGTTCCCGGCAGCCAGAACGATCTGGCCGTAGGGTGCCGTGATGGTCCCGTTGTTCTCCACCTCGGAGCCGAAAAGAAATACCGTCCCCGTTGCATCGGTCTTTATTGTCCCCTGGTTCGACACAACACCTGATGCATCGCTCCCCTTGAAGTGCAAGTTGTTGGCGAGAAAGTCGTCATCGGTAATGTTAAGGGATGATGCGATCAATGAATGCACATTAATTTGTGAACCCGGGCCGAACAGGATGCCGTTCTGGTTGATGAGATATATGCTTCCGGTGGACGTGAGGGTGCCGTAGATCTGGGACGGGTTCTGGTCGAGTATGCAGTTGAGAGCCGACCAGGAGGTATTTCCCTTCTGATTGAATATGACGGTGGCGGAACTGCCTATGTCAAAAGAATTCCAATCTATTATGGCATTCTGACCGGTCTGCTGGATGGTGAGTGTGTTGCCGACGGGGTTGGACACGGTAGCGTTCTGGACAACGGTATTGAGTTTAGGCAGGGCAGTGACGGACGGCGGCTGAAGGTTTACCCCGGTTGCCCCATAGAATCCGGGGATCGTTGCGGCGGCGTGTGTAACGACAGGATAGAATAACTGACAAACCATCTCGATTACGGCTATGACCCGGATGAACCTCTTCATCTTCCTGCGGTTTACCAGCATGTTACGACCTCCTCATTCAATTGTGCCTTGAGTCCGACGGTGAACCGGCTCTCACCCATATTGTTTTTATTTTTCCCTTTGCCGTTCATCTCACAGTCCACGTATTCTCCACTCTTCTTTCTGATACTTTCTTTTCGCCTGCTTACGTTCCGGCAGGACTGATGTCCACTGGTGTGTTCCAGGCGCCGTTGCCGTATTCGCTCTTGAAGATCTGTTGATTGCTTCCTTGAGCCTGCTGCCAGACGATAACGGCATTGCCGTTGTTGTTCATGGCGACCTGAGGACTGTCTGCTTCTACTCCGGCAGTGCTGATCAGCGTCCAGTCACTCCAGAGAGCATTCCGGTATTCACACATGCCTATCCGGTTGAAGGCACCGTCAAACTGCCTCCAGACTATGACGGCATTGCCGTTCGTGTCCTGGGCAATTTGTGGGTTCTCGGCATTGAATCCATCCGGGCTGATGCTGATGCCCGGGGAGGATGTGTCCCAAGCCCCGTTTCTGTACTCTCTTTTATATATCTGGTTATATGTACCATTATTTTCCTGCCAGACTATGATGGCATTGCCGTTGCTGTCCATGGCGATCTGAGGACTTTCTGCATCGTATCCATCAGTGCATATGTCAGATAGAGTGTTATCCCAAGTCCATGCGCCTATGTTGTCTCGGTATCGGTAATCGCTCATGAATATCTGGTTAGCTTTAACTGTAACATCAAATTCCTGCCAGACGAGAACCACATCCCCTCTGTTGTCCATAGCGGCCTGGGGACTGGCCATCACGCCTCCAGTGGTCATGGTTGCGGGTGTATCCCAGGCCCCGTTGCGGTATTCATTCTTGACAATACGGTTGTTGTCGACTTCAGATTGCTGCCAGACAACAACCGCATCCCCGCTGTCGTTCATGGCGACCCAGGGTGTGTCGGCCTCTACACCCGCAGTGCTCATGGTTGCGGGGGTGTCCCAAGCACCGTTGCGGTATTCGCTCTTATATATCCGGGTGTCGGGGCCGTAGGCCTGCTGCCAGGCAATGATGGCATTGCCGTTGTTGTCCATGGCGACCTGGGGTTCGTATGCCTTTGTTACGGAAGGGTTGGTGGTGTCAGTGCTGATTACTGCAGGGGTGTTCCAGGCGCCGTTGCGGTATTCGCTCTTGTATATCCGGCTGTTGATGCCGTCGGTCTGCTGCCACACGACAACTACATTTCCGTTGCTATCCGTGGCGGACCGTGGGCGGTCTACATCCGTTCCGGAGGTGCTCGCAGTGGCCGACGTCAAGGCCGCATATGTGTCCCAGGTCCCATCACGAAATTCGCTTTTGAATATCTGGTTGTTAGTGCCGTCGGACTGTCTCCAGACAATGACGGCATTTCCGTTATTGTTCATGGCGACCTGGGGCTCATAGGCATTTGTTTCGGCAGGGCTGCCACCATTGGTTCCTTCGCCGCTCGTTCCTCCATTCGTTGCCTGGCCGCCTGTGTGGCTGCCGCATGCGGTTAGGAAAATACATAATAATACCATCATGACCAGATGAGAGATCTTTTTCATTATTCTATCATCCCCTTTATAAATTTGCCGTTCACTGCCCCCTCTCCATCTAGAACTGCCCCTTGATGAAGAAATGCAGCATGCGGTCGCCCCTTTTCGTCTGGTCCGTCTTCTTCAGGGCAAGGGCATAATCGGTCTCGAACTGGAAATACCTGCTTAAGTTCCCCCGAAGTCCCAGTCCGGTGCCTTCGAGGCTCGATCTCTTATCCTGTCCGGGCAGCGGATCAATGATAGTAAGCATGGCCGCGTCGTAGAAGATGTAAGGGGTCAGGTTTCTCGATTCCGGTGATCCCTTGGAGAATATGTACGAGGCCAGTTTTGTCGTCCCGGGGAGCTTTAACATGTCCGGCGCCCGTAACTCCAGGGTGCCGTGGAGTGCATTGTCACCCAGCACCTCGCTCTCCTTGTATCCCCGTACATTCATCATACCGCCTGCAGAATATTGCTCATTGTTTATCAGCGGCTGGCTACTCAATTGACCGTCAACCTTCACATAAAGGCTGGTGTCTTTCGGCAGTGTCTGTTCTCTCTCCGCCCCAAGCTTTGTAATAAGGTAGTCTGACCGGGCCATATAGCGATCCTGCTCGAACTCGCTCTCCTTGGTGACAAAACTTCTAAACGCGGTGCTGATGCCGGCATTAAACCGTGTGGTACCTTCTGAATCAGGGAGGTTCGCATTGTACCCGATGTTGAACGGCAGATAGGTGACCGGTGTCTTCACATTCGCTTCCCCGCCCACTGAACCTTGGGTTTCCTTCATGTCCTTATAATCGAGACCGAATGAGATGCTGTGCGAATAGAGCTTATAGTATGGCAACGGCACCGCGTACTGGATCCCATATACATTCCCCTTGCCTATCATCTGATATCCCTCGCCGAAAGCGGTCTGGCTGTTGGACCACACCCAGTAGGCCGCCAGGATATTATCTCCGTTCCAGGGCGCCGGGAGGACGTAGGACGCAGCAAAGGCCTTGACCTCGCTTGTATCCTGAGGTGAGGCCTGATACTGGAGGGTTAGACTGTGCTCCATCTGCCAGAGGTTGTCATAATGGATGATCCCGTTGAGCCTGAGACTGCTTGTGTCGTGGCTTGAACGGTTGTTGAGCTCGATACTGCCGTGCAGGGGGAAATAGTCCGTTACCTTGAGCTCCACATCGGTGGTCCCGAGCACACTTCCGGGCATAAGGATGGGCGTCACCTTGAGGTCGTCGCCGGTGTTTGCCTTGTTCACCTCTTTCTGCACCTCAGGCACGAAAAGGATATTGCCCCTCCTGAAGGAAGGGAGCATGCCCAGGATCTTTTCCTTGGTGTGGTACCGGTTCCCTGTAACCCTAACATCCCCGATCTTGCTTTCAATGACCTCCAGGGTTACGAACCCCTCCTGCACCTCCTGCGGCGGGATATTCACGAGGACCGTCGGGTACCCGTCCTTGTGGTAGAGACCCTCGAGATACTTTCTTGCCTCCTCGACATCCTTTGCCGTCTTGTTCTGCCCGGTATAGAACTTAAGACCCTCGGTGATCCCCTCGTAGGGCAGAAGCGTGTTTCCCTTTACGATATATTCCTTTATCTCGAAGCTGGTTTCTTCACTGTCTGACGCATATCCGTTCGTGAACAGCGCCATCAAAACGAGTACGACCGCAACAAGCAGCCACATGATCCCCATCAGCATCTCCATCGAGAATGCGTTCTTCCTCTCCCATTCACGCCCAGAACCCGCCAGCGGGTATACGGAGAAACATCCATCGTTCTTTCTCTTCATCGGCTGCCTTGTTTCCCTTAGCGTTTCTGCTTGAAGGCTCATCCGCAGTTTTATAGGCTACTGCCCCATGCACCCTTGTTCCTGTTTCTGTGGCAGTACATCTGCTGGTACAGTCTCCTTCTTCATCGCCTTTCCCTGAGATACGCAAATGAGCTTCTGTACCATCCGGGATGAATCCATAAACCCGCTGCTCTTGTTCATCACTGTGCCGTCATGGCTCATCAGCACAGTGAGAGGAAAACCGTTCTGTTGATATTTGGTATAATATTCCTTGTTCTTGTCCGAATCGATTTTCACCCAGACAAACTTATCCTTCATGGCCTTTATTTTCGGGTCCGAAAGGGTCTCTTCAAAATACTTCTTGCTCCACTGGCACCACGACGCGTAGAGGACAAGCACAACAGGCTTGTTCTCTTTTTCGGCCCTGGTGAGGCCTGCATTGTAATCGTCCGCCCAGGGGATCTGAATCGCATCAAGGGCTGCGCGTGGTGTGGAGGAGAGCACCTCAATATCCAAGGCCACATTCATACCGGCCAGGGGTTTGTTCAGGTCGACTGAGAAGGTCTTCCCATCGGTGGAGACGATGGTGCCCTTTTTCCCGAGGATTTCAAAGTCCGCACCAATGGTGGGCGTGAGGGTTATGCGAATCTCGTCTCCCTTTACCCGGATCTCGGTCTTGCCGAAGGGTCCGTCTTTGCTTGTGCCGTCTTTTGCAAGGTTCACGAGTTCGGTCTGCTGCGCGCTCACCTTCGTTACCTTCGCCGGGAAATACGGGTTTAGATCAACCTTGGCCCCGACCACCGGGAAGCTGTTGAACCGCATCATATATTCATCCGGCTTCATCGTAACCTTCTTGCTTATGACCTTGACGCAGTCCAACTGTTTGATCAGGTTTTTATCCTGAACCCCATAGGCCTTTTCAGGCGGCAGGGTGATGGTGCGCTTCTCTCCTGCATACATACTAACGAGTATGTCCTTGAGTCCGGGAACCGGCCCTTCCTCTCCGGCAAGTATCTTTAAGGGGGCAAAACAATCAGGCTCCGAGTATCCAGGCGCCTTGGTAGCACCATCATTGCTCGCCAGCAGGGGATCCGTGGTGAAGATCAATGCACCGCTTGAAAGCATTGCAGTCACATTGAGTGTTACCAGGTCCCCCTTCCGGACCGCGTCCGGCGTCCGGGAGGATGCACCGGCCTGTTCCGCAGCATGCACACCGAGCGAAGTCCGCGCACATGAGGACACAATGGTGCATATCATGATGATCATCAATCCTATACGTCTCGTATGCCTCATACTCATGGAAGTTTGTCCTTTGCAGGCTGGTCCTGCTCGGTCCTGGTCCCCGGCAGCACGGACTCGACTCGCACATCGCATGATAGCTCCTCCCCGCCGAACGGATGGCCGTAGTCGATGACGAACTTATCGTCAGTCACCGATACTATCCGTCCGACCTGCGACAAGGATCGCACGAGGTGCCCGACCTTGGCATCTGTGACGATGTCGTAGTGGTCGGGATAGTCCTTGATGATGCCCTTTCCGTATGGTACATCCACAATCTGGCCGTCCTTCACATTGATGTGGATGACCACATCACTTCCGCTTATCTCCTTGACGGTCCCGGTAATGCCCTGGTAGGCAAACGCCTGCTCCCCAACGGCCGGGGCGTGTCCGAGCTCATCCTTGACCGTTTGCAGGTGAACCCGCCGGTCTTTTTCCCTGTGCACTACCCGGCCAATAGTGATATAGCGGTCCCGGTCGGTCAGGTTGGCGGGGATGTCCGACGTGAGCAGGATAGTGTTGTTCTCACCCGCCTTCATCCCCACAACGGCTACAGCGATGCGCGTCGAGACCTCGCGCTCGAATATCTTCAGGTTGCCGAACTTCGGGTTCGTGTCCGGCCCCCCTGCAAGGAGTTCCTCCGGCCCATATTGCTTGAAGGGGAGAAAGATGGAGGCGTGTGAGGCTTTATCCTTGGCGATAGCTTCGCTTGTGGTGAGCACTACCTCGCCGTTCTGGAGGCGGCAGGTATAATCCACTAATACATTATCGCCGGGTTTCACCCGGTATGGTTCAAACGCTGAACAACCGGATAGAACAGATATGATGATGGCTATCAAAATGTATGCGGGAAGTGTATGAAGAAACCTTATGCACTGCATAGTTATCCTTTATCAGTCTGACCTTTTTCTCAGAAACCTCATCCTGATATAATACGGGAGAGGGCCTTACTTGGAGAAAGACCCTCTCCTTTTTTATCTTATGAAACTTTAGTTTTGCTACTAATTCTAATGATTAGCGGCCAGGATACTGGAAGTCGTTCGCCTTAGTGACGCTCAACTGGCTGTATGTTGCCCAGAAGTTTACTTCAGAAGCTGGTATATTCGCCGGGTTTGATACATAAGAAATCAGGCCCCCGGCGTTGTTAACTATTTTGCCCTCGACAGCCCCCCAGTTAGCAGTCAGGTAGGGGGTATCATAGTAAATCTCTTCGTTTGACCAGTAATCATACACGCCGTTTATGATGTTATTATGGTTTGCGGCAGCACCCTGGAAGGTTATCTGCGAGTAACCATTCATCCCCCCCCCCGCGGCGACATTCGGTTTATCGGCATCTGCAATACCGATGGCATTGGGCTCCATATTTATGCACGTCAACTCGGTGCCGGTACCGTCGTTGAAATAGGTTATTGGTTGCGTCCCTACCCACTGGAGCGTACTGGCAGCATAATTCTCTTCCTGCATCAGCGGATAATCACCGCGCATGATAGCCGCGTCAAGGGTGGCAAGCGTGCCCGAGCCCGCGTGCCTCAAGCACACGGTGATCGCACCTGCGGGGTAGCCCAGCTGCGACCAGTCAGTAACCATGCCGGAGAATAACTGGGTCGCCTCGAGCCGGGTTAAATTACTGACGCTGTTGGCGCCTGCGAAGGCACCGGTGTTGAGGCTATTGTTGACAAAAAAAGCAAAGGGGACCACGAGCGGTGATTTGTTGGTGTAGCCCGCGGGGACGGTCAGACCAGAGACAGTACGGTTGATGACAGTGCCGCCGGCAGGACCATTTTGCGCACCCCAGGTAGTCTCGTTGAATGTCTGAGCCTGGACATCGGAGTTGGCGACATTGACAGTCTTGCACGCTGTCCCGGTCGCAGTATTGCTTGCCCAGGTAGCGGTTGTCTCGTCTGCCATTAACCGCGTATGGGGTGAGCCGGCGCAGGCCGTGCCAACATTGGTATTGAATGCATCCAGGCCCTGGACAGCCTCTATGCCGTCATAGGAGGCTTTGGATGAATAGCGCAGAACCACGGTGTCGCTTGCAGCGATTCCCATGGCTGCATTGACGATTCCAGCCCCGGTCTTCCCGTTGGTGGCGGGGGCTGGAGGCCAGGCAACAGTACCGGCGCAAAACGCGACGGCGTTGTTGTTGTCTGATGTATGGGCCTTGTAGACATCCCCCGCAGCGCAGCCCAGACCCTGAAGGAACAAGGTGTCGTCGTTAGACCAGAAATTGTACTCTGCTGAAGCGCCGTACATGTTGATCTCATATACTGCCGCGTTGGAAATGCCGCCGAGTGCCAGCAAAGACACACAGACGAGTGTCAATATTATAAGCTTATTAGACATGATCGTATTCTCCTTTAATTGTCATTACGGTTGAGTGATTTGTTATGCAGCTATCTGCTTCCTTTTCAGGCCGATGAGTCCGAGCAGTCCGGAGCCGAAGAGCAGGAAGGCGGCCGGGATCGGAACAGTTGAGGCGTTAGCATCAAGCACTATGTTGCCGTTGGACATGATATCTATCATCGCGACATAGGGATTGCCGTTTGCGCCTGCTACAGCAGTGTTGCTGAGAAATTCATAGAGGTACAAGGTTGTTGACGTTCCACTATCGCCGTTCGCAAGGTTTGCTTCTGGGTTATCAGCAATGTCCTTGTTGTATCCGCCATATGCGCCTTCTACTGTTCCATGTGTATCCATCGTATAATAGTAGGTGTTATGGTTGGTCGTGGCCAAAGCAGGAGTGGTGGAAGTACCCCCACTTTGCGTTTGGTAGTAATTTGTTACTAAGTTCGCATCGTTAGTAAAAGAGGTTAGACTTCCAGTCTTAATTGATGGGGTGCCGTTAGTTGTGGTGGCAAAGTATGCGGTGGTTGAAGACGCGGTGCTTGTGTAGGCAAAAATACCGGCATTCAGATCAGACCAGCTCGATGTCCCGAGGGCTGACAGGTTGATGTTGCCAAGCGTGACAGCCACCGTGTTATTGAGGTTCAAGCTCGAGAGACTGCCGAGATCGATGCCGATTTCGGGTGTTGTCGCCGTATTATTATAAACGGACAAGATAAGATCGCCCGTTGCAAAGGCGAATGCCTGGGTCGAGAACACCACCAGGAGAATAACTAGATGTATCATGATTTTTTTAATGTTTCTCATGTTCCCTCCTCAATAATTTGTGTTCCGTTTTTTAGTAATTGCTCTATAATGCGAAACAGTGTTTACGTTTATTGCATCTGGTAAGATTGTCTTGCCCCATCACCCCCTTTCTTTGACATAGTGTGCAGGCATGCTATTCATCCTATGCACACAATGTCTCAGTATTGAGGGCTTTCTGATTCTTACCCACGATCAATATCAAAGGCAAATCTGCAAAAGCTCCATATCAGCTGTAAAATCCATTCAGATGGGGATGCCTTTACAGTAAGTCAGCAAAGTACCCTATTACTAAAAACGTATTTATCATTGGTTTGTTAATACAATATTAAGTTGCCATTAAATTTTAATGAAAAGCGATTTTTCATATTTACCCTAGGGGTATTGATTCTCTCACAGCTGCACATCCGCCCTCATGATGTTCCCGTCCCTCTCGAACTCGACAGGGTTTGGGGATTGATCACTTAGGCTTGCATAGGCCCGGATCATGTCCTCCCGGTGCTTCAGCGGGATGGCGTTGATGGAAATGAGGAGATCGCCTTCCCTCAGCCCTGCATAAGACAGGGGTCCGGTTTGTACACTGCTGACCTTGAATCCGAGGGGAAGTTCATCCGTTAACAGGGTGCCGCTGTTAAACCTTGACATCAACTGCACGGCGTCTTCACTAAGGCTGCTGATACTCCCAGCCTGCGTATCCGAAACGAGCATTACCCCGTCTGTGAAAACATCATCCTCTTCCTGTTTGGGCCCAAAACCCTCCTGATTCAGCATCACCCTCTTTCCGTCAAGATTGAGAACTACCTTTTTCGGGTAAATGCCCATGACACGAGCTTCAGCAATAACATCTCCGACACAATAGATTTGTTCACTTCCGCCGTTTTCTGTCATAATTGCTTGAGGCACCCTATTCTTTCCGATCATTGTCTTCTTGAGGACAATCCCCATATCCTTTATCTTCCCAGCAATATGTTCCTGCTTTTTTATCCATTCATGCTCGACAGCCTTTTCATATACAGCTTCCCTTTCTACTGGCTTCATGGCAAGCACTTGGTTCGGATTATAAGTGTCAAGAAATTTGCCTCCCTCAGGCTCTTCCGGTGACCTGCCTGTAAGAGTTGAATTATTGGAATTTCTATTCATATCCAGAAAATGATCGAGGTTAATAAAATTCCATAAGAATACAACATAGCCGATGAAAACAATACATGCGGCCGTCAAAGTTGTGATTCCTATAATTATAAAAATGTTAGTTCTTCGTGCAGGTGCACCGCGTTCGCGTTGAGTCCGGGGGACTGCATCGGCTTTGAGAGACGGCTCACTCCCTTTTTTCAAGGCATATTCAATGTCTTGTTTCAAGGCGAGGTCGATATCCTGATCCGTATCTTCTTTCATTTTCGTCCTCCCTGCAAGATCATCCGACGGTAACTCGCAGTTAGTTATGGGACCTTCCCTCCCTTTTCCATCATAAATATATTGCCATGCAATTGTATGTTTCTGATTAGGAACGTATAAAAAATCCGTTAAGAAGGTGTTTCAACCTTAAATGCTATGTCTAAAATTCGGTTACAGTATTATCGCCCTGATTGGTAACCCAAACACCAACAACATTGCCTGAACTGCCTACTAGTAGAGCTATGCCTGTGGGATTGGTGCCCACATTATGAGTTTCTAAAGCCGCGCCGGTAGAACTGAGCTCGGTTACATTGTTGATGTCCTCATTAGTAACCCAAACATTGCCTGCACTGTCTATGGCGATACCAACTGGATTGGTGCCCACAGTATAAGTTTCTAAAGCTGCGCCGGTAGAACTGAGCTCGGTCACATTGTTACTGCCCCAATTGGCAACCCAAACATTGCCTGAACCGTCTATTGCTATGCCTGTTGGATTGGTGCCCACGGCATAGGTTCCCATAGCTGCGCCGGTAGAACTGAGCTCGGTTACATTGTTACTGCCCCAATTGGCAACCCAAACATTGCCTGAACCGTCTATTGCTATGCCATATGGTTTGCTGCCAACAGTATAACTTCCTATAGCTGAGCCGGTAGAACTGAGCTCGGTTACATTGTTACTGCCCTGATCGGTAACCCAAACATTGCCTGAACCGTCTATTGCTATGCCATCTGGATTGGTGCCCACGGCATAGGTTCCCATAGCTGCGCCGGTAAAACTGAGCTCGGTTACACTGTTACTGCCCCAATTGGCAACCCAAACATTGCCTGAACCGTCTATTGCTATGCCTGTTGGATTGGTGCCCACGGCATAGGTTCCCATAGCTGAGCCGGTAGAACTGAGCTCGGTTACATTGTTACTGCCCTGATTGGTAACCCAAACATTGCCTGAACCGTCTATTGCTATGCCATATGGTTTGCTGCCCACAGCATAAGTTCCTATAGCTGAACCGGTAGAACTGAGCTCGGTTACACTGTTACTGCCCTGATTGGTGACCCAAACATTGGCTGAACGGTCTATGGCTATACCATATGGTTTGCTGCCCACAGCATAAGTTCCTATAGCTGAGCCGGTAGAACTGAGCTCGGTTACACTGTTACTGCCCTGATTGGCAACCCAAACATTGCTAAAATCGTCTATTGTAATGCCTGTTGGATTGGTGCCCACAGTATAAGTTCCTATAGCTGAGCCGGTAGAACTGAGCTCGGTTACATTGTTACTGCCCTGATTGGTAACCCAAACATTGCCTGCATGGTCTATGGCTATGCCATCTGGATTGGTGCCCACAGTATAAGTTCCTATAGCCGCGCCGGTGGGAGAATTGAGCTCGGTCACATTGTTACTGCCCTGATTGGTAACCCAAACATTGCCCGAATCGTCTATTGCTATGCCTGTTGGATTGGTGCCCACAGTATAAGTTCCCATAGCTTTTCCGGTAGAATTGAGCTCGGTCACATTGTTACTGCCCTGATTGGTAACCCAAACATTGCCTGAATCGTCTATTGCTATGCCTGTTGGATTGGTGCCAACGGTATAAGTTCCCATAGCTGAGCCGGTAGAACTGAGCTCGGTCACAGTGTTATCGCCCTGATTGGTAACCCAAACATTTTCTGAACCGTCTATAGCTATGCCATATGGTTTGCTGCCAACAGTATAAGTTCCTATAGGTGAGCCGCTAGAACTGAGCTCGGTAACATTGTTACTGCCCTGATTGGTAACCCAAATATTGCCTGAATTGTCTATTGCTATGTCATATGGAGCGCTTCCTACAAGATAAGTATTATGATCTTCAGGCGTAGCGCTTACCTCATTAGAGTATCCACTTTCGACTGCGCTATTCATCGCCGTTACGACAAAGTAGTATTGGGTGCCAATGGTAAGACCTGTAGCAGTATAATTTGTAGTTGTGGGTGAACCAATCTTTATGTAAGGCCCTCCAGAGGTGATAGATTCATATACATTATAACTTGTTGCTCCTGTTAATGCGGTCCATGAAAGGTTTATTTGGCTGGAAGATGCTGCAATTGCCGTCAGATCTGTCGGTGTTGTCGACGTTGACGTCGTTTTGGAAGCTCCGCTGCTGCCTCCGCCGCAACCATTCAGAACCATAGATAAACATGCAACAAAGAAGCAGACCAAGACGACCCTGAACTTTTCCATAACTTTCCTCTTTCTTAAAATTCTGCACTGAGGTTTAGCACTTAGTATCACGACAATTAAAATCGAGGTATTTTCAAAGCATCATTTCCTACAATTGAATGTTCACCAATATGAACTCCTCAGTAGTATAAATGTATCTGATGAATGTTAATATTTAGTTAAAAAAGGGACAAAAAACGATTAAGACTACACATATTTTGAGAAATTGGAGAGATTGGAAAAGGCTTCATACCATGGATTTAGAGGTATGCAGCCACACGTAATTTGAAGTGTATCCTACTTACACCGGATTTGTGCGACTCTCAGAATAATTTCTGATACGGTTAGATCCATGTCTTGTATTGGAAGAACTATTTTCTCATTGAGAACCTTTTAATGGGCGACAGTTTCCGCCTTTGTAAAAAAAATGTGTCCTCCACTCCTTGCGGATCTCCCGGATTGACACCCAGCCTCCTTACCCGTAAAAATCCTTTTCACTATGAAAGAACTCTTTCCACATCCTTATCTCAGCAATGGTAATGGAAATTAAGGAGGCTCATGGCGATTAAATCCAAGGATATCATCACATCAGAGGTATTCCTCTCTTTTCTCTACCGCTTCATCCGCATTTACAGTGCCACATTCCGTTACACGATTACCCGTGAGAACGAATGGATGGACTACCTGAAACAGGGCGGAAACGTGCTTCTCAGTGTCTGGCACCAGCAGTTTTTTACCGCGATACGCTATTGTAAGATCTTTGAGGAATACCACCCGCCGCTCATGATCTCCAAGAGTACGGATGGGACCATCATCGCCGGTGTGGCCAGGCGGACCGGATGGAACCCTGTGCTTGGATCTTCTTCCCGGGGTGGGGCCGAGGCCTTGAAGGCAATGATCGATTGTTTCAAATCGTCACACCTGGCTGCACATGTTGTTGATGGACCGAGAGGACCTGCAGGTAAGATCAAGGCAGGTTTGATCCGCCTGGCCCATGCTGCCGATGCGGTCATCGTGCCCTTATATACCGATGCCGACAGGGCATGGTATTTTAATAGCTGGGACAATTTTCTCCTCCCGAAACCGTTTGCGCGGGTCCGTGTTTCATATGGCAGTATGATCAAGTTCAACCCGACAACCGATCCGGATGAATTTGAAGGCCAGAGGCTTAAGCTGGAACGGATCATGACATCCGGACTGAAGGGAAAACTGGCAGTTCAACCAGTCTGAAATACTAGCCCTTACTGCTGAGACTGACTCGTATTCAAGGTATCTGTCTTTTCCTGTCGAGCCAGGTCTTCCATGGCCCTGTATGCCTCATCGTAGTGGTTGCCGGGACTCCACAACAGCCACCCCACTGACCCAGAATCCTCAGCCGCCTTGATTTGGGATTCGATATAGGCCGGATTGTAGCCGATGGTGATATGCAGGGGGAACGACTGGAGCCAGGGCCTGATGGTCACCCGGTCGCCCACCAGGGCCTTCATGCGTATAATCCCCCTGCTTACGAAATAGTACGGCTTGTCCGCCGGGTTCTTCTCGCCGGAGAATCCTTTTGGAAAGTGCGAAGGATAGAGCATGGGCGAGATGATGTCGAAATGATCCTTGAGCCTTCTCACATCCTGCCCGAGGG
>Ga0326727_10005192_pt1 | contig 37621 bp, 29 predicted proteins | sample MB2enrmetagenome_FD_207643 | JGI IMG/M metagenome (GOLD analysis project Ga0326727, IMG submission 207643) | Lab enriched peat soil microbial communities from McLean, Ithaca, NY, United States - MB29MY | ecosystem: Environmental > Terrestrial > Soil > Wetlands > Peat | place: USA: New York... | reverse complement strand
AATCACAGAGAGCCACTTGCCGCGCGCCGCATCGTTGACCTTGGCCAGATCCTTGGCCACCTTGCCCATGTTGAGGAAGGCCGTGACCGGCGCGGCTTCCTTGGTCTCCTTGTCGATCATCATCGCCATGCCGATGCCGCAGTTGGGATGGCACCCGCACGAGAGCTGGCCCCACTCGGCGCTGGGCCCGTGAATCAGATCGGCCCAGTCGGAGAAGGTGGACATAAAGGAAATGGGGAACCAGTCGCGCTCCGGCTCGCCGAAGCCGACCTGATTCTTGATGTCGTGGGCCATGTGCGAGAGCGTGTAGCGCTGGGCGATGCGGCGCTCGTCGCTGATGTCCTCGTCGCGGCCGGTAAAGCTGACCGGCTGGAAGCTGAGGAAGCTGATCTTCTTGGGGTTGTCGAGCGCGAACTGAATGATGCGGCCCACCTGCTCGTTGTTGATGCCGTTGATGATCGTCGTCACCGGCACGATCTCGACGCCGGCTTCATGAAGATTGTTGATCGCCTGCAGCTTCACATCGAAGAGGTTGCCCACCTTGCGATGCGAGTTGGCGGCGTTGCCGATGCCGTCGAATTGCAGATAAACGTAGCGCAATCCGGCTTCGGCGGCGGCGCGGCAGAGCTCTTTGCTCTTGGCGAATTCAATGCCGTTCGATGCGGCCTGCACGCTGTTGTAGCCCACCTTGCGGCAATAGGCCACCGCGTCCAGGAAGTACGGCGACAGCGTCGGCTCGCCGCCCGAGAATTGCACGCTCATCTGCCGCTTCGGCTTGAGGGTGATGGCGTTGTCGAGCATCGTCTTGATCTCGTCCCAGGTCAGTTCGTGGACGAAGCCCACCTGATTGGCGTCCATGAAACAGGGATCGCACATCATGTTACAGCGGTTGGTCAGGTCGATGGTCAGCACCGAGCCGCGCCCGTGAGTCATCGTCGAGGTGCCGTGGTTGTGCAGCCGCTTGTCGTTGTGCGCGCGCACGTCGCGGCCGGGGAAGCTCTCTTCGAGATGCTTGAAGAAGGCCGGGTCCATCGACATCACGTCCTCGAAGTGGCCGTGCTTGGGGCAGTCCTTGACCATCAGGATCTTGCCGTCGCGCTCGATGATCTGCGCCTTGATCTCGCCCACCTTTTCGTTGAGCAGCACTTCGTAGGGCAGCTTGCCGTCGAGAATCTGCTTGCGAATCTCCGGCACGCACTTGGGACAGAGCGAGTCGGTGGCGCGCGGCCAGCCCAGCGGCGGCTTCTCCTTCTCGTAGGACTTCTGGAGGGGCTTGTCGGACCATTTGGGGATGAAGGACGGGTTGGGGCTGATGCGGTTCAACCGCTCATAGACGACCCACGCGCCCTTGGCCGCGTAGACCACGGCTTTCTCGGCATACTTGACTGCTTTGGACATAATGTTGTGGTCTCCTCAAAGAAATTAGTCGCCAGCGGCGATCTCTCGTCCGGCCAGACCCTTGGACGCCCGAAAACTCAGGGAATCCATGGGTCTGAAAATCCAGTTCTAGGGTAACCGGGGGGCGCGGTCAAGCGAAGGGTATTGCAGCGAATGGCGGAATCCGCCGCTGAATGGTCAATTGTGAACACCGAACGGCTGGCCCATATCTGGCTCAGCCTCGTTGCGCCAGATGTGGGAAAACATGAACTCAACCCACCCCGTATACCAGGAGCTATTATCCTCACCGCGTGCTCTGTGGTAATCTCTACCCAATCCTGTGGCCACCGAGAAAAACAAGCTCTACTACGGCGACAACCTTGATGTCCTTCAAAGGTACGTGAAGGACGAGTCGGTAGACCTCGTCTACCTCGACCCGCCCTTCAACTCCCGCCAGGACTACAACGTCCTCTTCGCCGAGAAGGACGGCTCCCAATCCAGTTCCCAGATTCACGCCTTCGAGGACACCTGGGAGTGGAACATTGAATCCAAGCGCGCCTTGGAGCTGATCATCGAGCAGGGCGGACGCGTCGCCGATGCCCTCCGCGCCTTCGAGGCTTACCTCCACGGTTCCGACATGATGGCGTACCTCGCCATGATGGCTCCCCGCCTCGTCGAGTTGCGCCGCGTGCTCAAGGAGACCGGCTCCATTTACCTCCATTGCGACCCCACCGCCAGCCACTACCTGAAGATTCTGATGGATGCGGTGTTCGGTCCCTCAAACTTCAGAAACGAAATCGTTTGGCGCTATAAGAAATATCAAAAAGCTGAAATGAGATATTTCACCCGGAATTCCGACCGGATTCTCTTTTATGCGAAGGGAGCCAATGCGGATGCTAGGTTTCAACCGCAATTCATACATCTGGATAAGCCAAAGAAGTTTTTGAAGCGTGCTTGGGACAAAAAGACCGGGCGCATCGTGAATGCAAAGGACGATGAAGGCCATGTCCAATACATCGAAATTACTGAGGAAAAGATCGACGACGTCTGGGTGCTGACCTATCTGATGCCCGCCGCCCGCGAAAGACTGGGCTATCCGACCCAAAAACCCGAAGCCCTCCTCGAACGCATCATCAAAGCTAGCTCCAACGAAGGTGACCTCGTCCTCGATCCCTTCTGCGGCTGCGGCACCACAGTTCAGGTAGCCCAGCGCCTCAGCCGCCGCTGGATCGGCATCGACATTACCCACCTTGCCATCGGCCTCATCAAGAAGCGCCTCTCCGACGCCTTCGGCCCGGAGATCAAGTCCACCTATGATGTAATCGGCGAGCCGACCGATTACGCCGGCGCAGCGCAACTGGCCGCCGAAAACAAGTTCCAGTTCCAAGCCTGGGCGCTTGGACTTTGCGATGCGCGAGTCGCTGAAAGCAGCAAGAAAGGCGCGGATCGCGGCATCGATGGCCGGCTTTATTTCCACGACGACGAGTCAGGAAAGTCCAAGCAGATCATCTTCTCCGTGAAGGGCGGCGGGGTTTCCGTGCCGCAGGTCCGCGATCTTCGCGGAGTCATCGAGCGCGAGAAAGCCGAAATCGGCGTCTTTATTTCCTTCGACGAACCCACCAAGCCCATGCTCCGCGAGGCTGCCGAGGCTGGCTTGTACAAATCAACCGACGGCACAACCTATCCCCGCCTGCAAATCCTCACCATCCAGCAACTTCTCTCGGGCAAGCAGCCGGAATACCCTCTTCACCGCCGCGACGCTACCTTCAAGAAGGCTCCGCGCAGCCGCCCCGCAGCAGCCGAGAACCTGTCCCTGCCTCTTCTCCCACGCGAGTAGAACTGCGCTTCTGGTTCGAGCAGTTCTCAGCAACTTCACCCGTTGCCAAATCGCCGATTCACAGATCGAGAAGCAGATTTGTATTAGGAAGTCGCCAACTCGGAAACTACTGTCTCGCTTGGCGCTTATGGGGCATACGACCTACGGCGACCCTGTTCCGGGGGTCCTGGCCACCTGGTTGATGATCCGCTGGAAGAGGACGACGCGGAGGTGAATGCGGCGGGCTACGTCGGGCATGAACTCGGTGACGAAGTTTTCGATGGGCGCGCTGGCCAGGCCGGTCGCGTAGCGCTCGCCGCTGGCGGGAAGATTGGTCTGCTGGCCGGGGACGTAGAGGTTGCCGAGCTCGTCGACCATGGCAAAGCCCACCACGGCGCCGAAGTTCACCATCCCTTTGCCATTGTCTCCCTCCGTCCAGACCACCTGCACGATGGCATGGCAGATGCGGCGCGGGATGTTGGCGTTGGGCATGCGGTGATAGTGCGGGTCCTGGTGAACGAGGGAGGGTATCAGATAGGTGCCGAAGAACTCGCCGGTGATGTCCTGCGCATAGCTGACGCCGACGTAGCGGCCAAAGCCTTTCATTCCGGGGCCGTAAGGAGAGTCGGCGTCGGAGCCGACGGCAATGGCAGAGCTGCCCAGAATGGTGAGGCCGTTGAAGGGGTCAATCACATTGCGCGCCGCCAGCCGAGCCTTCTCACGGCGCGTCATCGGCTTCACATCCGGCCCGTTAACGAAGCGCTCATACCAGTTGATCGCCGGCCGGGGCAGGCAGGGGGCGGATTGCGTGCCGGCTGCCGAGTGCGCTCCAGGCTGGGCGCTGGTTGCCGGCGGCGCAGTCCCGGCTGCGGGGGGCGGAAGAGCGGTAGCCGCGGCGGGTTGGGCGGCGCTTCCCGCCGGACAAGGCACTGCCGGCGCAGCTGTGGAACTTTGTGGCTGGGGAGCGTCTGGGAGTTCAGGGCTGGCGCTCACCTCCGTCTGCCCCGCCCATGCCGGAATCGCCGCATAGAGCAATGCCGGCACAAGCAGCGCCAAAACGGCATGACCCATCCTCCGCGCCCGGCTCAACTTCCCTTGGCCGGCGGCGGATTGGATCCCGGTCTTCTTTCTCGTACTACTGTGCAAATAGTGGACCCTCGCGTGCATCCGCTGAGCCGCATCCTGATGCGTCTGCTCAAGTCTGACGGAAAATTGCTTTAATAAGTAACCCGTGAAGGCGACAAACTACCGAAGGCTCAAACACCGGGAATCTGATTCCCGTATTGACGATTGCGGCACCTTCGGCCTCAAGGCGATTGACGCACCAGTCTGCACATCGCAAACTGAGAAAGAGATTAGCACGAATCTCCAGCGCGAGGTGTACTGTTATGAGTTCTTATCCGCCTCCGGGTCCGCCTCCGGGCAGTGTGGGCGAACGCATCGAAGAGGCCGTCGAGTTGATCGAGATGGAGTTGCGCCACGCCATCGCTTACGTGAACGCCGCGGTGGTGCCGCAGGTCCGCAAGGAATCGATCTCGGCGCTGCGCACCGTGGCCGGCAAACTAGGCGAACTGGCCGACCGCTTTGAGCAGAACACGGGTCCGCGCCCTTGATGAAGACGCCGGCTGTGGTTCGTGGTTTCCCAGCTCTCAAAATCGAGACCTGGGGCGCCCAGTTTGCCTGGCGCATCCGGCGCGGCTCCGCAGTGGCCTTGGCGCTCGCGGCTCCATTGCTGCTGATCGTCACCGGCTGCGGCCACCAGCAGACCGTCGCCTCGCTGCCCGCGCCGCAGGCTGCTCCGCCCCAGACGGAAGCCATTCCCGCCGCGCCTCAGGCGCAAGCCACTCCCACTGCGCCTCATAGCAAGCCTTCGCCGGCGCGCATCGCGCCCACCTGGGCGCCGCCGGGAGGCGTCAGCACCGACGACCTCGACTATGTAAAGACGCATAAGCCCATCCTGACCGAGGAGGGGCTGGCCACCTGGTACACCGCGGCCAAGGGCCGCAAATCCGCCAACGGCCAGCTCTTCAGCAACCACACGCTGACCGCTGCCCACCGCACGCTGCCCATGGGTTCTCTAATCGTGGTGACCAACCTCGTGACCAGCCAGTCCAGCCCCATGCGCATCACCGATCGCGGCCCGTTTGTGGAGGGCAGGATTCTCGATCTGACCATCGCCTCGGCCAAGGCCACGGGCATCTACCTGATGGGTACGGCGCGCGTGCGCGTGGAGGTTTATCGCACCCCCAGGCCCATCGATACCGGCGGCCGCTGGTGCGTGCAGATCGGCGCCTTCACCAGCCAGCACAAGGCCAACAAGCTCAAGGCGCAACTGGTGCGCAAGTACCCCGCCGCCAATGTAATCGAGTTTCCCGGCGAAGACAGCTACTGGGTGCGCATCCGGCCGGAGGGCGACAATCGCGAGCTGGCCGAGTCCATCGCCCGCAAGCTGCGCCCCGCCCAGGGCGAGGCCTTCCTCACGCGGCTGGACTGAATAATTTGTGCATCCTTCCCCGGTTAAAGACCATCCTATTATGAATTCTCCTTATGGAGAGAACCGAGACGGAGGTCGGAATGACAATGAATGAATCGAGAGTAAATCAGAACTATCTGGCGATTGCGGTTGCGGCGATCGCATCTTTTGTGTTTGAAGCCGTCTGGTACACGATCTTCATGCAGCCGTGGCTCAAAGGCATCGGACGCACAAGCGAATGGCTGATGAGTTCGGCGGGCTATAACCCCGTCCTGCAGTACAGCACGGCACTTCTCTCGGCAGCCGTCATCGCCGCCGGCATCTCGTGCCTTATTCAGAACACCGGAGAGCAGACAGCACTGCGCGGCATCATAGTGGCGGCGATGCTGTGGTTCAGTTTCGTGCTGCCTGTCTATTGCACCGAATATGTCTTCGAGGTTCGTCCCTGGAGCCTGCTCGGCATCAACGCCGGCTTCTGGCTGCTGGGAATGATGCTGATGGGCGCAATCGTCGGCGCGTGGAAGAAGAAGTAAGTCAGGCTGGGCGACGTTGGCGGGTTTGGGTCGGCAGGAGGTTTCATCCAGGTGTACTGTGGGTAACAGCGCCGGCATCGCGCTTCACCAGCAGGATGGTGACATCATCCTCATTGAAATGCGGGTCTACCAGCGATTTCAGAGTAAGCATCGTTCTCGCCGAACTTTCCACCAGCGCTTCGCGTAAACGGTCTTCGGCATTCTCTCCGGAAATCGAATCGGTCAGTCCGTCCGTGAAAACCAGCAGCGCTCCGCCCGGAGAAAGAAGAGCTGTGCGAGCTTCATATTCCGTTTCGGGAAACAGTCCAAGCGGCATGCCGGTAGCTTCCATCGCTATCGCAGACCCGGAACCAAAGACAATCGGGGCGTTGTGGCCGGCGTTCACATAAGTCAACTCTCCCGAATCGCGGCTCAGCACGATGAACACCGCCGTCGCAAAGTGGTCGCTTGGGGTATAGCGGCAAAGGTGCCTGTTGATCTGCCGGACCAATGCCAGCGGATCTGTCTCAAAGTTCGCGCCGCTTCGAACCAGAGCTTGTATGTTCGCCGCCAGCAGCGCCGCCGGCATCCCTTTTCCGGAGACATCCGCTACCGCGAAAAGCGTTCGCTTGCCAGTCAGCTCAATGACGTCAAAGTAGTCGCCGCCCACCTCGCGGAAGGGCTTGTAGAATGTCTCGACTTGGTAACCCGGCAACTCGTCCAGTTTTCCGGGTTGAAGGGTCTGCTGGATCTGCCGCGCGGCAATCTGGTCGGATTCAAGCTGGGTCTTGCGGACAAATTCCGAAGTCAGCATGGCGTTCATTAGCGCATTGCCGACGACGTATAAGAGGAACGCAATAAGAAGGACCAGGCTCTCGTCTTTCGGCCACATCAGGGGCCACACCAGGGACCGCGACCAAATACAATAAATGGCGTATCCTTGGAGCAAGTATCCGGCCCATGTGACGATGCGTTTCGACCTGGGCATCTCGCGGATCCAACTGCTGACGGAGTACTGGAAAGTGCGACGAAAAGTTCCGATGGACCTGCCGAGCCTTGACTTGAAGTCGCGCAACCGCATGGCTGGAGTCTATCAAGACGCAGGGGACTGGTGAAAGGCCGGTTCGGCTGTATCTACAAGGGAATCGCGGGCCGCGCAAGCTCTACTCCGGCGGCGGATAGAACGGCAGCTTGTCGTTCTTTTTGTTGGCGCGGCGGATGGTCACGTCGTCAAACAGCAGTGCCGGGGCCAGCACCGTCTCCGGGATTTCGCCAAAGTAATTGGCGGCCCATAAATGCTTGCCGGCGGCCACCACGCCGGAGCGCAGTGTACGTTGGTCCAGGTCGTCGAGTTCCGCGCCGCGCACCAGTTCCCGCTTGCCGTCCGGAGTGACGCGATACAGCAGACGCGGCGTGAGCTTCCCGCCCATCGTGGCCACATAATACACATTCTTGAGCCCGCGGTCCTTGGCCAGCTCCAGCAGCTTACCGTTCAGCTCCTCGTCCGTCAGTCCTTCTTTTGCCGTTACCTGGAGCACGCCGATGGAAGGCTTGGGCGGCGCGGCAAGCCCGGCGCGTCCGTGGCCGTTCGATTGAGGAAAGTCGCGCACCGGCTCGCGGCCAATCAAATAGTTTTCCAGTTTGCCGGCGATGACCACCTTGACGGCCTGCGCCGGAACGCCCTCGTCGTCCACGTCGTATGCGCCCACCAGACCCTTGCCGTCATAGCTCTTCAGGCCGGGATCATCCACTACGTCAAAAAACTCCGGCAGAACGCGCGCATGGTAGCTGGAGGCAAACGGCCCGTTGGTGCGCGCCTCGGTGCCCAGCTTGGGCCGCGTCGCCGTCACCCCGCTCCCCACCAGGGCGTACAGCGTATCGGCGCCGGCGTCGGAACTTAGCAGCAAAGGTCCGTGATACTCCTCCTCCACCAACGGAGCCTTGCGCAGATCGGTGAGCGAGGCGATCAGCACGACCGCCTTTTTCTCGAAGACCTCCGGAGCATCCAAATCCTTGAGCGAAGTTCCGGTGGTCGAATAGGAACGGTCCAGCCTCATTCCGTCAGCCGCCTGCGTACCTACACTGAAAGATTCCTGGTAGCCGGAAGCCGATTTGCGCACAATGGTCCCTTCGCTCGTCACTAGCCAGATGGTCGTTACCCGCGCGGAAAAACTTCCCACGGAGTACTGCACGTCGCGCTGGCCGGCTTTCACGCCTGCGTCGGTGCGATAGAGGCCGGTGTCGCGCGCTACCCGGGCCGTCCATGCGGCCTCGTCCACCTTCAGCCGGAGCGGCTCGGCCAGGGAGATGACCGGCGTCTCCTTGCTGAAGTCGTCGGCCTGCGGAGGTGTCTCCACTTGCTTGAGTTCGGCCTGCTTCTGCGCGTAGGCCGCCAACGCGTTCTTGTAGGCCTGATCGGTGGCCGCCCATAAAGCCGACCGCAGCGCAATCGGGTCGTCGTCCAGAGCCTCCAGTTGGACCGCGCCGTCGCTCCGGCCACCGGAGCTGTCGGTCTTGTAGTCACCCACCCGCACCGTCACGCGCGCCACGCGCCCGTGATTGCGCCGGGAGCTGCTAGTCGCTCCAAACTCCGCCTTGGCCTCGAAGCCGCCAACCTCTTCGATGCGGTACTGGATGAAGAACGGCTTCTGAAAATCCTTCAACTGCAACTGGTCCTTGCTGCGGTCCATCTCCGTGAGCATGGCCTTCAGCACGGGGTCTTTCTCGGCATCGGAGCGGGTGGGCTGGGCGGGAGTCTGTCCAGCCGCGCTCAGGCAGGCTGCGCCGAGGATGGCCGCAAGAAATCCGGCTCCGGCAAATAGTGCAACAGGACGAATCGACTTCATTGCGCCTCCTTCTTTGCGGGTGCAACCGCTTCCGCGCCAGGCATCGGCAATATCGGCGGCCGGGCCGTGCCCTGCGACTGCTTCTGTGTCTCCAAGTCTTGCAGCAGCATGGCCGGGGCCACCGCGCTGACCGGAATCGTGCCCGACTCCGCGCCGCACTCGCCATTGAAGATCTCGCTCTTGTCACCCGTAACCAAAATACTCTTCATCGCCGCCAACGGCGTGCCCACGATGCTCACTCCGCGCACCAGCTCATCCGGCCGCCCGTCCACATACACCCGCCAAACCACCAGCGGAATGACTTCAAATGCCTGCGGCGAGCGGCGCTGAGTGACCGCGAAGCCGGAGGAGATGTCCTCGAAGTAAAGCCCGTAGGTCTTGCCCTGCTTCTTGGCTTCTTCGATCAACTGCTTGCGCAGTTCGGCCTCAGGCACAGTCTTGGTCGAAGTCACAATCAGATTGCCCTGCCGTCCGGTGGGCACATGCCCGGTCGACGCGCGGCCGTGGCCATTCGAGTTGGCAAAGCTGGCAATCGGCAGCCGCGACATCAGAAAAGTCTTCAGCACGCCATCCTGAATCAGATCCACGTGCCGCGCCTTCTGGCCCTCATCGTCATAGTCGTAGCTGCCGCTCAGCCAGGTTGTGCCGAATTTAGCGACGGTGGGATCGTCGGCCACCGACAGAAACGTAGGCAGCACCTCCTTGCCCACCTCCTTGGTAAAGGTCTGCCCCTCTTCATCGCCGCGCTGCCGCTGGCCTTCGAGCCGGTGACCCAGCACTTCGTGGAAGAAGACTGCCGCCGCCCGGCCGGAAAGAATCGACGGCCCGTCAAAGGGTTCGGTCACCGGAGCCTTGCGCAGCGCCTCCAGGCTGTTGCCCAGCTCGCGCACAGCCGCTTCCATCTCCGACTGCGCGGGCAAGCCCTCCGCCGTCTCGGCCTCGAAGGTTTGTGAGCGGAACATATCCATTCCGTCGTCGGCGCGGGTCACGGCAATCACCACTACCCGCGCCTGCGTGTGCGGCGTCAACACCCGCGAACCTTCTGACGAAACAAAGTAGTCGGTCTCATTCTGCACCGAGAGCATCGCCACGTTCTGGTTCACATCCGGGAAGTCGCGGAAGAGCCGCGAGAGCGCCCGAATGCGCTGCTCCCAGGCCGCGCGGTCGATCTTTACCGGCGGCGCCGGCTTGCCGATGTGCTGCTGCGGCGCCTCCTGGCTGAAGTCCGGCGAGGAGTCTTCCTCCTTGGCGCGGACTTCTGCTTCCGTTTTTACCTGCAGATAGTTCTCCAGCGCTTTTCCGTAGCCGGCGTTGGTGGCCAGCCACAGCGACCGCGCCAGCGCCTCCCGGTCGTCTGCCAAGGGTAGAGAGGCGCTATTGACCGCCGAACTGCGATGGCTTCCGTGCGTGTTGTCCAGCTTTGGCTCGCCCAGCCGCACCTGCACATCGGCCACGCGCAGATGATTGGAGGAGCTGTTGACCAGCGCCCCGTACTGCGCGCTGATGACCACTATGTCAGCGTCGCTCACTGCGTAACTTAGAAAGTAGGGCGGCAACTGCTTGTCGTCGCCCTGCTTGCCCAGCGAGGTAAAGGCGCGATGCAGCTCGGTCGTCATTGCATCGAGGAGCACCGGCGCGGCCTGCTGCTGCGACACGGCAGCCACTGGCAAGACCAACGCCAAAACGGCAGAAACCGCGCGGATACCAGATCTATTGGCTGTCCGCTTTCCGAAGGCAAAGAAAATCTTTCTCATAGTTTGAAAATCTCGGAAAAACGTCTTCATGCAGGATTCTCTCAGAGTAGGCTACTCAAGAGGAAACTGTTTTTTGTCTTATAGGGCTCGGCCGCCTTTACCGCCTGGCTGTCCCGCCGCTTCGGCCCGCGCTGGCAATTGGGCGGACCGGATGGCACAGTCCCGCTCGACAGCCGCCAAGGCTTCCTGGTGCTGCTCTTCGCCCTCTCGGTCGCCAGCCTCATCCTGCAACCGGCCGGCAACTCCTTCAGCCGCCACTTCGAGCACGAGGCCGACGTCTATGGACAGGAGGCCATTCCCGGCTTGGTCGCCAACCCGCAAAAGACCGCCGTCTCCGCCTTCAACCACCTGGGCGAAGCCTGGCTCGAAGATCCCAATCCCAGCCTCTTCATCGAGTTCTGGGAGTACAGCCACCCCAGCGTCCAAACCCGCGCCAGCTTCGCATCGCACTACGATCCCTGGGCCAACGGCGGCCACGGCAGGTTCTTTGAGAAATAAGGGAGCCGTCCCTTCCTTTACAATTTCACCATGCAATTCCTCTCGCTCTCCCGCCGCCGCACCGACGCCTTTCCGCCGGAAGCCTTCACCCCGGAGCTGGTCGCCCGCGAGGGCCGGCGCGTCCGCGAGCTCTACGCTTCCGGCATTCTCCGGCAGATCTGGCGGCGCACCGATCTGCCCGGCGCGGCCATTCTCTGGGAGGCCCCCAGCGAGGCCGAAGTTCGCGCCGCCCTCGCCGGCCTGCCCATCTTCGAGGCCGGAATGTTGGAAATCGTGCTCATCGCCCCGCTCGCACCCTATCCCGGCTTCGGCCCCGCATAAGGCTCAAACGGGCTCCAGTCCCCCAGTCCCTAATCCCTCAGTCCCTTAGTCCCTAGTCCTCTAGTCCCCTAGTCCCTTAGTCCCTCAGTCCCCGTTTTCCTCACCCCTCCATCAACGTCCGCGACGTACACTGAAATGTCGTTCAATATGGAGGGGACCAGCCATGCCTTATCCCGCAAACTACCGTTACACCCGCGAGCATGAATGGATTGAGCTTACGGGCAACATCGGCGCCATCGGCATTACCGACTACGCCCAGAACTCCCTCGGCGACATCGTCTACGTAGACACGCCCAAGGTCGGCGACTCGGTCACCGCCAACGCGAGCTTCGGCTCGGTGGAGAGCGTGAAGGCGGTCAGCGACCTCTTTTCGCCTGTCACCGGCACGGTCACCGCCGTCAACGAGGAGCTGAAGAATGCCCCCGACAAGCTCAACGAGAAGCCCCACGAAACCTGGATCATCAAGGTCGAGCTGGCAGACCCCGCCGAACTCAACGACCTGCTCGACGCCGCCGCCTACGAGGCGTTCATTGCGGAAGAAAGCTAGAAGCAAGCTGTCAGCTATCAGCTTTCAGCTCTTAGCTTGAGATTGGAAGCAACTGCTGCCAGAACTCTCCATTTGTTCTATTACGGCTGGCCGAACGCTGGCCTGCCCAACGGGCTTTTAGCTGAAAGCTGAAAGCTGAGGGCTGAAAGCTGCAAATGCGCTACTTACCCAAATCTCCCGCCGAGCGGGAGCAAATGCTGGCCGAAATCGGCGCTTTGTCCATTGACGATTTGTTCGCCGTCATCCCCGCCGGGCATCGCCTGAACCGCGATCTGTACGTGCCCCGCGCGTACGCCGAGAGCGAGATCATCGACTACTTCCGCGCGGCGGGCGCAAAGAACGCCACTGATTACGCCAGCTTCCTGGGCGCGGGAGCCTATCGCCACTACCGCCCGGTCATCATCGACTCACTGATTCAGCGCGGCGAGTTTCTGACGAGTTATACGCCCTATCAGGCCGAAATCTCGCAGGGCACATTGCAGGCGATCTTCGAGTTTCAAACGATGATCGCCGAGCTGACCGGCATGGACGTCGCAAACGCCAGCATGTACGACGGTTCAACCGGCGCGGCCGAAGCGGTGATGATGGCCGTTCGAGTGACCGGCCGCCATAAGGCAGTCGTTGCCTCGACCGTCCATCCCGAATACCGCGAGGTGCTGGCCACCTATGCGAAGCACCAAGGCCTGCCCACGACTCTGGTCGGCTACAACGCCGAAACCGGACGCCTCGACCTGGCCGCGCTGGAAGCGGAAGTTACTCAGGAAACAGCGGCAGTGTTAGTGCAAAGCCCTAACTTCTTCGGAGTGATCGAAGACATTCCGGCCATCGCCGCTATTGCCCACGCCAAAAGCGCGCTGCTGATTGTCTCCATTGCCGAAGCTATCTCGTTGGGCGTGGTTCGCCCACCGGTTGAGGCGGACATCGTCAGCATGGAGGCGCAATCTTTCGGCGTCGCGTTGAGTTATGGCGGCCCGTTCTGCGGCGTGATCGCGGCGAAAGAACAATTCGTCCGCCAGATGCCGGGCCGCCTCGTCGGCCAAACCGTTGACAGCAGCGGCTATCGCGGCTTTGTGCTGACGCTTTCCACCCGCGAGCAGCACATCCGCCGCGAAAAGGCCACATCTAACATATGCACCAATCAAGCCCTGGTCGCGCTGATGGCGACAATCTTCTTGAGCGTCTACGGCAAAGAAGGCATCCGCGAGTTAGCCGAGCATAACTTAGCCAAAGCAAATTATGCCGCGCAAACGCTCAGTTCACAACCCGGCGCAAAACTTCTTTTCAAAGGCGCGCCCCGCTTCCACGAGTTTGTTTTACAAACCGAAGAGTCTCCGGCGCAATGGAGTCAGCGCCTCCTCGACAACAAGATCGTCGGCGGCATCGATCTGAGCCGCTGGTATCCCGAACTGCAAAACTGCACCCTCTGGTGCGCCACCGAAGTTATTACTCGCGCTAACATCGATACCGCGGCCAATGCTCTGGCAGCCAAGCTCGTGGAGGCATTATGACTACCGACGCAATGATTCTTCCTCGCGCAACCACTGGCAAAGTCCGCTCCCATCAGACGCAGAACGAAGCTCTGCTCTTCGAAAAATCCTCGCCGGGCAAGCGCGCCTACAAGCTGCCTCCGCTCGATGTACCTGAGGTCGATGCGGCAACTCTGCTCGGCGCGGCCCATCGCACTACTCCAGGCGAGTTACCTGAGTTAAGCGAGATCGAAATCATTCGCCACTTCACGCGCCTCTCGACCTGGAATTACGCCATCGATCTGGGAATGTATCCGCTCGGCTCCTGCACGATGAAGTACAACCCGCGCGTGAACGAGTTAGTCGCCCGCATCGAGGGCCTCGCCGAGGCGCATCCCTACCGGCCAGACTCACTCGCCCAGGGGATTCTCGAAGTCATCGAACTACTCCAGCGCTGCCTGCTGGAAATCACCGGCATGGACGCGATCACTCTTCAGCCGGCCGCCGGCGCGCATGGGGAATTTACCGGAATCTTGTTAGTCCGCGCATGGCATGAGTCGCAAGGAAACGCGCGCAAAAAGATACTGATCCCCGACTCCGCTCACGGCACGAACCCCGCGACCGCGGCCATCTGCGGCTACACCGTCGAGAACCTGAAATCTAACTCCGAGGGCGGCATCGACTTGGAGGCACTAACTCGGCAGGTGGATGAGGAAACCGCCGCGCTGATGCTGACTAATCCCTCGACGATTGGCGTCTTCGAGAGCCAGATCGCGCAGATCGCCGAGATTCTCCACGCCAAGGGCGCGCTGCTCTACATGGACGGCGCGAACATGAACGCGCTGGTGGGCAAGGCGCGCCCCGGCGACTTCGGCGTGGATGTGATGCACCTGAACCTGCACAAGACTTTCTCGACCCCGCACGGCGGCGGCGGACCCGGCTCCGGCCCGGTGGCTTGCAAGACCTTTCTGGAACCGTTCCTGCCGACTCCGGTACTCCACCAAAACGAAAACGGCACTAAGTCCTGGAGTTATGACCGGCCTAACTCCGTAGGCCGCGTCCGCGCCTTTTACGGCAACGTGGGAATGTTCATTCGCGCGCTGGCTTACATACTGGCCAACGGACCAGACGGCCTGCGCCAGACCACCGAAGACGCCGTACTCAACGCCAACTACATCCGCGCCAAGCTCGAAGACATCTACGAGTTACCTTACAAGACCGCGTCGATGCACGAGGTGGTCTTCAACGACAAGCGGCAGAGGGCGCTCGGGGCCACGACCGGCGAGATCGCCAAGCGGCTGATCGACTATGGCTTCCATCCCTACACGGTCAGCTTCCCGATGATCGTCCATGGCGCGCTGATGATCGAGCCGACGGAGAGCGAGTCGCTGGAGGAGCTCGACCTGTTCATCGCAGCCATGCGCGCCATCGCCCGCGAAGTCGAGGAAACGCCGGAGTTAGTCAAGACCGCCCCGCACTCGACCCGCGTTTCAAAGCTCGACGAAGTACAGGCGGCCCGCAAGCCGATTCTGCGCTGGAGGAGAACAGCTTAGAACAAAACCACGATTTCAAGGCATGAATGTGTCATTTCCTCAACGCCGGGAAACTACATATTTGTTTGTGGGCGCGCTTTGCAAGTGGCGTTTATGATTTGTACGGGCCTGGCTTTGCGCCCGCGGAGAAGTCATCTTGCACATTGTTTTAGCCGCCTCGGAGTGCGTGCCGTTTGCCAAGACAGGCGGATTGGCGGACGTGGTGGGCGCGCTGCCGCCGGAGCTGGTCAAGCTGGGCCACCAGGTTACCGTCTACCTGCCGCTCTATGTGAGCGTGCGCCGGCATCTTGCGGGCGAATTGACCTACGCGATCCGCTCCATCACCATTCCGTTTCAGTCCTACGACCGCCTTGCGGGCATTGTGGACGGCGGCAGGCGCGACGGAGTGCAGTACTACTTTGTCGATTGCCCGGAACTCTTCGACCGGCCTGGGCTGTATGGAACGGCCGCGGGCGATTATCCGGACAACGCCGAGCGCTTTGCGCTCTATTGCCGTGCGGTGCTGGAGGCGAGTAAGCAGTTGGGTGTGCCCTCGGTCTTCCATGTGCATGACTGGCAGGCGGCGTTGATTCCTGTCTACCTGCGCACAACCTACAACTCCGACCCAGCGCTGAGCCGCGCCGCGGTAGTACTGACGATTCACAATGCCGCCTACCAGGGCGCATTTCCGCCGGCGACCACCGAGCTGTTGCTCTTTCCCTGGGAGGTTTTCACGCTGGACAAGGTGGAGCAGTATGACCGCTTTAACTTCCTCAAAGGCGGACTGGTCTACGCCGACATTCTCACCACGGTGAGCCGCAGGTATGCCGAGGAGATTCAGACGGCGGAGTTCGGCGAAGGGCTGGACGGCGTGCTGCGCGAACGCTCTCAAGATATGCGCGGGATTCTGAACGGCGTGGACTATACGCAGTGGAATCCGGCCACGGACGCTCACCTGGCGGCGCATTACACCCCGGAGAATCTGGCCGGGAAGCGCGCCTGCCGCGCCGATCTGCTGAGCGCTGTTGGATTGGAGCGGACGAACGACTCTACGCCAGTGATCGGCATTGTCTCGCGTTTTGCCGCGCAGAAGGGCTTTGACTTGCTGGAGGAGATCGCGGGGCGGTTGTCGGAGCTGGAAGTGGCCGTGGTGGCGCTGGGCTCGGGCGAGCCGGCCTACGAGAAGTTCTTCCGCGATTGGGCCTTCTGGAACAAGGCCAACGTGGCTGTGCGCATCGGCTACAACGATGCTTTGGCGCACAAGATCGAGGCCGGCGCGGATCTGTTTCTGATGCCGTCGCTCTATGAGCCGTGCGGGCTGAATCAGATTTATTCGCTCAAGTACGGCACGGTCCCGGTGGTGCGAGCGACCGGCGGCCTGGACGACACTATCGAGGAGTGGAACCCGCAGCAGGGAACCGGGACGGGATTCAAATTCAAGGGAGTAAGCGGCGGGGCGCTGCTGGCGGCGATTGAGCGGGCGCTGGCGGCCTTTGATGACCAGGCCGGCTGGAAGCGGCTGATGCTGAACGGCATGGCGCGGAACTATAGCTGGGAGCTGCCGGCGCGGGAGTATGCAGCGGTTTATGAGGAAGCGGCAAGCAGACGGGCGTGAAGAGGACTAAAGTGGAGTTGGAGAGGCTGCCAAGCCCTCGAGTCCCGGAAGCGCCGCAATGGAAAGAGTGGAATCGAAATGCCTGAAACGATTGATTGGCCCAAGTTGACTTCGCAGCCGCCGCGCCGCAGCCGCCGCGGATTGCTCTTCTTCATCGCCATCGTTGCCGTTGTCATTTTCGGCAGCCGCGGCGCAATCTCCTTCTGGGTTGACCTGCTTTGGTTCAGGTCGCTCGGCTATAGTGAGGTTTTCTGGAAGACGCGCGGCCTGGAGTGGGGCATCTTTGCAGGCTTTTTTGCGCTGACATTTCTTCTGTTGATGGGAATCTTTTCCGCGCTCAAGCACGCCCACGAGGACGATTTGCCCGCGGATCACACCATCTTCATCGGCGGGCAGCCGATCAATCTCTCGCTCAAGCCGGTGCTGCGCCTGGTTTCCATCGGCGGCTCGCTGGTTATCGCTCTCATTACCGGCGGCGCAATGGCCGCGGATTGGCAGACGCTGGCGCTCTGGTGGTACGCGCCGCAGGGCGCGGGCGTGGCCGATCCCATCTTCGGCCGGCCGCTCGGCTTCTATCTCTTCACGCTGCCGGCGTGGCAGTTAATTCTCGGCTGGCTGCTGACGCTCAGCGTAATCAGTTGCGTGCTCGCGGTAATATTTCTGCTGGTCTCCGGCAGCTCGCGCGCGCTCAGCGGCAGCCGCGAAAGCCTCAGCGAGCTGCCCTGGCGCGGGCTTTCCATCTCGGCCGCATTTTTGTTGCTTATCGTTGCCGGTCGTGTCTTTCTCGGCCGCTTCGAGCAGCTCTTCGAGCACCATACCATCTTCGACGGGGTGACTTACACCGGCGCGCACGTGACGCTCACTGGAATGTTAGTCGTGTGCGTGGCGCTCATTCTGGGAGCGGTGATCGCGATGGCGGGCGGCTTGTTTGCGCCGCGCGGGCGCTGGCTGATCGTCTCTGTTCTTCCGGCCGTGATCTGTTACGCCGGGGTCGGGGTTGTGGGCTGGTATGTCAGCAGCTTTGTCGTCAAGCCCAACGAACTGGTTCGCGAGCAGCCTTACATTGCTAATAACATCGAGATGACTCGGCAGGCTTATGGCCTGGACCGCTTCCAGCAGCGCGAGTTTCCCGCCGAAACCACCGTGGACGCGACCGATCCGGCCAACAATCAGGCCACGCTGCAAAATATCCGCCTGTGGGACTGGCACGCGCTCCAGGATACGTTGCGCCAGATTCAGGAGATTCGCACTTACTACGACTTTCCCGACATTGACATTGACCGCTATAACATCAATGGCTCGGTGCGCGAGGTGATGCTTGCCGCGCGCGAACTGAATGTGGACAAGCTTCCGGAGAGCAGCCGCAACTGGATCAACGACAAGCTGATTTACACGCACGGTTACGGCATCACGATGAATCCGGTGAATGGATTCACGAGCGAAGGGCTGCCCACGCTGCTGCTGAGCAATATGCCGGTGCAAAGCACGGCGCCGGGGCTGAATGTAACTCGACCCGAGATTTACTTTGGCGAGCAGACCAATACCGATGTCTACGTGAAGACGCGCCAGCAGGAGTTCAACTACCCGCAGGGCGACACCAACAACCTTGCCTACTATCAGGGCAACGGCGGCATCGAGTTAGGCGGCTTTTTGCGCCGGGCGCTGATTGCCTTCGACCGCGGCGACCTGGCCAAGCTGCCCTTCAGCGACGATGTAAACTCTGAGAGCCGGTTGCTGATGCGGCGCACTTTGCGCGAGCGCGTCGCGGCTCTGGCGCCTTTCCTTACCTTCGATCAGGACCCGTATATTGTTCTCGGCGAAGATGGAAAGCTCTCCTGGATTCTCGATGCTTTCACGCAGTCTGACACTTATCCCTACTCGACGCATTACTCGGTGGGCGGCCAGGATCTTAACTACATGCGGAACAGCGTTAAGGTGGTGATTGACGCCTATGACGGGACAACGACGTTTTATGTCTTCGATGCGCAAGATCCGATTCTGGCTGCCTATCGCGGCATCTTCCCGAGCTTATTCAAGGATGCCTCCGCCATGCCGCCTGATCTGCGCAAGCATGTTCGCTATCCGGAGTTACTGCTCAAGCTGCAAGCCGAAGTCTACGGCCTCTATCACATGACCAATCCCGAAGTCTTCTATAACCGCGAAGACTTATGGACAGTGGCGACGGAGGTTGGCCTGGGCGAAAGCGGCGCGCAGCAGACGCAGTCGATGGTGCCTAACTTCGTGCTGATGAAGCTGCCCGGCGAGAACGGCGTCGAGTTTGTGGAGATTCTGCCCTTTACGCCGGCCAATCGTAACAATCTTATTGGCTGGATCGCGGGGCGCTCGGACGGCGAGCACTACGGGACTTCGATCGTCTATGACTTTCCCAAGACGAAGTTAGTGGATGGGCCATTGCAGATTGAGGCGCGCATCGATCAGAACGCGCAGTTATCGGGCCAGTTGACGCTGTGGAATCAGCAAGGCTCGCATGTGCGGCGGGGAACGCTGCTGGTGATTCCCTCCGGGCGCGCGCTGCTTTATGCGGAGCCGATCTACTTGCAAGCCGACCGCAGCCCCATGCCGGAGCTGCGTCTGGTGGTGCTGGCGCTGCAAGACAAGCTCGCCTACGGGCCAACCTTCGAGGCGGCGCTCTCGTCGCTCTTCGGCGGAAATATCTCCTCGCTAAGCGCGATGGAGTCTCCGGCAGGGCCAACGGCGGCGCAGGCGGGCGCGCCCGCTCCCACGCAAGACTTGAATGCGCTGATCGCGCAGGCGAGCAAGGACTTTGACGATTATCAGCGGCTCACAGCGGCGGGGAAACTGGCCGAGGCCGGAGCGAAGCTGGAAGAGTTGAAGCAAGTGATCGGCAAGCTGGGCGCGCGGGCCAAGTAGTTTTCGTGGTTTCCCAGGTCGAAAGTCCGGACCTGGGAAACCCAGTTGTCTGAAATTCGGTCTTACAATATCGGTTTCGTTTTCCTGAGCTTTTCAAGGCTTTCCCGAACTGATTTGGCTCTCTTTAAGATTTTGATTTCATTTGAATTTAATCCGCATATGACCTCGAAGACTTTGTCTCGTTCAGCTTCGAACTCGTGAATTCTGTTAATGAAATCCTGTTCTGTGGGAAGCTTTCCATATTTTTGAAATTGTCTCCAAGTAAATAGAATAATCGGTGCCATCTTATAACTTTTCGTTTCGTTACACCCTCGCGCACCAGGAATTCGTGGCTGCTTACTGCAACAAGGCAACACTGTATCCCATGTGTAATCACCATTATCTTTGCGGTCCAAACCGGCTGCCGCTATTGGAAGCGGTTTCTCGCAATAGAAGCATTGGTCAGAAGACACTATCGCAGCATATTGCTGTAAGCTCAACTCCCAATTATGATTATTGTGCTTGGCTTGAGAACGTCCTGCTGTATATCTTCCGCCAATTGTTCGTGATTTTATTTTTGTGTGTGCATTTTCACATTTCCGGCAACGACCATAGCCCGTTTTGACAACATCGGGCGAAGCATTTTCATTTATCAATGGTTCCTTACATCGACTACATTCACCTTTCATCTTTCCTCCGCTGTCGTGTACTCTATCCCCCCGTCTTATTCTAGCGCGAGAGTGGAAACCGATTTGACGGCGGAAAAAAGGCGTGTGGCTGTGAAAATTCGAGAAAACTTTCCTCAGTGGCTAAAGCCCGTCCGTTTTTGCGGCTCTTGCGGCACGACTGAAGTCGTGCCCTTTCAAGACATCGGCTCAATCGGAGAGTTCTTAGCCGTTTGTCTTCGGGAATGTCGCTGCGACGATCTGCTCGACTTGGCGCAGCCAAGCGGCGCGTTGTTCCGGTGTGCTGGTGATCACCACGCTGAAGGTCTCGCGAACGACGTTCTTCACGTCGCAGAAATCAAAAATGCATCTCTTCCAGAGATTGTCGAGTGGGTCGCCGAAGACTTCCAGTTCGCGCTCCGGCGGAGTGTTCGAGGTGTTGAAGATGACCGCCGTCCGCGCCCGAAGCAGGCCGACCGGCACTCCCTCGCCGTCGTCGCCCTCCGCAAATTTGTAAGCCACGCCGGGGCGGAAGGCGCGATCGATCCAGCCCTTCATCGCGGCCGGCGGCTGGCCCCACCAGTTGGGATGAACGATGACCAATCCCTCCGACCGCTGCAACTCTTCGCAGTAGAGCGCCAGGTCCGAGGGAGGCTGAGTCTGCGCGTCCAGCTCGGCGGAGGGCAGTAGGGGATCGAAGCCCTCTTCATAGAGGTCATGAAAGCGGACGGTGTGCCCGCCGCGCTTGAGCGTGCGGCAGGCAGCCAGGGCGATGGCGTGGTTGAAGCTGCGCGGCTCGGGATGCGCAAGAATGACGGAGATTTCCATAGATAAAGGCCAGCATAACACAGACTTTCCAGGGTATAGGCAGGACAGGAAGCAAAATCAGGCGCGAGCCGCACACGGCCAGGCCCTGCATCCCGCTGGGAGCGGGAGGCGTGATGCATCTCTTGACCGTCTTGAAAGCTAATTATCGGATATTCCACATTTATGAGTGTGACGCAGATCACAGCCGACCATACTTTCCGCTGAGTACCGTCTCTTACATCCACGGTGAGCCAGAGGCGGCTACCGAAAGACGTTTGATTGCCAGCAGCGGCTTCCCGGTTCCAGCACGCAGAGTGAGGTAGACATGGGTCAATCCATTTGGAATTCAATGCAGCAGAAGGGCTACAGCCGCAGAGATTTTCTGCAATTCTGCGCCGCGGCCGCAACGGTGGCTGGCTTCGGTCAAACCGGCGTTGCCCAGGTCGTCTCGGCCTTTGAAAAGAAAGACAAACCGGCTGTGGTGTGGCTGCACTTCCAGGAGTGCACCTGTTGCAGCGAGTCGTTCATTCGCGCGTCGCACCCGATTGTGCTGGATGTGCTGCTGGACGTGCTGAACCTGAACTACACCGAGACGCTGATGGCGGCCTCCGGCTTCCAGGCGGAGAAGTGCCTCACTGACACCATCACCAACAACAAGGGCAAGTACATTGTGCTGGTGGAAGGCGCGGTTCCCACCAAAGAGGACGGCGTCTACTGCATGATCGGCGGCAAGACGGCCGAATCGATCTTGCAGACGGTAGCCAAGGATGCGGCCGCGGTGGTGGCGTGGGGCAGTTGCGCCTCCAACGGCTGCGTGCAGGCGGCCAGGCCGAACCCGACCGGCGCCACGCCGATCTACAAGCTGGTGGACAAGCCTGTGATCAACGTGCCCGGCTGCCCGCCCATCGCCGACGTGATGATGGGCGTGGTGACGCACCTATTAGTGCTAGGCCAGCTTCCGGCACTCGACAGCCAGGGCCGGCCCAAGGAGTTTTACGGCCGCCGTGTGCACGACACCTGCTATCGCCGCCCCAACTACGACGCCGGCTTGTTCGTCGAGTCGTTTGACGACGAGAACGCGCGCAAGGGCTATTGCCTGTACAAGATGGGCTGCCGCGGCCCGGTCACTTACAACGCTTGCAGTGTCATCAAGTGGAACGAAGGCACCAGCTATCCCATCCAGTCCGGCCACGGCTGCATCGGTTGCAGCGAGGAAGGCTTCTGGGACAACGGCCCGTTCTATCAGCACCTGGCATCGTTCCCCGGCTTCGGCATCGAGAGCACGGCGGACACCATCGGCACGGTAGTGGGAGTGGCCACGCTGGCCGGAGTCGCCGCGCACGCCGTGGTGACCAACATACGCAAACGGAGCGTGATCGCGGAAGTGCACGCCGAAGACCAGAAGGAGCTATAAGAGCCTATGACACGCATTGTCGTCGATCCGGTCACTCGCATTGAAGGCCACCTGCGCATCGAGGCAGTGGTGGAAAATGGCGTCATCACAGACGCATTCAGCGCAGGCACGATGGTGCGCGGCCTGGAGAAGATTCTCATGGGCCGCGATCCGCGCGACGCCTGGGCCATCACCGAGCGCGTATGCGGCGTGTGCACCACGGTTCACGCGCTCGCCAGCGTGCGCGCCGTGGAAAACGCCTTGGGCATCACCATCCCACCCACCGCCGAGATCATCCGCAACATCATGATGACCACGCAGTACGTGCAGGATCACGTGATCCACTTCTATCACCTGCACGCGCTGGACTGGGTGGACATCGTCAACGCGCTCAAGGCCGATCCCAAGAAGGCCGCGGAGATTGCGGCAACTTTCTCCAAGTGGGACAAGAACACGCCCACCTATTTCGCCGAAGTGCAGGACAAGATCAAGGCCTTTGCCGCCAGCGGGCTGGGCATCTTCGCCAACGGCTACTGGGGCCATCCGGCCTACAAGCTGCCGCCGGAAGTCAATCTGATCGCGGTGGCGCACTACCTGGACGCGCTGGTCTGGCAAAAGGAGATCGTCAAGATTCACGCTGTCTTCGGCGGCAAGAATCCGCATCCGAATTATTTAGTCGGCGGCGTGCCCTGTTCCATCAACATGAATGAAGTGGCGGCGATCAACAGCGAGCGGCTCAACCTGGTCAAGCGGCTGATCGATCAGGCGGATGAGTTCCTCAACGAGGTCTACATTCCCGACCTGCTGGCTGTCGCCGGCTTCTACAAGGACTGGGCCGGCCATGGCGGCGGATTGAGCAACTACCTCAGCTACGGCGAGTTCCCCACCAAGGGTTACAACCAGCCGGATTCGTTCAAGTATCCGCGCGGCGTGATTCTCAATCGCGACCTCAGCGTGGTGCATCCGGTCAACGCGACCGATTCCGAGGAGATCAAGGAGTACATCGCGCACTCCTGGTACACCTACGACAAGGGCGACAACGAAGGCATTCATCCCTGGGCGGGCGAGACGCAGATCAAATACACCGGGCCCAAACCGCCCTTTGAATCGCTGGCCGGCTTCGACAAGTATTCATTCCTGAAGACTCCGCGCTGGAAAGACAATCCCATGGAAGTGGGTCCGCTGGCGCGTCTGCTGGTGGCTTTTGCCTCGGGACGCACCGACGTGCAGGATCTGGTGAAGGACACGCTGGGCAAACTCGGCGTTGGAGTGCCCGCGCTCTTCTCTACGCTGGGCCGCACTGCGGCGCGCGGTCTGGATGCCGCGCTGGCGATGAAGTGGCTCAAGGAGTATTACGATCTGTTGATGGTGCAGGTGAAGATCAACGAGGTTTCCACCTTCAACGGCGAGTTCTGGGAGCCGAAGAGCTGGCCCAAGGATGCCGAGGGGGTTGGCCTGGTGGAGGCTCCTCGCGGCGCGCTGGCCCACTGGATCAAGATTCACAACGGCGCCATCGAGAATTATCAACTGGTGGTGCCGACGACGTGGAACGGCTCTCCGCGCGACGCCAAGGGACTGCGCTCCTCCTTTGAGGCTTCGCTGATCGGTACGCCGGTGGCCAAGATCGACGAGCCAGTCGAGATTCTGCGCACCATCCATTCCTTTGACCCGTGCCTGGCCTGCGCCGTGCATCTGTACGATCCGCAGGGAAGGCACCTTCACCAGGTATCCTTCGAGTGAGGGCTATGAGTACCCATGGCATTGGCGTAAGGGACGCATTTCGACAGAATGGCGGCGCTCCCGTCGAGTACCGGCGCGTGTACGTGTGGGAGCTGCCGGTGCGCGCTTACCACTGGATCAACGCCATCGCGCTGGTGGCGTTGTGCGTCACCGGCTACTTGATTGGCGCGCCCATTCGCGCCTTCTACGCGGCGGAGGCTTATCAGCAGTACTGGTTCGGCTGGGTGCGCTTCATTCACTTCCTGGCCGCATTCATTTACGTCTTCAATTTCCTGGCGCGCCTCTACTGGGGCTTCGTCGGCAACAAATACTCTCACTGGAACGCTTTCTTTCCGCTGAAGAAATCGCAGCGGCAGGAGATTGTGGACGTGATCAAAGCCGATGTGCTGGAAACCAAATTGCATGGGCCGATCTCCACCGGCCACAATGCGCTCGCCGGTTTCATCTACTTCGGCACCTTCCTTGCGTTTGCCTTCCAGACCATTACCGGCTTCGCGCTCTACTCCAGCATGAGCAACTCGTGGCTGCCGCGCATGTTCACCTGGATTGTGCCGCTGATGGGCGGCGAATTCGGTGTGCGCTTCTGGCACCACACGTTCCTCTGGTTCTTTGTCACCTTTGTCATCGTTCACGTCTATCTTGCCTTCTATCACGATTACATCGAGGGGCGCGGCACGGTATCCTCGATTATCGGTGGATGGAAGTTTGAGCGCGAGAACAAACAAGACTAGGACGATTGCTGAGTGAGCAGGTGGTTTCATAGGCTGAGGAACAACTCGATAGCAGGCCTGTTTTGTAAATGGGCACGACTTTAGGCGGGCCGCAAGTGCAACAAAACAAAATTGGGCTTTAGCCCCTGCGGTCTGCTTTTCGGGCGTATATTCTGAAGAAGTTGCCTTTTTTGCAGCCTGTTCAGCCGCCTGCATGAGAGCGAATCTGCGGGGGCTTAAAGCCTAGCCCGTTGCGATCGACCTCAAAATCATGCAAGAATGTCGAGTGGCTTTTCCCCGCGAAAAGCCACTTTGCATCTTGAAGGGAAGGTATATCGGTTTGGAGACTGGCGCGAAACATGGCAAGACACTGGTGCTGGGGTTGGGCAACGTCCTGATGAGTGATGAGGGCGTCGGCGTTCACGTGGTGCGCGCAGTGGAGAAGCACACGCTGCCTGCCAATGTGGAGTGCCTCGACGGCGGCACGGGCGGCTTCACGCTGCTCGAGCCGCTGCAAGAGGCTGGCCGCATCATCCTCATCGACGCCGCCGCCGACGGCAATCCTATCGGCACGGTCACGCGCACCACGCCGCGCTTCTCGCGCGATTACCCGCCCACGTTGACCGCGCACGACATCGGCGTGAAAGATTTATTGGATGTGTTTTACATCCAGGGCGGAGGCCCCGATGTGATTCTCTACGCCATCACCATCGATCCGCAGCAGCCGATCTCGATGGGACTCTCCGAGGTGATCGCCAAGGCCGCAGAAGTGGCCGTTGCCGAGATTCTGGCGGAGTTTCAGTCCCTGGTCCCTTAGTCCCTTGATTCACCGCACCCGCAGCACGATGATCGTCTCATCGTCGAAGCGCTCCTGCTCGCCCTGGAAGCGGCTGACGTCGTTCAGGATGGCGTCGGCAATCTCCTGGGCGGACTGCTCGCCGCGGCTGCACAACAGCTCCGCCAGCCTCTCCGGGCCGTACATCTCGCGCTGCGCATTCTCCGCATCCAGAATTCCATCCGAGACAAAGACAATTGTGTCCCCCGGCTCGGCGGCCACATTGAATTCATCGTAGCTCGCGTTGGGAAAGAGTCCCAGCGGAAAGCCCTCGGCGCGCACCGTGGACGACTGCCCATGGCGGCAAAGGATGGGCTGCACGGCGCCCGAGTTGGCCACCTGCAAGGTGCGGCTGTCGTCGTTCCACAAGGCAAAGAGCATGGTCACATACTGCGATTCCAGCTTGCGCTCCTGGATCGTGTTGTTCAGAGTGGCGAGCATCCGCGCCGGCTCCAGCCGCTGCTGCGCCGCCGAGCGCATGATGCCGCTCACGAGGGCCGCAAACAGCGCTGCCGGCGCAGCCTTGCCGCTTACGTCGCCCAGCACGATGGCCATGCGCCCCGGCCCGTAGTGCACAAAGTCGTACAGGTCGCCGCCGATGGTGCGCGCGGGCAAAAAACGCACCGCCATGTCTGCATTGGTCCAGGTCGGCGCCACGGACGGCAGCAGGCGTAGTTGGACTTCGCGGGCCATCGAGATGTCGCGTTCCAATTGGGCCTCCTGCGTGCGCACCGCCTGGTAAAGCTGCGCATTCTCGATGGCGATGGCCACCTGCGCGGCCAGCGTGGTCAGCACGCGCTCATGCTCTTCATTGAAGAAGCCCACTCGTGTGTGTTCCAGGTCCAGCACGCCGATGATGCGCCCCTTGTGGAAGAGCGGCACAACCAGCTCCGAACGCGTCTCCGGATTTAAAGCTACGTAACGCGCGTCATTGCTCACATCGGGCACATTCACCAGCCGCCACTCGCGCACCGCCGCGCCTACCAGCCCGCTGGTGATGGGCAGGCTGCGCAGCGGCGTTTGCGCCGAGCCGAAGCGCCAGGCGTAACGCGTAATCAGTGTCTCGCCTTTTTCATCCAGCAGCATGATGGAGAACATCTGATAGTCGATCAGCCGGCGCAGCAGTTGCCCCATCCGCTCCAGCAGCGGGTCCAGATCCAGAATCGATGTCAACTCCACGGCAATTTCGTTGAGTACCGTCAGCGTCTGCGCCTGGCGGGAGACGCGCGCATAGAGGCGCGCATTCTCAATCGCCTGGGCGATGCGCGAGGCGGTCAGCGTGAGCAGGCGCAGGTGCTCGGGGCGGAAATAATCGGCCTGCTCGCTCTCGATGTCCATCACCCCGATCAGCCGGTTCTTGGCAATCAGCGGTACCGCCAGTTCGGAGCGCACTTCTGGATTTACCTCGACGTAAACCTCCGAGGTCGTCACGTCGTTCAGCAGCACCGGCTGGCGGGTGAGCGCCACCTGGCCCACCACACCCCTGCCCATGGGGATGTGCAGCCGCTCGATCTGCGTGATGTGGCCGATCTGGAATCTTACCCGCAGTTCGTGGGTGCGGTCGTTGACCAGCAGAATGGCGAAGATGCGGTACGGAATGACGGCCGCCACCAGCTCCGAGGTGCGCCGCAGCAGGGTTTCCAGATCCAGCGTGGTGTTCAGCGCGTCGGTAAGCCGCATCATGTAGGCCACATCGGCCGCTTCCACACGGATATTCTCCGGGTCAAGATGCGCACCCTGCTTCGCCGGGTCGGCCGGGCGGTAGTCGCCCTCCAGCTCGGGTTCCGCGTGCGGCGATGGAGAAGTCTCTATCATCTGCGTAGAAGAAAATCATAGCGCACAAAGCGAGCGAAAGTGCAGGGATGGCTTCATTAGCCGGCGAACAAGCAACGTAAATCGTGCTACCCTTGCTATGAAAGCTCGGTTAATTTTCAACTTCTCCAATCGGCAGTTGTGCCGTAAGGGTCGCCGTGCGCTTGAGGCTGGATCTCTATCATGCCTGAACTTCCTGTTGATCTTCCACCCGTCGCCGTGAAACAGCCCGCCAGCCTGACCGGCAGGATCGCATTTCCGCTCGCCTTGACGGTGATCGGGGCTATCCTGCTCTGCCTGGTCCTCGCAATTCTGCGGCTGAACGGCGGCACGTTCATATATTCGATGGACGATGCGTACATCGATCTTGCGCTCAGCGACCAAATACACCATGGGAATTACGGAATCGAAGCCGGGTCGCATGCGGCGCCAGCCTCGTCGATTCTCTATCCGTTTCTGTTGGCGCCAGCCTCCGGCACTCCGCTGCATCCTTACCTGCCGCTGATTATCAATTCGCTGGCGCTCTTTGCGACGCTTGTGATCGTGTGGAGGCTCTTTATCCATCTGCGTCTTGCGAAAGACACTTTTGGAATCGTCGCCCAAGCGATGGCACTGCTGCTGCTGGCTATTGATCTGAATTTGATCGGCGTTGTCTTCACCGGTTTTGAGCACAGCCTGCATATCGCGACCGTCGCCGCCTGCGTCTACGGGCTGGCGCTGTTTCTGGACCAAGGCAAAATGACGGCCTGGCTGCCCGCGGTCATTGTTCTCGCTCCCTTGTTGCGCTTTGAGGGATTGGCGCTGAGCCTTGCGGCGCTCGTCGTGCTCGTCCTGCGCGGACGCTGGCGCACCGCCGCTGCAACCTTTGCGCTTATCGTTCTCTTCATCGGAGGCTTTTCAGCATTCCTCGTCAGCATGGGGCTGCCGCCGCTGCCCAGTTCCGTTCTCACTAAATCCGGATTCGCAGCCAATGGAATCAGCGGCGCGGGTGCGAGTTTTTTTCAGTCCATCGGCCAGAACGTATCGGGCATGGACGCTATCCCCATCGGCGCTCTGCTGCTCGTCGTCGGTGTGGCTGCCTTGGCGCGCTGCTTGTTGGAGCTTCCGGCCTGGCCCTGGCGCTGGAGTTCGCAGGCGCTCATGGCGCTGCTTCTGGTCTGCCTGATCGGCGCGCACGCCGTGGCCGGAAAATTTGGATGGCTGGACCGGTATGAAGACTATGCCATGCTCGGCACGGCATTACTCGGAATCTGCCTCATGGGCGATAAAATCCGCACTCTACTCTCCAACAAGAAAACACGCCTCATCTATTTCTGCGCAACCGCCGTTGCCCTGTCTGCATTTTGCTCGCCCTATATCCTTTCCACCTGGCAGGTTCCACTCGCCGCCAATAATATCTATGAGCAGCAGTACCAGATGCACCGCTTCGTCAATGACTTCTACCGCGCTCCGGTAGCGGTCAACGACCTTGGCCTGGTCTCCTACCATAACTCCAGCTTCGTTCTCGATCTGGGCGGCCTGGCCTCGGAAAAGGCGCGCATCCTCAAAGCGAGCGACGCCAGCGCCGAGGAGTATCGGGCCTTCGTCGCCGGCTGCAGCGTTCATTTGGTCATCATCTACGACGAGTGGTTCGAAGACCAGATTCCCGCCAGTTGGATCAAGGTTGCGAGCATGGACCTGTCGCGGGAGCGCGTCTCCTCGGCCCAGGAAGAGGTCCAGTTCTATGCGACCGATGCCGCCACCGCAAGCCAATTGCAACCCCAGTTTCAGTCATTCAGCAAGAGCTTGCCGCCGGGGGTGAAGCTGACCATCTACAGCTCTGCGGCGGGTGCAAACTGATCCCTGATCCCTGATCCCTGTCGCTACTCTGATCCCAGCTCCCGCACAATCGCCACCGAGGCGGAAGCTCCGATGCGATTGGCGCCGGCTTCGAGCATCGCCTTCACGTCGGCCAGTGTGCGGATGCCGCCCGCGGCCTTTACGCCGCAGCGCGCGCCGGCCACGCCGCGCATCAAGGCCACATCGGCCGCAGTTGCGCCGCTGGAGGCAAAGCCGGTCGAGGTCTTGATAAAGTCCGCGCCCGCCTGAATGGCGATCTCCGAGGCGCGCAGCTTCTCCGCCACGCTCAGCAGCGCCGTCTCCAGAATCACCTTGAGCAGCGCTCCGTAATGATGGGCAACGTCAGCCACATTGCGGATGGTGTGCTCTACCGCCAGGTAGTTCCCGCTCTTGAGCTGGCCGATGGGAATCACCATGTCCAACTCGCGTGCCCCCAGCCGCAGCAGCGCCGTCGCCTCCTGGCGCAGCGTGGAGACCAGCGACGCTCCCAGCGGAAAGCCGATCACCGCGCCCACGGGAATGCCGGAGCCGTTCAGCGCGCTGACGGCCGTGGAAACCCACACCGGGTTCACCATCGCGCAGGCGAAGCGATAGCGCAACGCCTCCTCGCACAAGCTCTTCACCTGGGTGAGGGTCGCGTCGGGCTTGAGCAGCGTGTGGTCAATTACAGCGGCCAGAGCCTGCCAGTTCGCCAGAGTCGCCGCGGCGAATGCGGCTGAATCGAAGACTCCGTTGTTGAAGTCCAAATCCACGTCCTGAACGGGAGTGGTCGCAGCCATGGGTCTTGCTCCTTGTCAGGGCTCTCCATGAAAAGACAATCAGAAAACGCCGCTCTAAACCGGCGGCTTGCCGTGCACTCTGCCGCAACTGAGTATAGTGCCTGCCGCGGCGTGTACCCAAATGAAGAGATGAATTTTAGCTTAATTCGCTGCGCATCCGGCCCAAAATGATCACGCCTATGCGGTGATGGTGCCTGCTCAGGAGTGATCCTGCCCATCGCGCGAATTCGCGGGGCAGTTATTTTGCTGGCTCTATTCTCTACAGTGGGATATTGATAGAGAAGGTTTGCATGGCCTTCTTTCGTTTCAACTTCAAATCGCTGCGGGCGCCCCAGGTCTCGATCTCGAGTTCTGGGAATCCATCCCGCTGGCACCGCTACATCGGCCCCGCCGTCGTCCTGCTGGCTGCCACCGTAGCCGTGACGCCGCTCGTCTGGCACGGCCCCTCCTGCGGCCACGACTTCGACTTCCATCTGGTCTCCTGGTTCGATTGCCAGAACAGTTGGCGGCACGGGATTCTCTATCCGCATTGGGCTGCCAGCGCCAACTTCGGCACCGGCGAGCCGCGCTTCGTCTTTTATCCGCCGCTGACCTGGATGCTGGGCGCGGCGCTCGGCTTGATTCTGCCCTGGCAGTTCGTCCCCGCGGCGCTGACTTTTTTGCTGCTGGCCGCGACGGGACTGGCCACGCGCGCGCTGGCTCGCCAAATGCTACCAGACGGCGCGGCCACGCTGGCCGGTTGCGCGGCGCTCTTTTCCGGCTATGCGCTCTTCACCGCCTACGAGCGTACGGCCTTCGGCGAGCTAGCGGGAGGCTACTGGATTCCGCTGCTGCTGCTCTTTGCGCTGCGCGAGGACAAGCTCTCCGTTCCCACTTGCCGCCGTGCCTTTGACGGCTCCGCCGCGCCCCTTGCGTTAGTCCTCGCCGGCTGCTGGCTCTCGAATCTTCCGCTGGGCGTGATGGCCTGCTATCTGCTCGCCGCCATCGCCGTGGCCGCCGCTCTGCTCGCCCGCTCCTGGGCGCCGATGCTGCGCGCCGCTCTTGCCGCGTTGCTGGGCCTGGGACTGACGGCGGTCTATCTGCTTCCCGCCGTCGTCCAGCAGCGCTGGATTGATCTGCGCCAGGCCATCGACGATCCCGGCGAGCGAATCGAAAGCAGTTGGCTCTTCGCCCGCCACGCCGATCCGGCGCTGGCGGACCACGACACGGTGTTGCTGAAGGTCTCCATCATCGCCGCGAGCATGATTGCCGTTGCGCTGATCGGGCTGCTGGTCTCCAGGGGGCGCGGGAAGCTGTCGGATGCCCGCCGCTGGTTGATTCCATTGGCTCTGATTCCGCTGGCCGTTCTGTTTCTCCAGCTCCCCCTCTCGCTGCCCGTTTGGAATCTGCTACCAAAACTGCGCTTTTTGCAATTTCCCTGGCGCTGGCTGGTCGTACTGGAAGCGCCGATGGCCATCTTCTTCACCGCCGCCATTTGGCCTACGCGGCGCTGGCTGCGCGTGGCCGTAGTGGCCCTCTGCGCGGCCTTCTTCCTGGCTGCAACGGCCTTCGTCGCCAAGGACTTCTACCAGGCCTGCGACGACCAGGACGCCGTCACCCCCATGCTCAGCGCCTATCGCAGCGGCGCAGGCTTCATGGGCGCCAGTGAGTACGCCCCTCCCGGCGCAGACAACACCCTGATCGCCACCGGCCTGCCCACCGCCTGTCTGGTTACCGACCCCGCCACTGAACTGGGTCTGGTTCCCAATGATTTGGACCCGGACAACGCCATCCCCGTCTGGAATGCCGCGCAAGGCAGTTGCGACGCAACTCCGGCCTGGCAGCTCGATCAGCCGGAGCGCAAACGCCTCGCGGCCCTCGTCCCACACGGCGGCTTTTTGATTCTACGGCTGCGCGGCTACCCGGCCTTGCGGATCGTAATCAATGGCCGGCCCATCGCCGAACTGCCAAGGCGCTATGACGGCCTGATCGCCGTTCCAGTCCAGCAGGGGCAGGTCGATCTGGCCGTGGACTGGACCACGACTCCGGATGTGATCGCCGGCCGCTGGCTCAGTGTGCTGGCTGTGTTGCTGCTCACAGTCCTCTGGTTGCTGGAGCGAAAGCTTAAAAAATCCTGCCAGCCTCGGTTATCATGAGTGCAATGTCCATCGATGTGAAATCGCTTCTGCGTGAAGGCGCGGCGCTGACCGAGACGGCGCTGGAAGAGCTTCTTCCCAGCGCGGAAACCGTCCCCGCTTCGATTCACGGCGCCATGCGCCATTCCATCTTTGCCGGCGGTAAGCGGCTGCGCCCTGTGCTGGCCTACCAGGCCGCCGTCACCATCGCCGGAGCGCTGCCCGCAGGAATCGCCAGGCTGGGCGCGGCTCTGGAGATGCTGCATACCTATTCGCTGATTCACGACGACCTGCCCGCCCTGGACAACGACGACCTGCGCCGCGGCAAGCCCACCTGCCACAAAGCCTTTGGCGAGGCCATCGCCATCCTGGCCGGCGACGCGCTGCAAACCCGTGCCTTCGAGGTACTGGCTTCGCTCGACTCGCCGCCCGCGGCTACCGTGCAAATCATCGCCCTCATCGCCAACGCTGTAGGCACCGTTGAGGGCATGATCGGCGGACAGGTGCTGGACCTGGAAAGCGAACACCAGAAGCCCACTCCGCAGCTGGTTCAGGCCATTCACCGCGCCAAAACCGGCGCGCTGATCCGCGTCGGCGTGGTTTCCGGCGGCGTCTATGCCGGAGCCAATCTGGAAGACGTGGCCCGCCTGACCCTCTTCGGCTGCAAAGCCGGCCTGGCCTTTCAAATTGTCGATGATGTGCTGGATTTGACCGTGGACTCGGCGCACCTGGGCAAGACCGCGGGCAAGGACACGGCCACTGAAAAAGCCACCTGGCCGGCCGTCTACGGCATCGAGCAGAGCCAGCGCGACGCCGCCCGCCTGATCGAGGAAGCCTTCGCCGCCCTCGCGCCCTACGGCAGCCGCGCCGACGGCCTCAAAGCTGTCGCCCGCTACCTGGTCGAGCGGAAAAACTGAATTTGCGATTTCTTTTGGGTGCATCTCCCTTCGGCCATGCACCGGGCCGGCTCTTGCGGCGTTCTTGAATTTGCCGCAAGGGTGAGAAACCTGGAACCTCAACCAGCCCGTACAATCTGCGCCCATCCTCCTGTAAACTAAAATGTTGAAAGCTATGAAAAACAAACTCCCTATCGGCATCCTCGGCGCAACCGGCATGGTCGGACAGCGCTACATCCAACTGCTGGAAAACCATCCTTGGTTCGAGGTCGCGTGGCTCGCCGCCAGCGACCGCTCCAGTGGCAAGCCATATGGCGAAGCCGCCAAGTGGCGTCTTGACACGCCCTTGCCCGAGCGCATCGCCAGCATGACCGTCGCCCCGGCCGAGCCCGCCGGCGCGCCGAAAATTATCTTTGCCTCCATCGACGCGGCCTACGCCCGCGAACTGGAGCCGCTCTTCGCCGCCGCCGGCTGCGCCGTGGTCTCCAACTCCAGCGCCTTCCGCATGGCGTCCAGCGTGCCCCTGGTGCTTCCTGAAGTGAACGCCGATCACCTCCACCTGATCGAGGAGCAGTCCTGGCGCAAGCAGTCGGGCGGCTACATCGTCACCAACTCCAACTGCACCGTGATGGGCCCGGTGCTGGCGCTCAAGCCCATCCAGGACCGCTTCGGCATCGAGCAGATCTTCGCCACCTCCATGCAGGCGGTCAGCGGCGCGGGCTACCCCGGCGTCGCCTCCATGGACATCCTCGACAACGTCGTCCCCTACATCCCCAATGAAGAAGAGAAGATGGAAGAAGAGATGCTCAAGCTGCTGGGCACGCTCGACGGTAGCACCGTCAAGCCGCTCAACGCGCGCATGAGCGCCAGTTGCAATCGCGTCCCGGTCGTCGACGGCCACACCGTCAGCGTCAGCATCAAGCTCGGCAAGCCGGCCACCCGCGAAGAGATTCTGGCCGCTTGGGCGGAATTTCGTCCATTGGCCAGCCAGGACCTGCCCACCGCACCCGATCAGCCCGTGCAGTGGGCGTCGCAGCCTGACCGCCCGCAGCCCCGCCTCGACCGCAATCGCGGCAACGGTATGGCCGTCACCGTCGGCCGCCTGCGCCCCTGCGGTGTGCTCGACTGGAAGTTCACCGTGCTCTCTCACAACACCATACGCGGCGCCGCGGGAGCCACCATCCTCAACGCCGAACTGCTGGCCAGCCTGGGGAAATTCGCATGAGCCTCGTAGTCATGAAGTTCGGAGGCACCTCGGTCGAAGATCCAGCGGCCATACGCCGCACCGCGGCCATCGTCGCCGGGCGCGTCGCCCTCGGCAAGCAGCCCGTGGTTGTCGTCAGCGCCATGGCCAAGGTCACTGACCAGTTGCTGCGCGCCGCCGCCGCCAGCGAGAAAGGCGACCGCGCCGGAGCTCTGGCCATCAGTGAGAAGTTGCGCGCCCGCCATCGCGATACCGCCGCTGCCCTGCTCGGCAACTCCACCGAACTGATTGAGTTCATCGATCAGAAATTCGATTCGCTCGACGAGATCCTGCGCGGCCTCGCGGCCATCCTGGAACTCACTCCGCGCATCAGCGACCTGATCGTCAGCTACGGCGAGCGCATCTCCAGCCGCATCGTCGCCGCCGCCTTCATCGAGCAGGGCATTAACGCCGCCCACGTCGACGCCCGCGAGGTCATCGTCACCGATTCGCACTTCCAGAAGGCCGCTCCACTGGACGCCCTCATCGAAAAACGCGCCTCTGAAAAGCTGCTTCCGCTTATTGCGCAAGGCCAGGTTCCGGTGATGGGCGGCTTCATCGCCGCCAACGAAGCCTGCATCACCACCACGCTGGGCCGCGGCGGCTCCGACTTCACCGGTGCGCTCATCGGCGGCGCGCTGGCAGCCGAGGCCATCGAAATCTGGACCGACGTGGACGGCATCATGTCCGCCGACCCCCGCGTCTGCCCCGACGCCCTGCGCGTCAAGGTCATCAGCTTTGAAGAGGCCGCCGAGCTGGCCTACTTCGGCGCCAAGGTTCTGCACCCGGCCACCATCCTGCCGGCCGTCAAGAAGAACATCCCGGTCCTGGTCCTCAACAGCCGCAACGCCGCCTGCGAGGGCACGCGCATCACCTCGCTCGCGCCCCGCTGCCGCAGCCCCTTCAAATCCATCGCCGTCAAAAAGAGGCTCTCCATCATCGACGTGGTCGCCAGCCGCATGTTAATGACCCACGGCTACATGAAGGAGATCTTCACCATCTTCGACAAGCACAGGTGCGCGGTGGACATGGTTTCGACCAGCGAGGTCAGCGTCTCGCTCACCGTCGACTCCAACGACAACCTGCCCGCCCTGGCCGCCGATCTCGGCCAACTGGCGGATGTGAAGTACGAGGGCCGCAAGGCGCTCATCTGCATGGTCGGCGACGACATCCGCGGCCAAAGCGGCATCGCCGCCCAGGTCTTCAGCGCCATCCGCCACATTAACGTGAGGATGATCTCGCAAGGCGCCAGCGAAATCAATATGAGCTTCATGATCGACGAAGACGACGCCGACGAAGCGGTCCGCTCGCTGCACGCGACCTTCTTCAAAGACCCCGACCCGGCGATCTTCGACATAGAGGCGCGGAGGTCCTAAGCAAGTCTTTCAGATCGGAAAATCCTAAACTGGAAGGCTCAACACCCGCCGGAAAATATGAATGCCGCCCGAAGGCGGCATTCGACTACCCGGAGCACATATCGACGGAGCGACAGGGGTTCATCCGGGTACACTGAGGTAGTATAGCACAATTCGGCATCAAGGAAGTTTGATGACCACATTCGATTACTCCACCACAAACCTCGCGGAGTTGGAGGTCCGGCTATCGTCCGACCGGCTTCAGCCTTATCGGAAGAGTGTTGGCGGAGACAGCGAACGCGCCATACGGCTATATGAGCAGAATACCTTGCTGGCCGAATCTCTCTACGGCATTCTGCAAGGGCTGGAGATTGCGCTGCGCAACTCGATTCACGTTCAACTGAGCGTAAGTTTTGCCAGGCCCGATTGGTGGAATGCTGTTCAACTCAAGCCCGAGCAGGCCACGATGCTGCGCTCTGCCGAGGAATCGCTCCAGCGGGCGGGCAAACCGCTTGAAGCTAGCCGGATTGTTGCGGAACTCTCCTTCGGATTCTGGACCGGCCTGACCGGACCCCGGTACAGCGAACTCTGGAGAGATCATCTGGTCAAGATTTTTCCTCGCCGTCACGTCCAGCGCAACGAAGTTCAGATCCGGCTCAACAGCATACGCAAGCTCCGAAACCGGATTGCCCATCATGAGCCGATTTTGTTCAGCGGAAAACTTCCGCGATACGTCAACCAAATCTTCGACACGCTCTCCTGGATCAGCCCGGTGACAGCGCGGTGGGTGAGGAGCAATAGTTCCTTCGAGGAGCGATTCGCTCGCTATCGTGCAATCTTTCCAATGATTGCCGGCAAGAAGACCTGATTAGCGCATTCTCCGGTCTTTCCAAAGACTAACTGCGGCGTGTTCATTATCTCCCAGGTATTATAATCCAACCCTGGGACACCCGGCATATTGGAGGTAATATAAGACGCTGTGTCGGACTCTCATTATTTTGCTTTGCACTCATTATCAGCACAATTCCCGCGACTACAGTTGGCTGTTTGAATGTTTAAAGGTTGTCCATTCATGCCGCTCAAGTCACCATTAATGTCTGTTATTTCGGTACAAAACCGAGTAATATGCTCGTGACTTTCGGGGAAGTATCGTAATATCTGGCCCAACCCCAAAAATAGAGATGGCCGTAATGATTATGGATTGCAGCAATATCATGAGCAGAAACAACGATAGGGGCAGATCGGTTGATGGATTTTGGCCCAACAAACATCCTGAGGGGAGGATCACCGGTCGGGAAATCAGAAAAATCGAACTCCTCCGAAAGGGGGTTTACAAACCATCGAGTGCTAACATGTGTCGTCATATCCTTTGTCGGCGTGTTGCCTCCATTTTCCCACTGAAATGCAATCCTCATTCGGCCATCAAGCAAATTGGTTTGGGGATTGTAGAGTCTAGTTATATCGAAAGTCGTTACAAAAACAAAAGCTCGTTGAACAGAGGTCAATGCTTGCCGACTTAGATCGTTTGATTTCGTGGCGGCATCGGTGGCTTTTTTCATTTCAGTGAGTTGACTGTAATAGATAATGAGCGCAATGACGCCAATTATTCCAAGGCCGATCTGGCTAAAGAATGTGGCTTTATGAATCCAGTGGACCTCATTCGCAAACTGTAAGGTAGTTTCATTAGTCTGATCTGGATTGGGTGATACGATATTGGCCATTATGCCTTGTTGTGTAAGTGGGGTTGTGGGAACTGGTTTGCAAGACTGCTCATCCGGACTTCTGGATTGTATTTGGCTGTGGTT
>Ga0326727_10005191_pt1 | contig 37631 bp, 34 predicted proteins | sample MB2enrmetagenome_FD_207643 | JGI IMG/M metagenome (GOLD analysis project Ga0326727, IMG submission 207643) | Lab enriched peat soil microbial communities from McLean, Ithaca, NY, United States - MB29MY | ecosystem: Environmental > Terrestrial > Soil > Wetlands > Peat | place: USA: New York... | reverse complement strand
GCACACGACGGATTCGCATTCCAGTTGCGAACGTCTTCACACCGGCGGCCGTCGCCACAATTCTTCACGATATTGAAACAGGAGCGATGTTGCCATGAATGTTCTTCCAGCATCCGCCGCAATTCTGGGCAATCTTCGGAAATACTTGTTCTCTCACGGCTGGACGAAGGTTGATCATCCGAATGCACGAATTGAGATTCTTCAAACTAAGCCGGACAGCACGGGCGATTATGCCTCCGTTTCCATTCCAGAGTCGCCTGAGCTGCGCGATGCTGCCAGTCTCATCAACGAAGCGGTTCGCCTGGTGGCTGACTATGAGAACTCGTCCTTGGAACAGATTACCGATCATGTGCTTCGTTGGGATCGTGACATCCTGCGGATGCGATTCTTCAAGATGGTTGGCCATGAGGATTCCCTGCCGCTCGAAATTGCTGCGGAATCAATTTCGAACTTAAAGGAATTTATTGGTTATGCAGCCTACACCCACAGTAATCCTCAACCATTTTTCGACAAAGCTGGAGCGATAAGCGCGGAGTTTGCAAAACACTGCCTGTTTGGACACACTTTTCAAGGAAGCTTCGGGTTAACAATCGAATGTCCGCTCGCAGTTGTGGCCGTGCTTCCGATGGACGGCAATAAGCCTGATGTCCCAATAGAGCGACAGGTATTTGAGCGAGTCGCTAATGGGTTGGTGATTCTCCGTGAGTCTGTTGGCAAAGATTCCATTGACCCGCTGCTCGCAGGCTATCTAACCGGCTTCAGCGCAAACATGTGCAGAAAACTTGCGGAGATTTATGAGAAGGCTGATGGACGGCGAATTGAGTATGACATCTCATGGAGTCCACAACTTTACACGGCATGCGAGCATGTGTGGAAGCCTTTTGTGTTTGAAGGTCGCGCCTACGATTTTGCGAGGATCGCTGCGGTAGAACTCGAAAAGGCGGAAAAATTTCCTGAGTCTGTGATCGAAGGCCGAATCGTTGTCTTGAAATCCGAGATGCCACCGGGTTTAGACGAGCAAGCCGAGTTTGAGCACATCATCACAATGTTCTGGGAACGCGAGAAAGGACAACTGGTGAAAATAAGAGTTCCACTTTCCCCGCAGCAATACATGCAAGCTTGTGACGCGCACAAGGAAGGCAGAGCAATTCGGATTTTCGGCGTGCCGGAAAAGTCAGGAAAGTTCTGGACTTTGACGAAAGCTCGCGACTTCACGGTGCTGAACAAAAATTAGGACACCAAACAAGATTTAAATCACGTTTCCAAATCTTGCCCGAACGCCCACGATGGCCGCATCGGCGGACGCGCCCGACTTGGCGGATTCTCAAAGGAAGTTGCGAGGTTGTCAGTTCAACCCTTCGGATGATGAGGCGATTGTTCAACTGGCGCGCGAGGCGCAAGTCGGGTATCTTGTAACGCACAATGTCCGGGACGTGAGCCGCGCGGCGCGATTTGGTATTCGAGTGGTCCGTCCGGCTCAATTCCTGGAGATTTTGAGGCAATCGAAATGACAAAAATTGAAGCAAACGTGCCGGATTTTTTGGCGCGACAGGCGCGCGCGGCGGCGGAACGCGAACAGGTTCCATTGGACCAGATCGTCGCCCTGGCGCTTTCGGCCCAGCTTGCCGCTTGGAAGGGCAGCGACGACATGGAAACGAGGGCCAAGCGGGCCAACCTCGCCGCCTTTGACCGCGTCATGGCCAAAGTGCCCAATGTGCCGCCCATGCCCGGTGACGAATTGCCGCCAGGCTATAAGCGGGATTGATGATTGTTGCGCGACGAGGGATCGAAGAGAAGGGTTTTGAGAAATTGACTGCGGCGGAGCAAAATTGCGCCCATGAGCGAGCTTGGAAAATTCATCGCGGCCTTCTGCTCCATGGAGTCGGCGGTAAAGGTGGCCGGTTGATATGACAACCTCATTGACTGCCCCCCGGCTACGCCGCTCACAGCGATTCCTGCGGCAACTTCTCGTAAGCGGCCAGTTGTTCCTGCGTCAGCTTTTCGACCGAAGTGACCTTCAGTCCCGGCACTTTGGCCAGCGCGGCCTTAAGCTGATCGGGATCATAGGCGAGAAAAGAGCCGATCAGTTTGTCGCCCTGCTTTTTGGTCCTGAAGTAGCCGATCTGTCCCTTCTCACCGGAATAGGCCCCAGCTTGATTGACCCTTTGCAAGAACTCTCCCGGAGTTCCCGGCGCGAAATCACCGACCGGCTCAAATCTGACTACCCACACCCCCTTCGAGGCGTCAGGTTCGCTGAGGTTGATCAACGATTCCTGCGGCAACTTTTCATAAGCGGCCAGTTGTTTCTGCGTCAGCTTTTCAACCGAAGTGACCTTCAGTCCCGGCACTTTGGCCAGCGCGGCCTTAAGCTGGTCGGGATCATAGGCGAGAAAGGAGCCGATCAGTTTATCCCCCTCCTTTTTGGTCCTGAAGTAGCCGATCTGCCCCTTCTGACCGGAATACGCCCCAGATTGATTGACCCTTTGCAAAAACTCTCCCGGAGTCCTCGGCGCGAAATCACCGACCGGCTCAAATCTCACCACCCACACCCCCTTCGAGGCATCGGGTTCGCTGTTTCCAACCGGCGGCGCTTGATTTTGCGCGTCGGTCAAGGTTGCCACCGCCAGGCTGGCCAAAAGGGAAATGGCCGTGGCAAGCCCGCGATTTGTTTTATTGAATTTTGCGATCATTGTTATCCTCTCTTTCATCTGTCGTTTGTTTTCGAGGATTCCGGCCGCGCCGGGCGCCCAGCCCGATTGGCCAAATCCTTCCAAAAGCTTTATAATGGTCAGGCCGTAAGATTCCTTCTCGCCCGCCCCGGCAAAAGACAGCGCCAGCGCGTCGCAGGCCAGTTCCCGATCCACGCGCAGGCGGTAAAAGGCCAGCCACACCAGCGGATTGAACCAATGAACGGCCTGCAATGCCAACGTCAGCCAGCCGACCAGAATGTCGCGTCGCTTGATATGCGCCAGTTCGTGCAGAAACACATGCCGCAGCTCGCCGTGGGTAAGACTGGACGCCAGGCCCGTCGGAAACAGCAATCGGGGGCGCACAAAGCCGAACAGCGTTGGGCTTTGGACCGCCTCGATTTCAATGATGGTAATTCCCTCTTCAATTCCCATCAGTGCCTTGCAATCTTCCAACAGATTCAGCGTCGGCTCATCCAGCAAAGGACGCCGCCGGGCCACGCGACGGCAAATTTTATGATGATTGGCGACCGCGCAGCCAGCCATGGCCAAAGCGCCCGCCGCCCAGCTACAGACCAGCCAGATTGCACCCCCGGCCCCCGGTCGGATGGCGGCCACTTCGGGCGTTGGAAGGGGCGCGTCCGTCATTGGTGCGCGCCCGGTTTGCGGCTCAACGCCCCGACTGGCACCCGCGGTTTGCGTGGCGGCGGGAACCCTCAAAATATTGAATACGCTGGCCGGAGATGGAATTGCCCAAGGCAGGGCAAGGCGCGCCAGAACCAGCAGCCACAGCGCGCAGCGCCAGCGCGGCTGAAGACGCCGTCCGCAGAGCCATTGCACCGCCAGCACGAGCAAAATGAGAACAGATGCCTGCTCCGACGTTCGCGGCAGGCTTGAAAAGTGCGAGAGAAGCGTTTCCATAAATTAAATGGACCCGGCGTCCTTGAGCAGACGCCGCAGCTCGTTGATTTCCTCGGTCGAAAGCTTGTCGCGTTGCACGAAGTGAGCCAGCATGGGTTGCAACGACCCGCCGAAAACCCGCCCCAGAAACGAATCACTGGCCGCGTCAATGCAATCCTCGCGCCTGGCCAGCGGGCGATAAACATAGGCGCGGCCCTCCTTCCTGAAGCCCAGGACCTTCTTCTTGACCAACCGGTTGAGAAATGCCTTGGCGGTTCGGGGATGCCATGTGGCGTCGGCTTGTTGCAGGGCGCCGATGATTTCACCGGCGGAACAGGGAGCCTGCGACCAGACGATGTTCATGATTTCCCATTCCGTTTCCGAGATTCGAGGCGTCTTTTTCATCGCGTCATCCTTTAGATTAACTCTGTAATCTCTAACAGATTACACTTTTAGTCTATGGCGTCAAAGGAATTCTTTCGTCTTTTCTTGGCTTTCCGCCTGCCAACAAATGACTGTAAAGGCAACATAGTGTCGGTGGTTGAGGTGGTGAGGTTGTCAGTTCAGCCCTTTGCATTCTCATCAGCCTCCTCCTTACCGTCATCCTCTGGTTCCTGCGCAAGTTTTAAACATCATCGTACTTGCGGAAACTGGCGCGCCAGGATGATTTCGGCCGACGCGGCGCAAAAATCGCCCGGAATGTTCTGGCCGGTGCTTAGATACCGGATCGGGTAATTTGTGCCCAGCGCCAAATTCCATAATTTTCCCCAGCGGCTTTCCTCATCCAGGTGCGTTATGATCAGATCCTCAATCGGCAGCGCGGCGAAGGCCCGCGCCTGCGCCATCATCACTGCCGTGTCGTAGGCGCCGTTGAGCGCCAGATGCAGGCGCGGTTCGCCAAATTGCCGCAATTGGCCCGCCAACTCCTGGATCGCCCCGGGCGCGCGCCAGTCCACTCCCGGCAAATCTACGAACCCAATGTCCTCCGCAATGCAATTGACACCCGCCGGCCAGGCCCGTTCGCTTGGCAGATGAAGTATTTCACAATACACCGTCAGCGATTCCGCCATGTTCGCCGTCGTTCCGTCCAGACGCCACACCCGCGCCAGCCGCCCTTCCACCAACGCCGCCATCGTGAGCCATTTGCAGAGACACGTCGTTTTGCCCGATCCCGCCGGCCCGATCACAATGTGCAGGCTGTGGTCGGGGCAGGGCTGGCATGGCCGCCACGCCGCCTTCAGGAACTCGCGCGCCAGCCCGATTTCCCCGGCCAGCGACGGCGGCGGTTTGTCGCCGTGCCGCGAGCGCGCGCACTCGACCACCCGTTGCGCGTGCAGCGGCAACAACCCGGTCCTTTGCAGCACCTCGCCAATCCGCCATCCGCCCGAATCCAAATCCACCACCGCGTCCGCGAACTCCGGCAATGTGGCCGGGCCGGCATCCGTTTTGCCGGCGGGTGTCTTGACGTGCTGCTCGATTTGGTCCAGCCGTTGCCGGAATTCCTCCAATGCGTCGGTCAACTGGGGGGCCGCCGGCGGAGCGGCCTGGGCCTCCGGCCGGTAGGCCAGCACTTCGATCATCGGCTTTTGCCACAACCGCGCCAGGCCCTGCGCCGGCAGAGGGCGCACATTGAGCACCACCGCCTCCGGCCCCAACCTGGCGCGAATCTGCGCTACAGCCTCCTCGGCCGACGCGGCGGTGAAAGCAATCGGTTCCATGTTCAACTCGGTTCAAACTCTACCGGGAAAATTCCCCTTTCCAAGTTGTATAATCAGGGAATTTTCCGGGAATTTTCCGGGAATTTTCTGGTTGCAGCCGGAGAGAGGCGCGGCGATACTGCCAACGGGCTGTGACGCGCTTCCCGCTCGACGTAAACTATGAAACCGAAAAAGCCGGATTCTCCGCCAAGAACAAAGGCCAAGGCCGTCAAAGCAGTTCCTTCTACTCTGCGGCCCGCGGGCAAATCGCGAAAAAAGGCGCCTTCCCCTGCCGCCGCCGCTCCCTCCAGGGGGGCTCGCCCTTTCAGCGTCGAATCCGAAACACCAGCCGCGCCGTTCGAGTTGAAACTGCCGCCGATTCTGCTCGAAAGGGACGAGGCCGCGCCCTGGCCGGCGAGCGGACCGGATCGGCGTTACGTCCTCGGGCCGACGCCGCCGGAACATCCCGCGTCTGCGATTACGCCGCTGCCCGAATCCTACGGCACGCAACAATTGTTTCTCGCGGCGCGCGATCCGCGCTGGCTTTATGCCCACTGGGATTTCACCGCCGCGCAATTGAAGAAACACAACGCCCTTTCCGCCGACGGCCATCTCTTGCTCCGGCTTTACCGCGACGCGCCCGCCGGCCCGCCGCTTTCGGAAATCCATCTGCATCCGGAATCGCGGCACTGGTTTGTGCCGGCGCCCCACGCCGGCGCGAAGTACCTCGCCACCCTGGGCTATTTCAACTCCGCGAAAAAATGGGTCGAACTGGCCTGCTCGGCCGCCACTGTGACGCCGCCGGATTCGGTGGCGGAAGACACCGCCGTCCGGTTTGCCACCATTCCGCCTGACGAGCCTTTCGAGCGATTGCTTGCCTTGATCGAGGCGGCGGCGCGCGAAAATGTCCCTCTCGCCGAGGCCTTGTCGGAATTGCGCGAGGAGGGTTTTCCCGGTTTGCCGGGAGCGGAACAAATCCCCGGCCCATGGACGCCCGCCCAGGAAGCAGCCCTGGCGGAAGTTGTCAGGTTTGAGGATGCGCGCCGCATCTGGATCGGCTCGCTGGAGGTGACGGAGTTGATCCGCCGCGAAATGGAGCGCGAAGTCTCTCCCGTCAACCCGGCGCAACCGGGCGGGGCTTTCGGCGGCGTTTCCAGTCCATCCGGCCAGCCGGAACGGCGGCGGAATTTCTGGCTCAACGTCAATGCTGAATTGGTCGTTTATGGTTCCACCGAACCGGATGCGACCGTGACCATCGGCGGGCGGCAGATCGAGTTGCGGCGCGACGGCAGTTTCAGTTTCCGCTTCGCCCTGCCCGACGGCACTTATGATCTGGCGGTCGCCGCGCGTCAGGCGGACGGCGGGGAAACGCGCCAGGCGGATTTGTTTTTCAGCCGCTTCAGCCAGTATCAGGGAGAAGTCAAGACGGTTCCGCGGGATGAAACGCTGCCCACGCCCTCCGCCGGCGCGGTGACCTGACGGTCGCGGCCAGGCGTTGACCCGGAATTTGGACTGATGCCCATGCAAGGTTTCTTCGCCCTCATGTTGCACGCGCATCTGCCTTTTGTGCGCCACCCGGAACACGAGAAGTTTCTCGAGGAAAACTGGCTTTTTGAGGCGATGACCGAGACTTACATTCCGCTCATCCAGATTCTTGACGGTTGGCGGGCCGACGGCGTTGCCGCGCGCCTCACCTTGTCGCTTTCCCCGACGCTCTGCGCCATGCTGCGGGACGCCGAATTGCAGCAGCGGTATGAGCGGCATCTCCACGGCCTGATCGAACTGGCGGAGAAGGAAATTCACCGCACGCGCTGGGATCCCGCCCTTGCGGAACTGGCGCTGATGTATCACCGCCGCCTGGGCGGCATTCGCGAAACTTACGCGGCGCACGGGCGCAATTTGCTGCGGCCCTTTCGGCAACTTCAGGAGCAGGGCGTCCTGGAAATCGCCACCTGCGCCGCCACCCACGCCCTGCTGCCTTTGCTGGCGGAGGATCCGTCCTCCCTGCGCGCGCAAATCCTGGTGGCGCGGGACGATTACCGCGACTGCTTCGGACGCGACCCGCAAGGCATCTGGCTGCCGGAATGCGCGTTCGCCGAAGGGGTGGATAAAGTGTTGCAGGAAGCCAACATCCGCTGGTTCGTCACCGACACCCACGGCCTTCTTCACGCCCGGCCGCGGCCCCGTTATGGAGTCTATGCGCCGGTCTTTACGCCCGCCGGCGTCGCGGCTTTCGGACGCGATTTTGAATCCGCCAAACAAGTTTGGAGCAAACAAGAAGGCTATCCCGGCGATTTCCGCTACCGCGATTTTTACCGCGACATCGGATTCGACCTGGATTTCGATTATGTCAAACCCTATCTGCCCGCGCCCGACACGCGGGGCTTCACCGGAATCAAATACCACCGCATCACCGGCCCGACGCCGGACAAGCAGGTGTATGACCGCGCGGCGGCCCTGCTCGCCGCCGGGGAACACGCCGCCCATTTTCTGCACGCGCGCCTGGATCAATTCGCCAAACTCGGACAGGTGATGGACCGCCCGCCCATCGTGGTCGCGCCTTACGACGCCGAATTGTTCGGCCATTGGTGGCATGAAGGGCCGGAATTCCTCAATATTTTCGTGCGCCAGGCCTGCCGCGGCCAGCAAGTTTTCAAACTGGCGACGCCCGGTGAATACTTGCGCGCCCACCCCACTCATCAAGTGGCCATGCCCGCCGCCTCCAGTTGGGGCGAGGAAGGATACTGGCGGGTCTGGCTCGATGAAACGAACCAGTGGATCTATCCGCACCTTCGCGCCGCGCAAGCCCGCATGGCCCAAATGGCCCGGGACTTCCCCGAGGCCGGCGGCCTGATGGAGCGCGCCCTGCGGCAGGCCGCCCGCGAACTGCTTCTCGCCCAGTCCAGCGACTGGCCCTTCATCCTCCACACCGGCACCAGCCCCGATTACGCCGCCGCGCGGGTCAAGGAACACCTCCGCTGCTTCCTCGCCCTGCACGATCAGATTTGCCGCCGCGAGATAGACCCGGCCTGGCTCTCCCCCCTGGAGTGGACCGACAACATCTTCCCAAATGTTGATTATAGATACTGGAACAGTCAAGATGCCTGATCGCCTTCCTCGTTTTTTTTTATTTTTTTTTTACCTTCATTCACCTTCATTCACCTTGATTGACCTTGATTGACCTTGATTGACCTTGATTGACCTTTATTGGAACGGCTCCCAAAAGGGAGTTTGGCGGGGTTTTTGAGGGAAGGCGTCGGGTTGGCGGGGGGACATGGATGGGACATAAAGGACAAATAGGACGTATAGGACTGAGCACACACCTCCCTGGGACTGTTCCCCGTGCCACCCGCTTGATCCGCGGGACGGCCCTGAAATGAGTTTCGCTGGCTCACGTAACTTATTAGACCATAGTTTCTAATTTTTGTCAACCGTCTTTTTGGAGATTTTTGGAGCCGCTGTTTTTGCGGCGGGAGGGTCATCGGGCGGCCAGCCACAACCAGGGGGAATTGAACCACAGATTCCTCCGCCCGCCAGGCCCCTTTCGCTTGCTCTGCGCTCTCGGCGGCCTCTGCGCGAGGGTCCTTTAAGGATCGCGCAGAGTCGCGGAGATCGCGGAGGAAAACAAACCCAATGGGGGGCCGGCTTTCCACTGAAAACAGCGAAGAACCGTTTGCCGCGAAAAAGCTCAAAAGGCGCACAAACACAAGACCTTATGCACTGCTCGGGAGGATTTTCCCATCCCGATGGAATCGGGAGATTTCACGGATAGGGAATTGTGAACAGGAGATCACGGAGAGCACGGAGAACGGCACGAAAATACCTCTGTGTTCTCTGCGCCCTCCTGTTCAAATGAGTTCGGCCTTTCTGCGTGAACCTTCGTCCATCTGCGGGCAATTCCGGATTCAGTTTGAGGCAGGCCGTCTTGTGCTCCTTTGCGGCAAAAACCTCCTTGAAATTGCGCGATCCCTCACTGTTGCACGACGAGGGAGCGCCAGCGGGAGCAGCCAAGTCTTGCCGGGTTTCCATCGCGGTCCGCCGACAAATAACAGGGGGACCCTCCCTTACCGCTTGCCTCGATGTGCAGTTTTTGCGACATCAAGGAAGGCTGCTACCCTCGTCCAAAAGTGTAAATAGTGAGGACTGACACCGGCTCCAAACGTGCAACGACGGCCACTATTATCTGGCTGTCAATAGCCCCTACTGCACGGCCGGTACGGCCAACATTAGCGCCATCCTTTCTCAGCAACTGCGACAAAAGACAACTTCTCCGCCACTCGCATTGCCTTCCTACTACGCACTTAACGGTGATTTGACCTTGTTACCGCAGGTCAGGCGCTACAGCGGCGGTGCGCCGGATTACGGATATTATTATCCGACCGTGGACTACACGGTGGGGACCGTTGATTTGTTATCTGGCAGCATTACGGTGGAACCAGGCACGGTAATCGCGGTCTGCAACGAGCAAATTTCGGGCGAGTATTATCCCTACGCTGGATTTGAGCTTTATGATGGAACATCGTTCATCAGTCATGGCACCCCGGCCTTGCCCATCACCTTTACTGCGACCAAGCTGGTGCAAGAGTCGCCATCCGCATATTGGACCTGGGTGGCGTGGGCGGGCCTCTATCCGCCTCCGTCTGTCATTCAGACTTTTGTTCCCGAGTCCGTCCCTTATGATGCTCTCCCGGCGCCAATTTTAGATTGCCGCTTTTGCAATTTCTATTTGCCCATCGAGGATTGCCATATCTGCTCTGATGGTTATCCGTATGGCAGCCCGTCGGTTTCATTGAACTTGCAGGATTGCGCCGTGCATGGAGGGCAGATACAGTTGTTGTCGCAGTACTATTACAACTCTGATTACACCTATCCTCTTGCCACGGCGACATGGCAGAACACCTTGTTCGATCATGTGATGATTGATCTTGAGCCAACGAGCTATGTTTCGTATTTTCAGGGAGGGTCGTTTGAATACATAGATGTTGATTTTTCCTTCATGGCCAACAATAACCTGTTTTTGGAGGATTGGATGGAACCACTGGTAATATTCCCGACACCCGGAGCCAGCGGTGGCAATTGGACATTTCGGGATAATCTTTTCGACAGCGTGCCTTTCGTGCAGATGAGCGCCGAGCCATTGGACTATTACAACAATGCCTACTGGCAACTGCCCGCTTCCATAGTGCAATGGTGGAACTCGGAATCGAGCTTCACCTTCGCCGGCACCTTATCGGCCACGACCACCGGCGACGGCACCACCGACGGTTCAGGAGACCTGACTCTGACGGCCCCGCCGCAGTATCAGAGTGGCCCTTTTGGCAACTATTACCTGCCGCCCACCACGCAGCTTCACCAGGCGGGAAGCCGGACGGGCGACGCGGCGGGCCTCTGCCAATATACGACCCGGCCGGATCAGACCAAGGAGCAAATAGGCCAGACCATTGACATTGGCTTGCATTACGTCGCCGCCGGTGTTAACAATATGCCCATGGACACTGATGGCGATGGAGTCCCGGATTACGTGGAAGACAGCAGCGGCACTGGCGCAACAGGTGCCGCTGCGCTTGCCCTGGGCGAAACAGATTACACCGCCGCCATGACCGACGGGATGACTCCGGACGCCTTGAGCACCGTGTATGACGATGTTGATTTGTCGGGCGACGGCCTGGTTGGACGAATCAAGAAGGCGCTTGGGATAAGCCCGTTGGACACAAGCAATCCGTTTACGCTTACCCAGGTTGCCAGCGGCCAACAACCGGGAATAGCCAGCTTTGCCATCCCGATCAATTATAATCTGCTGTCTAGTGTTGCCAGTCTAAACTTGAATCTCGACGGCTATGATGTTGCTCTTGAGGATTTCACCGCGGCGTCGGACGGCAGCACGTTGTTGAATTGGAATACACTGTACGAGCCGCCAGGACAGCATCTTTTGCAGGCGCAGATTACGCTAAATATGGCAGGCGACGAAACAGTTGTTGTTTGTGGCCTTGGGCCTCTGAGCACCTTCTACTCTGGCAACGTGATGCAGTTCTTTGAAAGCGATACGATGTTCGACGGTACTGGCGCCTTTCTTGACGCCCAATTGCCTGAGATGAACGCTGCCTACAAGATTGACCTTTACGATCCCTCGACGACTCCGCCAACGCTCCTCCAGGAAATAGCAAACACGACAAGCACGGGCATGATCCAGGAGCAGTGGGATTTGACTTGCAGCGATGGGACGACTGTTTTCAATGGTGACACGTTTAGCGCGTCTTTCAGCGTGCAGCTCGGCAGTGGGAGGTCAGGCACGGCCCAGAAAACTCAATCTCGCATTGCCACGACGGAACAAGGCAACAACTTTGATTTTGTATATTTCTACACCCCGAGCGATTCGAGCATGATAAACAATTTCTCGAACCCAAACGGTGTCGTGTACATCGGAATGAATGGCGTGGTTGACACTTTGCTGACTCCGTGGGTGGCGGGCGGGGATGCTTTCAACAACTACGATTCCGCTTTCGATACGTACGACAACCAATATTGGCCCGACTATATAGGCTATCCAGGCTATATTTCGACACAGGCGACAATAAACAGTTATTTGTTTCCCGACCTTGCGAGTGGACCTACGAGGAACTTCTATTGCTATTCGCATGGCAGCCCCACGCTATTGGCGAATTTTGGCAGTACCGTGACCATGCGAACTTCGGACGTTAATGCTCTGCTGAATAACCATTGGTCCAGAAGCGACTTAAAAGCAATGAATCCGTTCCGATTTGTGTATTTGGATGCATGCTCCACCGCGGCCACGTGGGGCTGGAGAAGGGCTTTTGGCATTTTCCCACTTGATTTTCCCGGAGAAGAACGCAGTAAGATTGGTCCCCAAGCATTCGTAGGCTACTCGACGGTTCACAGCGGCTGGCTAAATGGGAACCCTAAGGCGCCAGGCCTCGAGCAGTTGGAGTGGGCGATGGCCTACACGGACACATTGAATGATTTCTATTGGCAGTGGATGAGCGATGACAGCCTTAAGGCGTGTTTGGATTACGCATGCACGCAGCAGTGGAATGACGCCCCGCTCCCCGTTCCTCAGAACAAGAACGTTCAGATCGCCGGATTTGACTGGCTGCTGAACCAGGCTTATCAATACAATAATGTGGCCGTTTTTACAAGTCCGCTGTACGTTATCGGGCATTCTGGCTTGACGAGGGACGGGGTGAAAATCACGGACGACCTTGCCCCGGCCTATACGAAACCTGCATCTACCGGAAGGAACTGAATCCTTGTGAAAGCGTGGTTGTTTTGTCTGTTCGTTGCTGCTGTTTGCGGTAGTGCTGCTCTTATGGCCGGAGCTTTGGTTCTGCCGAATCTGGGCAAATCTGTGGATTTGCCTGCGGGTGTGCCTCGTGTGGTGGACACCAACGGCAATGTTATTTACGTGCCGCATAATTTCACGACAGAGGCATACAGGAAGGAGGCTTTGAAACTGGTATTGGCGGAGGCTAACCGTGTGGCGGCTGATTTGATGCTGACGAATGAGTTGCCTATTAGGGAATCTAACTTGGTAGAGAATTTCATATCGCCATTTGGCTTTGCCTATAGCATGAAAATGATTGGCAATGTGACAACAGAGCGCTATACTTACTATGTTTCCAGGGATAACAAGTTTTCCTTTCTTGTGGGACATCACCAAGATGAGGACTGCCGCAGGTACGCAGAGCAATACACGTGGCCGATTAGCCGACTCGATACGAATGGGGCGTATGAACTGGCACGCCAGTGGTTAATTGAGGTCCATGCGGATCTGGCTGGTTTGAGCCGTGATTGTCAGGTGAGCATTGTGCCTGATAATGTCTATGTCCATCCACCTAAAGGCAAATTTGTTCCCATCTACAATATTCTCTGGATCCCGAGGCGAGGGGAGCCTGGCGATGGAGCGCTCGTTGGACTCTTTTTGCCGACGAAGACTTTGCTTCAGCTGCGCATTGAAGATTCAAAGTACATTCTCCGCCCGCGCCTTAGTTTCACAAATCTTGCCGCGCTGTTTCCTGGGACCGGGTGGGTTTATACGAACAATGGGTTGAGGACGCCGGGAAATTCTCTAGGTTTAGGGCCGGTTAAGTAGTAGTAAAAGTTTAAACACTGACAGCCACTAGGCGGGATGGAATGAAAATTGATATTTGGTTTCAGAACGGTTTCTCGACCATAAAGGGGTCAGTTAATGGTATTGGAATATAATGAAAGAGCCATTAACGTAAAAATGTCGGACAGAACAACGTCATTTTGCAATTTACGTGCGCAATTTTCGCCGCGCCGCAAGGTTCGTCCGGCCAACCAAAGCACTTACAGCGTTGCCGACGTGGAAGCCGCCAACATTGGAGTCTATACCGTGACGGTCACCAACGTGGTGGGCGCCACCACCAGTTCCAACGCCATTTTGGATGTGCCCATCCAGTTCACGATTTCGTTCACCAACCAATACGTCAACCAGGTCAACGCGCCCTTGTCGCTGGCGATTCAGAGCGGGGTGCCGTATTATAGGGCCGTGCTGTTGGACAACACCAATTTCGCCGGGGCCAGTTGGACGGCTTACACGTCGTCGAACATTACGGCCAGCCTGGGCACGAATCAGGGCTGGCATACGGTGTGGGTCGGGTTGTGCGGCCCCATCGCCGGCTCGCAGGCGACCTGGAACGCGGTGCGGCTTGATTTGGATTTGACCGCGCCAATTTGTTTGTCCAGCATGGCCAGCACGCCGCCGCGGTGGATTGCCATGAGGAACGGGTAGCCCTTCGTGCGCCCTCGGCTTCGATTCGGCGCACCCCTTCGCTCGTCACCGGCGGTGATTCTGCCGGCAACCGGAAAACCACGATCCCGCCCTCGTCCTGCGAAGGGGTGGGGGCGCTGAGGCCACGGCGCACAAGATCCGACACGGTTTTGCTCAACGATACGCCCCGCAGCTTCGCCTGCCGGGCGGCAAGCTTTAAATGGAGATGTCTCGACCCGGCGCGGCGGAGGGGGTATTGTTTGGGACAGCCTGCGCTATTTTTTAAGAAAGGCCATTTATGAAAAAATTGCTGCTTCAGTTCGTGCTGCTCGCCAGCCTGTTGGCGTGGGGCGCGACGGGTTGCTCGAACCAGGAGATTGACATCGGCAAGCTGCAAAGCACTTTCCAGGATGTCACGCCCGATGCGCGTCCTTATCTGGACGAGGGCGTCGCCGCGATCAAGGCCGGCAAGTTCGCCGAGGCCCTGCCCGCCTTGCAGCATCTGGCTTACGCGGCGAAAATGAGCAAGGAACAGCGCCTGGTTCTGGAGGACGCGATCAAGAAGGTGAAGGTGAAGGCCAAAGCCAGATGATTCCGGTTTCATTGGCGGGCCGGCGTGGCGTCTGCTATATTAAGGATAAGGAGATCCCTTGAACGACCTGAAAGCAAAACGACATGGCTTTACCCTCATCGAACTGCTGGTGGTGATCACCATCATCTCGATCCTGGCGAGCATGTTGCTGCCTGCCTTGGGCAGGGCGAAGGAAAAAGCCATCGCCATCTATTGCGCCAACAGTCTTCATCAAATGGGCATTGCCTTCATGATGTACGGGGACGATAACAACGAACGCCTGCCCGTCTCCTACACCCCCATCGCCTCAAAGGGGCAGGGCGGATGGGGAACCACCCCCGTGCCGTGGACCATGCCCTTGCAGAGCGACTACCAGAACACCAACGTCCTGCGCTGCCCGGCCTTCAGCTCCAAATACCACCAGTCCGGCTTCAATTACTTCCTCGGTTCGCGCGGCTTTTCCTTCCTCGCGGGCGAGCCGACCGGCATCATCTTGCGCAGCATCAACACCCCTTCCACCTACATTCTGTGCGGGGACTGCAATTATCCCGCCGACCCGGTCAATGCCGACTTGAACAACAACGACGTTGACACGCTTTTCGACCCGGCCTACTCCCCGTCGCCCGCCCACAACAACCGCGTCAACATACTTTTTACCGACGGGCACGTGCAGAGCTTTGCAAAATTCTCGCCCGGCTCCATGACCTTCTCGGCCAACAGCACCGGGATTTCTTTCGACGGGGACTGAGGACTCGCGAAGAAATAGGCGAGTCCTGAGAGGGCCGGAAAAGGGTCATTCTTCTCCACCGCGCGGTTCCAGCCGCATGGGGCGGTCGTGGTCCAGGAAGGCGGCGCAGACGCGGAAGAAATCCGCCTGGGTCGCGGCGCGCCGGATGTCATGCAGAAAGGGTTCCGGCGGCTCCATGCCTTCGCCGATGAAGTTCATGAACTTTTTCAGGCGCTGCACGCGGGCCGATTCGCGCGCCTCCGGGTGGGTCTGCGCTTCCCAGAGTTTGGCGATGTAAGCCAGCACCTCGCGCCCGGTGGGCAGGGCGGGCGTCTCCCCGCGCATCTGCTGCCGGATTTGCCGGAAAAGCCAGGGATTGCGGATGACGCCGCGCCCGATCATCAGGCCGCGCGCTCCGGTTTGGGCCAGGACGGCCAGCGCCTGCTCCGGGGAGTGGACGTTGCCGTTGGCCAGCACGGGGCACGGCAGCCGGCCGGCGGCGCGGGCGATCAGGTCATGGCGCACGCCGGGGCGATACATTTGTTTGACAGTTCGCCCATGCACGGTCACAAGGTCCACGCCGTGTTTGGCGAAGAGTCCCAGCAATTCATCAAAACCATCCGCCGTGTCGAAGCCGACGCGCGTTTTCACGGTGAACGGGATGGTGACGGCGTCGCGCAGCGCGCCGAGGATGGCGTCAATTTTGGCGGGTTCGCGCAACAGGCCGCCGCCGGCGCATTTGCGATAAACGACCGGGGCGGGGCAGCCCAGATTCAGATCAATGGCGGCCACGGGATACTTCTGCAAAAGGCGGGCGTTGCGCGCCAGGGCGGGGATGTCGTTGCCGATCAACTGCGCGATGACCGGTCGGCCGGTGGGATTCCGGATGATCGAGTCAAGAATATACTTCTCCGGTTTGGAATCGGCGTGGACGCGAAAGTACTCCGTCCAATACAGATCGGCCCCGCCGTGGCCGGCCATGACGCGCCAGAAGGCCAGGTCCGTCACGTCCTGCATCGGCGCCAGGGCCAGGACCGGGTCCGGTCCGCGCAGGAGGGCCAGAAAACTTTCGGCGGGAGTCATGATGGACCTGCCAATCGCGGCGGGCGGGCGGGCCGGGCGGGGCCGATGGCGGCGTTCCGCCGCTTCGGAGCCGTGCCCATCAACCAGGAAAAGTCATCGTCCGCAACGTCCCACGAGACGAGCGCGACATCTTCAATCCCGGTCGGACACTCATTTAAAGTCGTCGTGCTCAAACGTTTCACCACACTCGCAACACATGAAGTGGTCCGTAACGGCGGCAACCAGCCGAATATAATCGCGACTGCCGTTGATCAAATGAGCTTCTTCCGCCATTACTTCGACAAACCTGTCCGTGTTACCACAAAAAGGGCACGTCAAAAGGGTTTGCGGCTTGTTTACAGGTGGCGCAGTTTTCATGCTAATTCCTCAATGACATGGCCCTGATTTTACCAGGTCCGGCTCGTTTAGGAAAGCCTTGCATCCAATTTTTTGTGATGTCCTAATTTGATAATTTGAGCTTTGGGGAGCGCACGCGCCCTCGCGTGCCGGGTTCAGCGCCCTCGCTGAACCCAATCTCACCAATGTCAGCGACGAGGGCGTCGCTGACTGCACGCGAGGGCGCGGGCGCTCCCCAAATTAGGACACGGCCAATTTTTGCCGTGGCTTGGCGGCAGGTTTGCGGTAGCTTTCCCCGCCGATGTATTTGGGATTTTATAGTTTTTACAAGCACTATAACCGGAACCGAATGCTCGATGACCCGGGAGGGCCAATCGGGGACGACATCATGTACGGCTTCTATTTCGCCGGCCAGCGCCTGCGGCAATTGGGCCACCGCGTCGCCACGCTGGACATGGACGATCTGGAAAAGTTCGACGCCGCCGTTTTTTTCGATCATCCGACCTTCCTGGACCCGTATTTCCGCCGGCTGCGGCGCCTGAAGGGGAAACCGCTTTACTTGTTCCTCTTGGAGAACGCGGCCAACCGCCCCGACGAATACTGGCGCTGGAATTTGCGCGCCTTTGACAAGGTGTTCACTTGGAACCCGCGGTTGGTGGACGGCAAGAAGTTTTTCCAATTCTGCTATTCCATGCGGGTGCCCTCGCCCTTCCAGATCAACCGCGCGGAGAAGACCAAATTCTGCGTCACCATCGCCAGTCAGAAATACAATCCCCATCCGCGGGAACTTTACAGCGAGCGGGTGCGGGCCATCCGCTGGTTTGAGGCCCGGCACCCGGAGGAACTGGACCTTTACGGCCAGGGCTGGGACCGGCGCTATTTCACCGGCCGGCTGGCGCGGTTGAATCTGCTCCTGCTCAAGATTTATCCGCGCTTCTTCCCCAACTCGCTGCATTGCCGCCGCTTCCCGTCCTGGAAAGGAGCCGTGCCGCACAAGAACGAGGTCATGCGCCAATACCGGTTCGCCCTTTGCTATGAGAACGCCGCCTTTCCGGGATACATCACGGAGAAGATTTTCGACGGGTTTTTCGCCGGCTGCGTGCCGATTTACCTGGGCGCGCCGGATGTGACGGATTTCATTCCAGCCCGCGCTTTTATTGATATGAGGAATTTCAAAGATTACGAGGAGCTTTACCGCCATCTCAAAACCATGCCGCCGCAGGAATACGGGGCCTATCTGGCCGCCATCGAGGAGTTCGTGCGCGGCGATCGGATCAAGCCGTTCACCGGCGAGGGTTTCGCCAACGTCATCCTGCAACAAATCATCCAACCCGGAAAAACCGCGTGAACCTGCCCCTGGTCTCCATTTGCACCCCCACTTACCACCGCCCGCTGCTGCTGGAGCGCGCCATCCGCTCGGTCCTGGCGCAGACCTGCCAGGATTTCGAGATGGTCATCACCGACAACGGCGAAAATGAAGGGTCAGCGCGGGTGGTGGGCCGTTTTAACGACCCGCGCATCCGCTATTATCACAACGGCGAGAACATCGGGAACGTGAACAACATCAAGAAAGTCTCCGAACTGGCCCGGGGCCAGTTCCTGGTGGTGCTGCTGGACGACGACCTGCTCAAGCCCAGGGCGCTGGAATTGATGACGGCGGCGTTTGCCCAACATCCGTCGGCCGGCATCGTCATGGCGCCGATGGATTTGATTGACGCCGACGACCGGCGGATTTTCCCGCGCTTTTACCTCGTGCGCAAAATGCACTATCGCTACCGCTTTCAAGCGGGCGACGGCCTGGTGGACCGGGCCAGGGTGCTGAAGGAATTCCTCGTCCATGATTATCCCTGCTGCGTGCCCAGCGGCCTCATGTATCGCGCCGAGGCCTTCCGCCGGGCCGGCGGATTCGACACCCGATGCGGTTTTGCCCTGGACCTGGATCTGGACATGCGCATCGCCGTCCATTACGACTTCTACTACATTGATCAGGTTTTGTCATCATTCCGGTACACACCGATTTCGTGGACCTCGATGATGCACTCGTCGGGGGCCGACGTGGCGGTGTTTTACCGCATCACGCGCAAAATCCTGGCCGATCCGGAGGCGATGAAGCTGTTTCCGGAGGCGGAGCGCAAGACCCTGGAGCGGGACAGCCTGTTTTTCTGTTCCTGCCGGGCCATGCTGCTTAACAGCATGGCCGGCCTGAGGGCGCGCAACTGGAAAATCATCGCGCGGACCCTCCGCCTAATTTTCCGGGAGGACCCTTACTGGTGGAACAAAATCCGCCTGCCCTGGTTTGTGGCGCGCGAAATCTGCCTTTCCTTCGCGCCGCCGGCCAAACCGCCGCCCCGGCAATGACCCAGAGTGATTACTGCGCCTTGGCGTGGGCTTTGGACTGGGCGCGGCCCTTTCCGCCGGTCGGTCGGGCTTTCGAGCGTTCCTTTTCTTGCAGGACGTAGCTGGGGGCGCCGCGCAGGCGACGGCGGTAGTTCAGGCGGGCGCGCATCCGTTCGCGGGCCTTGATCGTATGCTCCAGACAATAGACGCCCAGGGCGGGTTTGCCGCAGGTCAGGCAAATGCCCCGCGCCTTTTTTCTCAGCATGTGGATCTGTTGCCGCGACATTGGGGATCCGTCGGCCTTCTTCATGCCGGTGAATTTGTCGCGAATCTTCTTTCTGCTCCAAGTTGTTTTCATGTCATTTTAATACTCTTCGTTTGATACACTGTAAAGTACTTTTGTTACAAACGCGAGTATTCTTATCAATAATTCAGTGGATTTGGTTGAATGTCAAGTGGCGGGGACGTAGTGCTGCAGGAGCAGGGCCAGGGCGAACCAGAAGGGGAACAGCCCGGCCTGCGGCCGGACCAGGTCGGCCACCGCCAGCAGGTCCACCAGGGGGATGCCGGCGAGCAGCCGCGCCACGGCGTAGCCGACCATGGGTTCGGTCCTCCAAAAGGCGTGCCGCAACGCCCAGAGCATCCAGACCACCAGCACCAGGGAGAGGACGTTGCCGGTCTGCCGCGCCGCGCCGTCGTCCATCAATCCCGCCAGCGCCAGCGGCACGGCCAGCAGCGCGGCCGGCCAGTAAGGCGCCGGGCCGCGCGCCGTTTCCATGCGCGCCAGCCAGCTCAACCCCATGACGTAACTGGCCAGCGCCAGTCCGCACCACATGGCCCTCCCCGTCACCCCGTCCCGCGCCAGCGCGGCGGACACCAAATAGAGCAAAAGGCGGCAGGCGCCAAGCAGGAGGGGGGAGGCCTCGGCCCATTCGTGGATCTGGTTGTAAAGCAGAATACATGCCGTCAATAACATGGTCAGGACGGCGGCGGCGGCCCCCGCCGAGGCCAGCCCCGCCGCGCCCAGGGCCAGGAGGCCGAACCCCCATTGCCAGGCGGCTTTTTCGGTGATCGCGCCCGAGGGAATGGGCCGCGAGCGGCGGTTGCGGCGGTCGTAATTGGCGTCGAAGGCGTCGTTCAAGAACATGCCGCCGAGGTAAAGGAGGGTGGCGGCCAGGCAGAGCCGGAGCCATTGCCACCAGGAACCGCCGCCGCCCAGCCACCAACCGGCCAGGCAGTTGGACCAGACGGTCGGCAGGTTGGAAACGCGCCCCAGTTGCAGGAGCGTCTGAAATTTCGACGGCGGATGGAGGAATCGCACAAGATTAATTCAAAATTGCGTTCATCGGATTCCCGGGTCAAGCCGCGCGGCGGCGCAGTTCTCCCAGGCACCAGTCATATTCGGCGGCCAATTGGTCCGCCACCTTCCGGCTGCGCAGGGCGGGCGGCAACACGCCCCAGGTGTAGGTTTCCATCTCCAGATGCGAACACAGACCCGGGTTGGTTTGCAAGACATCCAGCACGCCAAGCAGATGCCCGGAAGTGCTTTCCAGCGCCCCGCCCGGCGGCGCGTGGAGCGGTATGTGGAAATGGACGCGGGCCTCCTCCCATTGCGGACTGCGGATTGCGGATTGTTCACCCTCCGTAGGCCCGGCGAAGGAGGGCGGATTTAGGAAAACATCCAGATCGCGGAAGCGATGCAACCCGCCGTCGGCGGCGCGAGCGACCACTTGATGCAGATAAACGTCCTCGGCGAACGGGGCCAATTCTTCAATCCGAAGTCCGCAACTTGCCGCGCCGTCCTGCCGCGCCGAAGCCCGGCGGAGTTGGGAGCCAGGCAAAGGCGGGTCCCCAATCCGCAATCCGCAATCCGCAATCCGCAATCGGAGATTCCGCAATCGCAAGGCGTTGCTCAGGTGGATCTTGCTGATTTTGACGCGGTGGCTTTGCAGCAGGGCCAGCGCCACCGCCGGCTCCTCAAACTCGATGGCGAGATGGCAGGTGTCGTAGGTGACGCCGAGAAATTCGTCCAGGCGGGAATCGCCGGGGTATTCGTCGCGCAGGCGGTCGAAGAATTCAACCGTTTCGAGGGTGGTTTCGAGCAGGCCAAGCGGTTCCGGCTCCAGGCCCAGGCTCAGGTCGCGGCGCGCGCGCGCCGCGACCCGCGCAATATATTTGACGCAATCATGCAGCCGGCCGCGGATGGCGGCAAGCTGCGCGGGCGTGGTGATGAATTCCTTGAACGAACCCGGCAGGGTGCTGACGCTTCCGGCCACGCCCTCGGGCAGCAATTGGGCCAGCAGATCGAAAAGCCGGTTGGTGTATTCGACCCGTTCCGGCGACGTCCAGTCGGGCAGATAGACCCGCTCCTTGACCGGCCCGCCGTGAAACCGGCCAAAGGGAAATCCGTTGATGGTGAAAACGTAGCAATCGTGGCGCTCCAGCCAGCGCCGAAAACCGGCCAATTCCGGTGGCTGGCTGAGTTGGCGCGAGGCCTGGTCGCTCAGGCGCAGGCCAATGCCGAAAGGCTGGTTCGGGCAGACCCGCGCGCGCACGGCCAGGGTGTGCTCCTCCAGGGCGGCCAGCGTTTCCGGCCAGGTTTCAGCCGGATGGATGTTGGTGCAATAAGCGAGATGTTGGCTGCGGGGAAGGCGCATGGGGAAATGGTCGGAACCTTCAATCCTGGGTCAATTTGAATTTGAGCGATTGGCCGAGGAACTGGAGCGGGTTGCCGTGCAACAGGCGGTCCACCGCCGCCGCGCTGTGGCCGCGCCGCCGCATTTCCAGGGCGGCGCGCGGCACGGCCAGCGGCACGCTCACGCCCCAGTCGCAGGCGCTGTTCAGCCACAGACGCTCCATCCCGTATATCTCCATCATGTCAATGGCCCGCGCCGCCGTGCATTTGGATTCCGGGTAAAGCGTGATGCCGGCCCAAAACCCGGCGTCCAGCGCCAGCTCGATGGTGTGTTCCTCGACGTGGTCAATGATGACCCGCGCCGGGTTGATCCGCCGGTCGCTCTTGATCGCGTCCACAATAAGGCGGGTGCCCTTGAGCTTGTCCTCCAGGTGCGGCGTGTGAACGAGGATGAGCTGCCGGCAGCGCGCGGCCAAATCCACCTGCTGCTCGAAAACCTTCAATTCGTTGCGGCTGTTGCGGTTCAGGCCGATCTCGCCGATGCCCAGGACGTTGGGGCGATCCAGAAATTCCGGGATCAGCGCGATGACTTCCCCGGCCAGCTTCAAATCCTCCGATTCCTTGGGATTGAAGCAGAGCCAGGCGAAGTGAGGCAGGCCGAACTTGGCGGCCCGCCTCGGCTCGTGCTCGGTCAACTGGCAAAAATAATCGCGAAAACCCTCCGCCGAGCCGCGATCAAAGCCGGCCCAGAACGCCGGTTCGCAAACCGCCTCGCAACCGGCCGTGGCCAGGGCCAGGTAGTCGTCCGTCGTGCGGCTGACCATGTGGGCGTGAGGTTCAATGAAGCGCATGATTCTTAATTGCGGATTGCGGATTGCGGATTGGTCAAGCCTTGGTCTCTTGCCTTGTTCCCCGTCGTTTGGGCGACGGCGGGATCCGGGTTGCTTTTCCGGCCCAGGCGCCGCAGGCGCTTTTGCTGCCGGCGGACTTGCTGGGCTGGGTGGTCGGATCGCTCAGGCCGGCCAGCACGCGCCGGGCGCGGTCCGGCTGGCCGGAGCGCAAGTGGCCGAGCGCGGCGCGAAAAGCCTTGAGACGGAAATCATCCACCCCGCCGGCCCGCTGGGCGCGATCCAGAAAAGCGGCCACATCCACCAACTTGGCCCGCGCCTCCACGAAATAAAGATCCAATACTTCCTGTCGTGTCATGACATGATAATATAACGCAAACTCGCTTGCACTTTACAATCCCGCCGGGCAACTGGCAACGACGGGTTTCGCGGCAAGCCCGAATCGTTAGCGACTTTCCGGGGAGCGCGACCGTCTCGGTCGCATGCGTCGGCGTCTCGCCGACGCAACGTTATGCCGCCGACAAGTTCACCCGTTCGATGGCAATTCGTGCTTGTCGCTAATGATCAGGGCGGCAAGCGGCGCAACAGAAGATTCTTCAAAGGTAGGGGCGTCGCGCCGCGACGCCCGGACGGCGGCGCGCCGTCCCTACCAAGGCAGATGGAGAATTCTGTGGTGCGCCCCCGGAACTGTCGGGCCAAAAAAACTGGGCTAAAAAAACTGCTTGCGCGGGGTGGGATTGCCCGGTAGTTTGCGCCGCCGCTGTCCGGATGGGCTGGTAGCTCAGTTGGTAGAGCAGTGCCCTTTTAAGGCATTGGTCCAGGGTTCGAGTCCCTGTCAGCCCACCATCCTCAAAACCCGGTTTTCCCTCGTAAAACAAGGCGAAAATCGTTTCCGGCGTTCCGCGACCGCGCGACCCCGCAAGCCGGCGCCCGCCAATGCGGCACTGGACGCGGTGGAGCAGCATTCATGCCACCAGATATGGGGTGAACACCCCATATTATGATATTGCAAAAGCAAGATATGGCTGTATATTGCTCAGGGGAGAAGATGAGGAGGTGGCTTGCTTGACTTTTCTTAAACATCTTAAATCGCTGGCTGAAAAAATTGCCCCAATGGGATATGAAGACGAGACGGGCTTCCATCTTGGACAAGACAATTGCGAGGAATCCTCGGCGCCACGCGAGAGACTTGGAGGAGTCGGAGAGCAGAGGCGCAGGACGAAAAGATGCCCGCCGACACGTCGCCGGAAGGGTTCCAACGACCCATCGGCTTGTTTTCGAGCCTGACTTCGCCCATTAGCGCCGTTTCCACTCCGCTCCATTCCCGCGCCGCCAGTGACCAGCCCCACTGGCCCGCGCTTCCATTCCGCTCCATTACACCGCCTTAAATCACCGAAGACAGCCAGCCCCCGGCACCGTCCCCGAAAGCTCTCACCAAGTCCCCTGAACCGACATGCCAGCGATTATCTCAGAATCAAAAGCAGCTTCAAAAAGGAAGCGAAAGAAACGATCAGTTCAGCGGCAAACTCCAAAAATCTGAGAATACTAGAATTATGCTGATGTATATGGCTGAATTGCAACGACTTACAAATTATGCTAAAGTTTCCACCAAAAAAACCGTTGACATAGTTGTATCAATTGATACATTTTTACTGCATGAAGGCGAGTAAATCCATATGCCCCAGCCAATACCTGGTCCATGGCGTGAAACAGTTCTGTGCATTCTCAGGACTGAAGACGAACGCCGAATAGAATGGACACGACCCGCCTTTCAGCGGTGGAAAACGGACACCTTTGGTGCCTGGAAAAATGAAGCGTACGACGCCATGATTGCAGCTTTGGCAACGGATGGAATCGAAGGTAACGCAACCACCTCAATGGACGACCAAATCGCCGCTTACGAATTCCTCTTCCATTTCAACAAAAAGCAGATGTACGGAAAAATAGCCCTGAAAAAGAATCGCATACAGATCCTCATTCTGTCCGCCCACAAGGCGGAACGCGCAACACTAACATGAAACCAACCACCACGAAAAAGGTCACTTTCCAAGTCCAAATCCCGAATCTTGACGGGGACGGAATCGCCGACAGTGTGCCCATTGAGGTGCAGGTGTATGCCGACCCAGAAACAGGAGAAGAAGTTCTAACGCAAGAATCCCTGGAGCTTATTGAAAAAACTCAGGCCCGATACATGGGATTACTGTCAGCGGAAGAAATCAAGGAATTGCGCCGACGTCTGGACGTGACGCAGCACGAAATTTCCGAATTGCTCCAGGTTGGAGAGAAGACATATACGCGATGGGAGAACGGCCGCTCTCGTCCCTCGCGCTCGATGAATCTACTGCTCTGCGCTCTCCGCGACGGCTGGATAAATGTGAACTACCTTCGTTTCCTCCGGGAGCCAAACCTGAAGGAGGAATGGTTCTCCAGAATTCCCGATCCAAAGGATGTACTGACGAATCTGGCCCAGTATACCATTAAGTTGAGCGACGACCTCAGATTTGAGTCAGACAGCAATTTTCAGCGTTGGTTCGCGTGGAGAAGGGCACTTGTGAGCGCATTGAGCTCAAAGGCTGGCGACCGCCAGCGCATATTCATCTCCCACCAAGGTGAGAGAATACCGATGATGGCCGCGAAAATAGCCGGTCCCCAACCTAAGTTTCACGGGGGATCCCGATGGACACAAGATCTCGGACACCAAACGCGAATCCCAGAGCCGATCTGCCCCGAAGCAGAAGAGGCACAATTCGGTTAAATGCCAATGAACGCATCGCCATTACAGCTTACGGAATACTTCCTGACCGAACTCAGCTTCAGCGCGAACAGCCAGTTCCATGCTGAGAAGGGGATAGGCCTCAATCCAAATGAATTCCAAGTCGCGACAGAGGCCCAGGCCGACAAAGACAACAATCGCAACTGGAAGGTCGTGATTAAATTGCAATATCAGCCGCCGGCGGACGCAAATGCACCATATCGATTCAGCGTGGAAATTCTTGGCTTTTTCCTGGTTTTGAATGGATATCCGGACGAAAAAATCGAACGACTCGTTAGAGTCAACGGGCCATCGATGCTTTACGGTGCTCTTCGTGAAATCGTCAAGGCGGTCACGCTACGCGGGCCTTATGGGGCCATCATCCTGCCGTCACCATCCTTCTATCTGTCAAACGAGGCAGCCAAAGCACCTGTCGAGCAGAACAAGTAGAAGCCGAGGCCCCCCATTCATTCGCCCGATTCCCCGAAGAACCCAGCGAAACATCTTCGGTGCAGGTTTCACTTCTGCCACTTCCTCCATGATCTGGTCGTGCTTCGCGGCGCCGTATAGGCTCAATTGCTTTGCAAACTCTTCCGTCCCTGATGGACGCCTCGCGCATTTTGCATTTTGCATTTTGTCTTCGATCCCGCCACAATCCCGCGGTGAAACAATGTATTGTCGTCCTGGATCTGGAAGGTGTTCTCGTGCCGGAAATCTGGATTTCCGTCGCCGAGAAAACGAACATCCCCGAATTGCGCCGCACCACCCGCGACGAGCCGGACTACGACAAACTCATGCGCGGCCGCATCCAAATCCTCGATCAGCACGGCCTCAAATTAACCGACATTCAAGACAGCATCGCCGCCATGAAACCTCTGGACGGCGCGCTTGATTTTTTGCGCCGGCTCCGCGCCCTCACCCAGGTCATCATCCTTTCCGACACCTTTGAAGAATTCGCCAAGCCGCTCATGCGCCAACTGGAATGGCCCTCCATTTTTTGCAACCGCCTGGTCATCGAGGATGGACGCATCGCCGGCCACCAAATGCGCCAGCCGCAACCCAAGCGCAGTTCCGTCACCGCCCTGAAAAGCCTGAACTATTTTGTCATTGCCGCCGGTGATTCCTTCAACGACATCGCCATGCTGGAGGAGGCCCATGCCGGTTTCCTCTTCCGCGCCCCCGCCCGCATTCGGGAGCAGTTTCCCCAATTTCCACCCCTCGAAAGTTATGCCGATCTCATGCAGTCCATCCAGCGCGCCATCGGCTCGCAGACTCCCCCGGCGGGCGGACCGATTTCTTAATCCTAATCTTCCTGCTTCACGTCGCGGGTGAGCAGCGACTGCACCGCCTGCGGGACGTTTTTGTGTTCGTAAAGCATGGCAAAGACTTCCCGCACGATAGGCGTCTGGATTCCCAGACGGCCCGCCAGATGATGCGCCGAGCGCGCCGTCGGATAACCCTCCACCACCGCCACCGCGCCGGCCACGATCTCCTCCACCTTTTCGCCGCGTCCCACCTGTTCGCCAAAACGGCGGTTCCGGCTCAAACGCGAAAAACAGGTGGCGGTCAGGTCCCCCAGTCCGCTCAATCCCGAAAAGGTCTCCGTGCAGGCCCCGCACGCCACCCCCAACCGCCGGATTTCCGCCATGGCCCGCGTGATCAGCGCCGCCTTCGTGTTGTCGCCGAAGCCCAGTCCGTCCCCCACGCCGGCGGCCACCGCCACCACATTCTTCAGCGCGCCGCCCAGTTCGACCCCGAGCAAATCGCCGCTCGTATAGACCCGGAAAGTCGGCCGATGAAAAAGCACCTGGATTTTTTTGGCAATCAACGGCTCCGGGTGCGCCGCCACGATGGCGCCCGGAATTCCCCGCGCCACCTCCGGCGCAAAACTCGGTCCCGACAGCGCCGCCGCCTCCGCCCCCGGCATGGTCGCGCGCAATATCCCCGACATCGTCAGCCCGGTTTCGTCTTCAATCCCCTTGGTCACGCTCACGGCGATGCCCCGAAACCAGGAAAGCCGCGCCGCCACATCGCGCAGAAACCGCGAGGGCACCGCCACCACAAGACATTCGCTTCCGGCCGCCGCCGCCTGAAGGTCCGGCTCGCAGCGCAATTCCGGCGGCAACTGGACGCCCGGCAAATAGAGCTCGTTGCGCCCCGTCTGCCGCACCTCCGCCAGATGCGCGGGGTCATGCCCCCAAAGCGTCACGGCATGGCCATTTTGACAAAGCAAATTGGCCAACGCCGTTCCCCAGGCTCCGGCTCCGATGACCGTGACTTTCATGGCGGGGGAGAAGACGGATTCTTTTTGCCCCAGGCGCGATTCTCCGTGCCCGCCAGCAGCCGCCGGATATTGGTCCTGTGTTTATAGATTGCCAGCACGGCCAAGGCCGTCATCACAATCGTCATCTTTGTCCCATAATGAAAAACCCAGACCATGACCGGCAAAAGCACCGCCGCGGCGATGGACGCGACCGAGACGTAACGGGTCAACACAAAAACAATCCCCCAAACCGCCAGCGTGACGCCGCAGGCCCAGGGCGCCCAGGCGAAGCCCACTCCCGCTGACGTCGCGATTCCCTTGCCGCCCTGGAATTTGAGCCAGCAAGTATAAACATGCCCCAGCACCGCCCCCGCTCCCGCCGCCAGCGCCAGATTGTCCGCCGCCGCTCCGGGAAAACATTTTTCCGCCAGCAGCGGAACCCACCGGGCCGCCGCGAAACCTTTGGCCCCGTCCACCGCCAGGACGGAAATGCCCGCGGCCTTTCCCAGCACCCGAAACACATTCGTCGCGCCGATATTGCCGCTGCCCGCCGTGCGGATGTCCACCCCGCGCGCCAGCCCCGCCACGTACCCGGTGGGCAGCGAGCCGATCAAGTACGAGACGGAAATGGCCAGACTGTAAGCTCCGATATGCAATCAATTCCAGCAAACAAACTTCAACTTCCAAACACTATCCAGCCGGAAGAATGCCCGCCCGCCTCAAAGTATAAAGCCAAAAATAATCGTCCCGCCCGCCCTGCGCCGCCGGTTCGCCAAGGAGTACTTTCGTCCCGCCGGGAATTGATCGGTTTTGTCTGACGATGACCCGGCCACAAATGGCCGGGCTAAATAATCATAGGGCGCCAGGTGTGCTGGATTTTCCAGCGCCTGACGCCCCATGTTATCTTTGACGGTTTGCGATCAAAACCGCATTGGCACGCGGATCACGGGCTGGGCGGGGGGTTCGACAACTGGAAGAACGCGTTGGGCCCGGTCGGGTCGCCCGCCACCCCGTCCGCGCTCGGCAGGCATGAAGCGGGATACAAAAGCCATATCAGCGAATTTCCCATCTGCGCCGGGATGTTTGTGATTCCGCCGCTGTAGTAACCCGGCGAGTGCCAGGGTATGCTCGCATTGGTCAAACTGGCTTTTGTTCCCAGTCCGTATCCGATGGCGGGAACCGTCCAATTCACCCAGAATGGCGTGTTGGTCGAGACTTGAATGACGCTGCTTGGGTCCACGGAAAAGCCCGCCGTCCATTGCTTGGTGTCAAAGACGGCATTCGTTGTAAAATCGCTATACTCATTTGTTCCGGCAACATTCGTGATGCTAATTCTGCTGATGTCTATGTATTGGCCTTCGCCCAGGGGGTTGTTCGGGGATTGTCCGAAGCAAATACTCATCGGGTTCGCGAAGTTCGTGGCCCAATCTGCCGACAGCAACGTGAAGGGTGCGGCGGGGCCGCCCGGCGGGGTCACCGTGCCGTGCAGGTTGTCGGTGAAAGTTAATGTCCAGGTGCCGACACCGTTGGTGCTGGTGCTGACCCCCCTGGTCACGTTGCTCACTGTGCCGTTATTAGGCAGGTTGGTTTTCCAATCAAGACTCCACGTGAACCCTGTATTGTTGGCCGCAATTGTCCACACAAACGTATTTGAGGCCTGATAAATAAGAAACGGATTGTTCGCCGACCCGCCATTGTTGCCTGCCATCTGCATGTAGAACGCATATCCGTTCACGGTGTTGAAGTCCTGAAACGTAATCGCATAGCTCACCGGATAGGCCGGCGCATTAACCCAGGACTGGTTGGTGTCCACCGTTCCAAACCCCTCCTGATTGTATGTTTCGGCGGTGTTCTCGGCAAAAATCCGCAACCCCGGTTTGGCCGGCAGAATGTTCAAGGTCGGCGGCGGAGGCGGCGCAACGTTTGTAATCATCGTTATGGCAAGATTGGCAATATCAATCTCTTCGTAACCAAAGTAGGTGTAATTAGGCGCGTATAAGCCAATTTGCATTGAAAGAGGGTTGTCCCTCGGATCAAGCACAGTCACAGTGGATCCTCCCACTTTTGCGAAACCGGTGAGCGGTATCGAATAATGTTGGTATCCCGACGCCATGGTCGGAAAAGTAAAATTGGTAAATGCATTCTCCTTGTAATATATGCCGCCATTGTCTCCGACCACGCCAACCGTAGGCCCGACATATCCTCCCAGGGTGCTCATATCAACGCCTTGTCCGACCGCCAGGTCGAATTCGAGGGTGTAATCCGAGAGCAACGCGTTGGTGTTGTTGGTGGCCGTCAGCCAGGCTGTTCTCCACCCAAAGTTAAGGCCGCCACTCACATATCCACTGGTCGTGTCGAATGAAAATACACAATTCGCGTTGTTCGTCCCCTGTGGATTATCATAGCTGATGCTGACTGCCGGATTGCCAACTGTCCCATTAAAGTTCCATGCCACCCCGCCGTACGGGCCTGCTCCTTGGGTATCGAAGTTATCCGACGCGACGACGATGGTTTGCGCCTGCGCCGCGGTCGTCAAACCGCCGAGCGCGGCGATCAATAATGATGTCTGGACTATTTTTCTCATAAGATTTGTTATCATGCTCTTTGGATGTGTTTCTCTGTTGTTTGTGACGTGTTCGCCGCAATGCGTAACTTTGAAATTATGGCTCATGCAGAGAATGATATGCCTTTTCTGCAAAATTGGTCTATAGGTAGCAATGCGCACAAAATGAGTAAAAATACTCATTGCTTTAACCAGGCAGGATGATATTGGAAGGACGTGCCAACGAACCAACCGTCTTGATGATCCTCCGTTGTGAATTTATGTTTCAGCCCTCCACACCTCGGCGCCTTCAGCGGCGGAGGCGGCTCGGTTCCATCCCATGCGAATGATCGGTAAATTAATCATCCCGCTTTTATCAGCGGCCGGCGCGTTCGTGTGCGCAGCCGGGGACCTTCCGCCGGGCCAAAGCGAGGCCAATTTGGCCGCGAAACCCGCTTATGGCGTGACCAACGTGGCGCAATTCAGGACCCTCTCCGGCGCGGATTACCTGGCCGGATGCGATTGCCACCTGGCCGGCGTCGTCACTTTGGTGGATACGAACCGCGATTTGGTGGTGCTGCAAGACGCCACCGGAGCCGCCGCCCTGAACTTCCGGATCGAAGATCAGGGGCTGCGGGTGGGGCAGCTTGTTACTTTGGATGGCACCAACTGCTGCCCCCTTTTTTCCTCTTTTCCAGATTATCCGTATCGCCCCTCCGGTCGTAATATTTGTCATTCCTTCGAGGCTCCGATGAACTGGGGTGAATATTATTTGACGCGGATGCGGGGCTGCTTGCACCCGCAGGTCACAGGCGACTACAGATTTTGGACCGCCAGCGACAACTCGTCAGAATTGTGGCTCAGCACCGATGCCGGGCCGGCCAAGGCCAGAAGGATCGCTTCCGTCCCGCGTTTCGGCTTCGTGCAACCGCCTGAATGGACGCAATATCCGTCGCAACGTTCCGAGCTGATTGAATTGAAGGCGGGCCAGACTTATTACATCGAGGCGCTGCAAGAACAAACCACCGGAGGGGACTACCTGTCCGTCGGCTGGCAGCAACCGGGGGAATCGGCCATCTCGGTCATTGACGGCCGTTTTTTGACTCCGTGGGATGAAGACCTCAATTCCTCAATGACTGCAACCAACGGGATCCTGCGCGAATACTGGACCAACTACTCCGCCGGCGATTTGACTGGCATGGGTGGAGCGCGTCCCTTCGAATCGGCTTTGACCATCAAGGAGGTTGGAGTTCGCATTCATGGGCGGGGAGCATTGCCAATGCCCGACGAGCTTGTCCTGAATGGGCCATTGCCGGCGGAAAGCAACTACCGCTGGGTGCAAACCGAAGGAGTGGTGAAGTTTAAGGCGGCAGACGAAAACTCGGCTTTTCTGGAGCTGTCCCAAGGGCAGGCCCTCGTCCAGGTGCGCGCGTTGCATTGGAGCCAGGAAACCTCCAGAGGCGCCAGCAATCCGGTCGTCCATGTTGAGGGGGTTTGTGAGGGGGTCTATGACCAAAAGGGAACGATGGTGCCGGGGATGATCTGGGCCTCGGCAGAAAACAGCATTTCCTTCGTTGAGACTGTCACGACAAATACCGCCAGCCTGGGGACAAATCAGCCCGCTTCGTCAACGGTCACAAACAGCCCGGCGATGCGCGGCTTCTATTCAACTCGCGGCGTGGTGACTTTCAACGGCCAGGTCTTTGGGAACGACTGCCTCTTCGTGCAAGAGGAGGCCGCCGCCGTGCGCGTAGATCTGGAAAACCGCTATTTTAAGAACCAATTGAAGGTGGGGCAATGGGTCGAACTTGCCGGCGCTCTGGAACCGGGCAAGTATTATCCGGTGCTCACCCCATTGGTCGCCACCGAACTCGGATGGCACTCCATGCCTGCGCCCATTGTTCAGCCCCTCGGCTCGCCGTTCCCGGGAAATCGAGCGGGCAAATGGAACGAACTGGAAGGCGTCGTGCATGCTGTTCACTCCAACGGCACACTCTCCATCGTCGGAAAAGATGGATCCGCCTATCTCTGGCTGGGCCAAACACCCTCCAATCTTCTGGCCGGTTACGTGGATGCTGAATTGCGCGCCCGCGGCGTGCTTCTGCTGACCCCGCTGGACGCGCCGGTATTGCTCGTCCCATCCCGCAATTTTCTCGATGTGGAGGTCAAAGCGCCGGAGGATCCCTCCGGCACGCCGCAGTGTTCAATTGCCGGCCTCCTTGCGCAAAGCATGGATTCTTTGCGGGGACACCGGGCGCGGGTGGTGGGCGAGATCACCTATCGGGACGCGCAATCATTTTTCATTCAGGATGCTTCGGGCGGCATCCGTGTGCGAACCTCCGGTCCGCCTTCGTTCGAGCCGGGAAAAACGGTTGAGGTGCTCGCCTTTCCAGAACAGAACGGTTTCGTCCACACCTTAACCGATGCGGTGGTGCGTGCGGCCAAGCCGGTCCAGAACATCCGGGCCAAGGACTTGGATTTAAGCCAGGCCTTATTTTCCAAGCAGAGCGGCGCCCTCGTTAATGTCAGCGCCATCCTGCTGGCCCGAAAGAATGAAGATGTAAATCAAGTGCTGGAGCTTCAGGAACAACAGCGTATCTTCGTGGCAACACTTGCGGCCGGCCAGGGCAACTTGCCCGACATCCCGCCAGGCAGCCGGGTCCGGGTCACCGGTGTGTGCGACACCGATGCCACCGATCCATCCCTGGCGGGCGAAAAGCCGGCCAGAGCGCCTATTTTGGCTTCGCTCAATATCTTATTGCGAAGCCCTGGGGATGTGACCGTTTTGCGAGGTCCTCCCTGGTGGACCTGGAAACGAACTGCCACCCTGGTGGGCGCGCTGCTGACGGTGCTGCTCGTCACATTGCTTTGGGTTCACCTGTTGCAGCGGCGGCTGGATCGCCAGCACGCCGCTCAACTCGCCTTTTCACGCCAGGTGCTGGAGAGGCTCGAAGACGAACGGCGCCGGATTGCCATCAATTTGCACGACAGCCTGGGACAAATTCTGCTGGCGATCAAGAACCAGGCTCTGCTGGCCATGCAACGTCCGCCCGATGAACTGGGTTTGCGCAAGCGCCTGGATGAAATTTCCGGCGCGACCTCCCAGGCCATCGAGGAGGTGCGCCAGATCACCCACGGCCTGCGCCCCTATCAGTTGGACCGCCTGGGCCTGGCCCAGGCCATCCGCGCCTCCGTCAGCAAGGCTTCCTCCACCGGGACGATTTCATTTGCCACCCGGGTGGAGAACATTGACGGCCTGTTTGACAAAGATGATGAAATCCACGTCTATCGCATTGTGCAGGAGGCAGTCAACAATGTGGTCAAACATTCCGCCGCCACCGAGGCGGCCGTCGTCATCAGGAACCGCACCCAGGCCGTTACCCTCTCCATCCGGGACAACGGCCGGGGATTTGATGCCGGCTCCAAGCCTTCTTCCCAGGCGCACGACCTGGGGTACGGACTCAGCGGCATGGCGGAGCGCGTGCGCATTCTTGGAGGCACCCTGGCGATAGATTCCCAACCGGGCGGAGGCGCCAGCTTGACCATCGAAGTTCCATTGCCCGTTGACAAACATGAAACCAGAAATCACAGTCCTGATCGTGGATGACCATCCCCTCCTCCGCCGCGGCTTGCGTGATGTCATCGGAGAAAATTCCCGGTTCCAGATTGTCGGCGAGGCGGCTGATGGGGAGGAAGCCCTCTGCAAGTTCGTGGCCCTCAAACCCCATATCACCATCATTGACATTGACATGCCCCGCCTCAATGGTTTCCAGACCATCCGGGCGTTGCGAGAACTCTCCGTTTCGGTCAAAACCATCATCCTGACCATGTACAAGGAAGAAGATATGTTCAATGCCGCCATGGATTTGGGGGCAAAAGCTTACGTTTTGAAGGACAATGCGGCCCAGGACATCGTCGCCGCTCTTGAGAAGGTGGCTTGCGGCGAGGCCTTCGTTAGTCCGCTGATGCTGGAGGCCGGGCAGCGGCGCAGCGAGCGCGTGCGGGAGCTCCTCCTGAGCAAGCCGCAGATAGATGTCCTGACCCCTGCCGAACGCCGCATCCTCAAACTCATCGGTGAGGATTACACCAGCAAGGAAATCGCCGGCCTGCTCCACCTCAGCGTCAGGACTGTGGACAACCACCGCCTGCACATCTGCGACAAACTAAATCTCCACGGATCCCACAGTCTGTTGAAATTTGCCTTCGACAACAGCGCCTACCTATAGATACCATGTTGTCTTTACGGCCCCATTACCTTTATTAACCAACCTCTTTAGTTCTTGTTAAGTTCCAGCCGTTTTTAGCCGATAGCCTGCATAAGGCCAAAGATTGGTCCGATGAATCTTATCTAATTACATGAAAAACTGGACCATCAAAGGACGAATCATCGCCGGTTACGCCACCGTACTGCTGCTGGTGGCGGTTCTGGCCACGGCCTCGCACCTTCGTCTCCGGCAAATCAAGTCGGAGGCCGGCCTCGTCAAGACGGACGCCCTGCCGAGTTTGACAGCAATGGCGCAGATCAAGAGCCAGATCAGCGAAACCAGCCTGATCATCGGCGGCTTGTCCATTCTGGTTATGGTGCTTGGTTTCGTTTTCGCATACACCACCGGCGTCGGCCTGAACCGGGTTTTGGCGCGAATCGCCGGCTCCCTCAGCGATGGCTCCGCCCAGGTTGCCAGCGCGGCCGGCCAGGTTTCCGCGGCCAGTCAGACGCTGGCGGAAGGGGCCGGCCAACAAGCCGCCTCGCTGGAGGAAACCAGTTCTGCGATGGAAGAAATGGCTTCCATGTCCGCGCGCAATTCCGAGAATGCCCAGAAGGCCAACGATCTGGCCAAGCAAACCCGTGAAGCTGCCGACCAAGGCGCGGTCCACATGCAAACTATGTCCGCGGCCATGGAAGCCATCAAAGTGTCCAGCGACGATATCGCACTGATCATCAAGACCATTGATGAGATCGCTTTCCAGACCAATATCCTGGCTTTGAACGCAGCGATTGAAGCGGCCCGCGCCGGCGAAGCCGGAATGGGGTTTGCCGTCGTTGCCGATGAAGTGCGCAACCTGGCGCAACGCAGCGCCGAAGCCGCCAAAGAAACCGCCGCCAAGATTGAAGGGGCGATTGGCAGGACCTCCCAGGGAGTGGGTATCAGCCTCAAGGTGGTGCGGGCGCTGAACAACATCGTCGTCAAGGTGCGTCAGGTGGACGAATTGGTGGCCGAGGTCGCCAGCGCCTCGCGCGAACAGACTCAAGGCGTCAGCCAGATCAATGCGGCGCTCGGCCAGATGGACAAGGTGACGCAGTCCAACGCCGCCAACGCAGAACAGAGCGCCGCCGCCGCCCAGGAGTTGAACGCCCAGGCTGAGACCATGAAAGAGTCGGTCGCTGAAATGTTCCATCTCGTGAACGGCAAAAGTGGAGCGACCGTGGCAAGTCTGGCCGGCGCAACGGTGCGCGCCAGGCTTCCTGCCGCCGCTCCCGCGGCATGGCGCCCCGCCCCGGCTGGCCGCAACGGGCATGGCCGCGGGCAGACCCCTGCTGTGCCGGCCATGACAGCGGCGGAAAATCGCCGGTCTGAAATCCCGATGGAAGGCAATTTCAAAGATTCCTAACCAGCACACGCCATGATTACAACACAGCAAAAGAAACTTCCGTTCGTCATCTTTCAAATCAAAAGGGGTCTGTATGCGGTCGGATCCGAAAATGTGCGGGAAATCGTCGTGGTGCCGCAGGTCACCTTCGTTCCCAACTCTCCGCCGGAAGTTCGCGGGGTCATCAACTTGCGGGGCAAAATCATCGAGTTGATGGATCTGCGCGTCAAATTGGGGCTGCTCCCGCTCAAGGCTGAAGTGGACGCCTTGATCCAACTGCTGCGCGACCGCGAGCAGGATCATCGCGATTGGCTGTCCGAACTGGAGGCCTGTGTGCGGGAACGCCGGCCTTTTGCCAAGGCGCGCGATCCCCACAAGTGTGCCTTCGGCCTCTGGTACGACCAGTTCCAAACCGAAGACCGCCTGCTGCGCATGACTCTTCCAGGCATGGATGCACCTCACAAAGCCATTCACGCCACCGCCGATGCGGCTCTATCCCGGGCGGCCAGCGGCGATGTTGACGGGGCGCTCGAATTGATTTCAGAAAGGCGCAGCCTGGAATTGGGGGCGTTGATCAAGCTTTTCGATCGGTCACGGCGCACCCTCCTGGCGGGCAATCGCGAAGTGGCCGTCGTGCTCTCGCGCGGCGCCGAGCTTCTGGCCTTCAGCGCCGATTTCGTGGAAGCGGCCGAGCACATTCCCGAGGATAGAATCGAGCCGATGCCGCCTATGCTGACGAATTTCAACGGCGGTCGTCACTGCCGCATGGGCAAAAGACCCAGGACCAACCAAACCATCCTGCTTCTCAGTCACGAATTCTTTTTTAACCCGGTCGAAAGCTCCCCGCCCCGGCGAAGTTGCGCTGCGCCGTAAGGGGCCGTCAAGAAATAACCTGTGCAAGATGACGCGGGGATTTTGGCGGCTGGCAAGGCGCGACGAAGGAGAATATCCCTCGTGGATCTTCGACTGAGGAGCAACGCCGCCAGCCGCCAAAAGACCAAGTCAGGTTGCACAGGTTATTTCTTGACGGCCCCTAAGGCGATGAAAACCCATTGGCCGCTTGCCCGGCCGCGGAAATGAGGATGCGATTTTCATTCGCCATCACGCGCCTTACATGCTAAGGTGCAATAGTGAAGAGGGTTATCAGGCAAGAAAGTCCGTTGGCAAATCCAAGGACGGCCTGTCTCGGCATCCCCCGGCAGGGTGGAGGGAAAAACATCTGTGAAATCCGAAATTCACGGTAAAATCCACGCCGTTTCAACATCCTGATCCACAGCACCTTGCATAAAAGCGCTCCCATCGCGCCCCAACAACCGGACAATCCCTCCGTCAATCCGTTTATCATTTGGCATTTATTATTTATACTTTTTTCCAATCCTCCCTTGACAAAAATTAGAAACTATTGTTCACTCTTCACGCATGAGAGACGTAGGCGCAGTCCATTTCCCCTCCGCCAAGCCCCAGTTGGCTCCGTATCGGTTGCGCGCGGATTTGCCGGCTTTGCGTAGCGCAGGTCTCCCAACCTGCTCCCCGGCCTTGTGGCCGGCGGGTTTGGAAACCCGCGACACGGCAGACTTGGCAGTCTGCGCTACGTTAAACAGTTACCCGGCCCAGCCGGCCCAGGCCGCGCGGGCGGGACGGCCAAAACCCCCTCCAAACCCCCTTTCGGAACCTTCACCAATGAAGGCAAATGAAGGCTGCTGAAGGCAAATGAAGGCAAATGAAGGTAAAAAAAAAATAAAAAAATTTGTGAAAAAACACACAATCAACACAGCGCGGCCAGCCGCAACCAGAAAGAAATGAACCACGGACGACCCAGCGCGGCCAGCCGCAACCAAAATGAACATGGAGATGACCAACGGAGGATGGGCAAGGCCGGAGAGAAGTCAGGGGAATAATCCAAACGAGGCCCTCT
>Ga0326727_10005190_pt1 | contig 37644 bp, 26 predicted proteins | sample MB2enrmetagenome_FD_207643 | JGI IMG/M metagenome (GOLD analysis project Ga0326727, IMG submission 207643) | Lab enriched peat soil microbial communities from McLean, Ithaca, NY, United States - MB29MY | ecosystem: Environmental > Terrestrial > Soil > Wetlands > Peat | place: USA: New York... | reverse complement strand
TGGGCGCCGCTTACAACATCAAGAAAACCAACACCGTGCTTCAGGGTTCGTATGCTCGCATCATGGAAACGCCGTTCAACGAGAACCTGATCCTGGCCAGCAACGGATGCACCGATCCCGTGATCAAAGCGATCATGACGTCGACGATCGCTCCTTGTGTCAGCACCACCCCGCTGAGTCCCGGGACCCGCAACGAGTTCCACGTCGGCCTCCAGCAAGCCGTCAGCAAATACCTGGTGGTGAGCGGCGAATACATTTGGAAGTACACCCAAAGAGGCTTCGACTTCAGCATCCTGGGCGACTCACCGATTACTTTTCCCGTCGAGTGGACCAAATCGAAAATCCCTGGATATGCCGTCCGAGCCAGCGTCCCGAACATCCACGGCGTGACGGCCTTTGTGGTTTTCTCTAGCGTGGCGGCGCGCTTCTTCGAGCCGCAGGTCGCCGGAGTCGGCTCCGCGCCGGGCTCGTTTTGCGCGACGACGCCGACGGGATGCGAGGTGTTCCGCATCGACCACGACGAGCACTTTAACCAGACCACTCACCTGCAATACCAGCCGTTTAAGCGCGGACCTTGGGTGGGTTTCAACTGGCGTTACGATAGCGGCTTAGTGGCGGGCCCCCTGCCGTGCGCGGGCGGTAATTGCGCCAATGGGCCGGCCGGCACCGACTCCGTCGTGGATGCGTCGATTATCACGCCGGATCAGCAGTTCCAGGCCGGACTCTCTTGCAACGGCGTCTTTGCCACCCCGACTACTCCCATCAGCCCAGGCAGCATATGCCCGGCATCCGAGTACAAGTCTTCGCTGGTGAAGATTCCTGCGGCAGGAACCGAAAACGACGACCACAACCCACCCCGCATCGCGCCTCGCAACCTCTTCGACCTGTCCGTGGGCCAGGACAATCTGTTTAAGGGTGACAAGTACAAGTGGAGCCTCCGCCTGTCAGCAATCAACCTGACGAATAAAGAGGCGCTCTACAATTTCATCTCGACTTTCAGTGGCACCCATTATGTGACGCCGCGAGCCCTGACGGTTGAACTCGGTTTCCATTTCTAATCACTTCCAGTGATTTCCGGGAATAACTCCCCTCCTCAGCGGAAGGAGGGGCCGGGGGTGGTGGGTAGTAGAATCGGCTCTCCCTTCAACCACCCCCGTCCCCTCCTTGGACAGAACGGGGATCACAAGCGGACGGTGTTTCGAAGTGAATTCGTTTGCAGCGCTCTTGCTTTTGATCTCTCCAGCCCTCGCCGCCGCTCAGGAAGCCGGCCAGCAGGCGCCGCCATCGATGCCCGGCATGTCCATGCCGTCTTCAGACCAGGAATCGGGTGTCGCTGCCATGAGCATGCAACCGCAGAACTTCCTCGAGGAAATCACAGCTCACACCAGCTCAGGCACCAGCGCCGAGCCCGATTCCACTCCCACCCCGATGCTGATGACCATGAAAGGCTCGTGGATGCTCATGTTTCACGCCAACGCGTTCATTACCGATGAGCAGGAATCGAGCGCGCGTGGTCGAGACAAACTCTTTTCAACGAACTGGCTTATGCCGATGGCTCAACGCAGACTGGGCCGAGGCACCTTCACCGTTCGAGCCATGCTGAGTCTCGAACCGGCGACCATAACGGGACGGCAGTACCCGCTCCTATTCCAACAGGGTGAGACGGCGTTCGGCCTCCCCATCGCCGACGCTCAACATCCCCACAACTTATTCATGGAGCTCGCCGCACTCTACGATTTGAAGCTGGGCTCGCAGACTCTGCTTTCCTTTTACGCGGCTCCCGTGGGCGACCCCGCGATCGGACCGACGGCGTATCCACACCGAGCCTCGGCCTTGGAAGACCCGGTGGGCGCGCTTGGCCACCACCAGGAGGATTCGACTCATATCTCCGACGATGTCGTCACGGCCGGCCTCACTTATCGCATCGTGCGGATTGAGGCCTCAGGATTTCATGGCCGCGAACCGAATGAAAACCGCTGGAACATCCGCCAGGGCGGCATCGACTCGTGGTCAACGCGCTTGACGCTTCAACCCGGAAAGAACTGGAGCGGGCAGTATTCCTATGCGCGCATCACGAGCCCGGAAGCGCTCTACCCCCAAGAGAACCAGGAGCGCATGACCGCTTCCGTGATGTACAATCGCCCGCTCCCTCAGGGTAATTGGGCCAGCACCCTCGTCTGGGGGCGGACTCGCTCCTTGCCCGACAATGCCATCTTTAACAGCTATCTCCTGGAATCGACGTTGCGTTTCCGGGGCAAGAATTACGTCTGGACGCGCCTCGAAAATGCCGAGCGGTCAAACGAGCTGATCCTGGGTGAGGCCCCTTTGCCTCCCGGTTTCGTCGAGCAGCCGATCGGAATGGTCCAGGCTTACACGCTTGGCTACGACCGGGACGTTGACCTCGTTCCGCATCTGGCGTCGGCCATCGGCGCACAGATCACAACCTACGGCGTTCCAGACCGCTTGAAACCCATCTATGGCGAACATCCTGCTGGCGTGGCTTTTTTCCTGCGCTTGCGGCCCTTTTCAGGAAACGAAAGATAATGACTCCCCTCCTCCGCAGGAGGAGGGGCCGGGGGTGGTGGGCGGTCGCAGAGACAATAACCGCCGTCCCCTTTCTTTGGAACGCCATGTCATTCTGAGCGCAGCGAAGAATCCCGGCAGTTTGCTTCAGACCTTACGAACTGCGGAGATTCTTCGCTGCGCTCAGAATGACAGTGTGTTTTCATGGTTTCAGGGTGCTACTGGCGGCATGGCGGTCTGCTTTGAAAAGGTGTAGGGGTAGGGCTTGCCCTACCCTCGTCGGGGTCGGCAAAAATGCGGGGACGGCAAGCCGTCCCCCTACACGCTACACTATGACGAGGCTGCCTGGTCTCGAAGGCCTTTGGCTTTCTCGGCCATTTTCCTGGCTTTCTTGTGCTTCCCCTCGAGCGAGTAGAGATCCGCCAGATTGACGTACACCCTGGCCAGAGCCTGAGCATCGGGCTTCTTCTGTTTGGCAATCAGCGTCAATGCTTCGAAATAGGTATGCTCCGCTTCCCACAGCTTCCCCTCTTGGGTGTAGGCGAAGGCCAGGCCGCTCAAGGAAGTCAGGACTTGGGGGCTTTCCGGTCCGAACACCTTCTTCCGGATGGCTAGCGATCGCAGGTAGAGCAGATCGACGCTCACCTGTTTGTACTCCAGCAACATGGCTCCGGCAAGATTGTCCAGGATCTCCGCCACCCCGGGGCTGTTCGGTCCCAGGGCCTTCTCGCGAATGGCCAAGGCGCGCTTCAGGAGAGGTTCAGCCTCTGCGTATTTCTTTTGGGAGAAATAAAGCTGTGCGAGGTTGTTCAGGCCGCAGGCCACATCCGGGTGATCCAGCCCCAGGTATCGTTCCGTCATGGAGAGGGAACGCAAATACATCGGCTCGGCTTCCGCATAGCGCCCTTGAACGCTGTAGAGGGAAGCCAGGTTGTTGAGCGAGTTCGCCACCTCAGGATGCTCGGGCCCGAAAGCCGCTTGCCGAACCGCCAGCGAGCGCTTGTAGAGGGATTCGCTCTCGCTATACTTGCCCTGGCGCATGCAGAGGGTTCCGAGATTATTAAGACTGGCCGCAAGTCCGGGGTCCGCCGGCCCTAAGGTCTTTTCTTTGATGAAGACAGCCCGCCGGTAGAGCGGTTCGGCTTCCGCCAGCTTGCCCTGCTCCCAGTAGAACTCCCCGAGGTTGTTAAGTGCGTTGGCCACTTGAGCATTTTCCGGCCCCAGGCTCTTCTCACGCAGGGCGAGGCATTGACGATACAACGGCTCAGCCTCCGAATATCGACTTCGGTACGTGTAGAGGGACGCCAGATTGTTGAGTGTGGTGGCGAGTTCGAGGGGTCGGGGGTCCGCCTGCTTCTGCCAGATTACCAGCGCGCGCCTGAGAGCCTGCTCCGCCTCATCGTACTTCGCCTCTCGCTGGTAGAGGACACCCAGGTTGTTCAGGACCCTGGCGAGGCGGGCCTCATTTGGCCCACCTGACTCCGCTTCCTTTTCCGCAGTTAGGTACTGTGACTCCGCTTCGTCGTAATGTCCTTGGCTGTATGCTTCCCGGGCGGATCTGAGTGCGTCGCCGGCGGGGCCTGCTTGCCCGAAAGCACCCCAGGGCAACAGAACCAAACAAATCCAACAAACCCGCAAGTCCCGCATTCGGTTTCTCCCAACAACCGTCTGCGTGAACGTCCTCGTAGCCGCGGCCTTCTGCCCGCCGTTGTGCCACCAACGACTCATGCCCGCCAGAAGGCGGCCGCTGCCACAGTTCGAATCCAGCCAAGAGCTGGATCGTTTTCAACCGCTCACTGGGGGAACGTCAGGCAAGTTTCTTGCCAGTTAGAAAGTTATAAATATTACACAAAGTAAGAAGAAGGCAGGGACCTTCTGTCGCTGATCGGGGCTGTTCTCCAGGCATGGTCAGCCAGTCGCCCAGACCGCAGCGGAAAGTCCGGCCGAGTCCCAACATCCCGGAATCCAGTCTTTGGGGATTTTGACGCATTTCAGTTTTTCCATCGAAATGGACATTTTGTCTCTTGACAGGCGCGAAATCATAGGCTACAATGCTCAGGGTCAAGGCTTCTGAAGGCGACAGCGGGACGGCCGCCTTCTTGTCCGTCTTCGACTCTGGTCGTCGCGCCGCTGGGCAACCACTGGGGCTGCCCCTGCAAAATTCGACGAGCGATCCGAGAATGTCTATGAAAACAAAGGATTCGGTAAAATCATCGTGGGCTGGCGCAGACGTTGCTTTTGAACGTCTGCGATGCGCCGAAGGCGCAGTTCGGTCAGATTGTGCCGCTTGCCCTGGCCTGTCCCTTCGGGACATCGCAGACCCCACACCTCGGGGTCTGCGCCCGGGATTATGCGGTTGAGAGCGGGTTTCGAAGGAAACAGAGCGAGAATGTCTATGAAAACAAAGGATCGCTCCGGCAAACTCCTCCGAACGTCCGTAGTAGCGCTGACCTTCGGGTCAGCAGGGAAGGAAGAACCGCCACTGACGTGCCGACCTGAAACTCGGCGCTACGAAGCCAACCATCGATATATCTGCCGAATTGGGACATTTAGTATGATCGGAGGCATAAAGGAACACAAATTGCCCGTATTCAGGGCGTACGCGGGTTGTAGGGTGTTTTGACCCGAAAGCGGGGCTCTACGTCCCAAGCTAACCCAAAAGCTAATCGTGGCGCCGACCTTCTGGTCGGCAGTGCCAAGGTGTTGTAATCTCCGCGGATTTCAGGGTCAGCGCAACAGTCGGCACTAAAAACGGGAGGACAGGGAAGTCAAAATAGAGTAAAATCTTCCGCCTCACGTTGATTCGGAAGAAATCCGTAGCTTGGGATCAAGAGTAGACCTTCCCGGCGAACCCGGTTTACAGGGGTAGTCTTCTATGAGCATCAACATTGGGCTGGATATCGGCGCCGTCAGTCTGAAGATAGCCGCCATCGGATCGCCGTCGGACGAGGCGCTTTTCCACAATCTTGGCGAAAAGTCCCCCACTTTCTTCGCGGCCTCGTTCCCCGCCGGCAGTCCTTTTGCCGGACGACCCTTGATTCTCAGCCGGTACCGGCGTATTCAGGGAAGCCCCTTCCAGTCCACGTTCGATCTGCTCCAGGAACTCTACGAATACCTGCCGGAAGAGAATGTGGAAGGGATTCGCGTGACGGGGTCCGGCAGCCAGCTTCTGGCGAAAATCCTGGGCATCTATTTCGAGAACGAGTTCCGAGCCATCGCCAAGGGCGTGCGAACCTTCAACTCCGAAGTGCGCACCATCTTCGAGATCGGCGGCGAGTCTTCGAAATACCTGCGCCTCGATCCGGAAGCCGTGGGGAAACACCTGGGAATTGTGGACTACCAGACCAGCGGAGAATGCGCCGCGGGAACGGGGTCGTTCATCGACCAGCAGGCTACGCGGTTGCTTTATAGCGTCGAGCAAGTGGGAGCGGCGGCGTCTGGCGCGAGTTGCGCGGCGCGCATTGCGGGGCGCTGCTCGGTGTTCGCCAAGACGGACATGATTCACGCCCAGCAGAAAGGCTACACCACCGAGCAGATCCTGCGGGGCTTATGCGACGCGGTGGCGCGAAACTTCAAATCCAGCATCGTCAAGGGCCGGGCGGTGGTTGCGCCCGTGGCCTTCATTGGCGGGGTGGCGCTGAATGCCGGCATCTCCAACGCCCTGGGGGAGGCGTTCAAGCTGGGAAAAAACGAACTCGTGGTTCCCGAGCTCTATGCCTGGTTGGGGGCGGCCGGCGCAGCCATGTTGGAGGCGGGAGAATGGCGGAAACGCTCCTTCAAGCGCATCCATCAACTCCGGCAGCATGAGGCGGCGAAGAAAAGTTTTGCGTGCTCGGAAGCGCTTTCGATGAAGAACGTGCTGCTGCTGCGCGACCGGGTAGCGCCGGCGGGAATTTCAAATTTGAAGTTTCAAATTTCAACTGCCATCGAGGCCGAGCCCTCAAACGGGAAATCGGGAAAGTCAAAAGAGAGCGGAGCTGGCGTTTCAAATCTCCAATCTCAGATTTCAAATAAGATCGAAGCGTACCTGGGTATCGACATCGGCTCCGTAAGCACCAACCTGGTGGTTATCGACGCGGCGGGTAATCTCCTGAAGGAAATCTATCTCCCCACCCAGGGGCGGCCGATCGAAGTCGTTGACCGCGGCCTCAAGGAGATCGAAGCCGAGCTCGGCCCGCTGCTCGACATTCGCGGCGTGGGAACGACGGGGTCCGGGCGCGAATTGATCGGCGAGCTGACCGGCGCCGACACCGTCAACGACGAAATTACCGCCCACAAGACCGGCGCCATGCACGTCTGCCAGCAAATGGGGATGGAAGCGGTGGACACGATCTTCGAGATCGGCGGGCAAGACTCGAAATTCATCCGTATCGAGAAGGGCGTGGTGGTGGACTTCACCATGAACGAGGCCTGCGCGGCGGGCACCGGGTCGTTTCTGGAGGAGCAGGCCGAAAAGCTGGGGATTGCCATCAAGGAGGAGTTCGCACGTCTGGCCCTGGCCTCGGCCAACCCCGCCCGCCTGGGTGAGCGCTGCACCGTCTTTATGGAGCGGGACGTCACCTCGCTGATGCAGAAGGGCGCGGAAGTGGGCGATCTGGCGGCGGGCTTGGCTTACTCCGTGGCCTTGAACTACCTGAACCGGGTGGTGCGGGGAAGGAAGATCGGCAACGTCATCTTCTTCCAAGGCGGGACCGCCTACAACGACGCTGTGGCGGCCGCGTTCTCACAAATCCTGGGCAAGCGAATCATCGTTCCGCCACATAACGGCGTCATCGGAGCCATCGGCATGGCTCTGATTGCGCGCGACCGGATGAAGAGCGCAGGCCAAGCGAGCGGCTTCAGGGGCTACGACCTGCACCAGGTGGAGTACACGGTGCGGGATTTTGTTTGTCGAGCCTGCTCGAACTTCTGCGACATGAAAGAGTTTACGATCGAGGGAGAACGCACTTATTGGGGAGACCAATGCTCGGACAAATTCCGCAAGCGGGCACGCTCCGACCGCAAGCCGCTCCTGGACGACCTGGTGGAATATCGCGAGAAGCTGCTGGAAGAAGTTCTGCTGCCCTTCAGAGGCTCCAAGACTAGCGTAGGTATACCGCGCAGCATGTTCTACTACGACCGCTTCCCTTTCTGGTGCGCCTACTTCCAGGAACTGGGCTTCGAGGTCACCGTTTCGGCGGCCACGGACCGGAAGATCTCCGCCCGCGGCGAAGAGACAGCCGTCGCCCAGCCGTGCTTCCCGGTGCAGGTCGCTCACGGGCATGTCCTGGACCTGCTGGACAAGAAAGTGGACTACCTGCTGCTTCCGAATATCGTCAATGCCGAAGCGCCGGATCTGGTGGTGGATTCGCACCTCTGTCCCTGGAACCAGACGCTCCCCTTTGTGGTGCGCGCGGCGCCGCAAGTTGAGACCCAGCGCGCCAAGTTGCTGACCCCTACCGTGCATTTCCGTTTCGGCAGGAATCATGTGGAGAAAGAATTAGCGGGGTTCGCTCGCACCCTCGGCTTTTCGCGCAAGAAAAGCGATCGCGCCGTGACCGCGGCCTATGCCGCCCAGGAGGCCTTTACAGAAGCTGTGCAGGAGGCCGGGGCCCAGGCGCTGGCCCAACTTCAGGCCAGCGGTGAGCCGGCGCTGCTCCTGGTGGGGCGGCCTTACAACCTGTACGACCGCAGCGTCAACTGCGACATCCTCCGCAAGCTGCGTTCGCTCTATGGTGTCAATGTCCTCCCCATGGATTTCCTGCCTCTGGACTCGGAAGACATCACGGAAGTCAACGCCAACATGTACTGGAATTCCGGCCGGCGCATTCTCGCCGCGGCCCGATTGGCTAGCCGCCATGCCAACTTGCACCTGGTTTACATCTCGAACTTCAAGTGCGGCCCCGACTCGTATATCAAGTCGTTCGTGGACGAGGCGGCGGGCAAACCTTCCCTGGTGCTCCAGTTCGATGGCCACGCTAGCGACGCGGGCTACATCACCCGTTGTGAGGCCTATCTCGACAGCAAAGGATTTCTGCGATGCCCCTCTTCGACCACCGTCATGTGAGCCGGCGCATCAGCGCCGGCCACCCCCTTTGGCGCAAGACGGTTTACATCCCGACCATGGCGGAAGGCAGTTCGGAGGCCTTCGCGGCGACTTTTCGCTGGCTGGGCATCGATGCGCAGCCGACCCCGCCCTCCAACGAGCGGACGCGGGAATTGGGGAGCAAGCACACTACCGGCGACGAGTGCTACCCCGCCAAGGTCACGGTTGGCGACTTCCTGCGAGTCATCGAGATGCCGGGCTTCCGGCCGGCCAAGGCAGCCTTCTTCATGCCCACTGCCGAGGGGCCCTGTCGCTTCGGCCAGTATGCGCCTTTCCTGAAAAAGGTCTTGCGCGAGGCCGGCTACGCCGATGTCCAGGTGCTTTCACCGAGCAGCCAGAATGGCTACGCGGACTTGGGCGACATCACCAATGCTTTTCTGCGCGCCGGTTGGCGGGCCCTGGTCTCCGCCGACACCATCCACCGCGCCCTGCTCAAAACCCGTCCTTATGAAACCAGTCCGGGCGCTGCGGACGGCGCTTTTCAGACCTCGCTCCAGGACTTGTGCCAGACCCTCGAGAGCAGTTGTGCGGACATGGACTGCCAACTCCTGAGTTTGGTTGAAGCCGTGATTCGGGCGCGCGAAAGGTTCCGGCGAGTGCCCGCGCAGTACGACCCTGACACTCCGTTGATCGGCGTCGTGGGGGAGATCTTTTGCCGGCTGAACACCTTCTCCAATGAGGACCTGATTCGCAAATTGGAAGGCTACGGCGCCGAGTGCGACCTGAGCCACATCGCCGAATGGGTGGCCTACACCAATACCGAGCAGGAGCGAAAGCTTCGCTTGCGCGGACGCGTCTTCTCGATGGATATGCTCAAGGCGCGCTTGCGCTCTTACATCCAGCATGCCGATGAGCACGCTTTGACCGCCCCGTTCCATGAGGACTTCATGGGTTACGAGGAGCCGGAAGTGGAAAAGATCATAGAACTGGCATGGCCCTATTTGCCCGTCTGCGGGGCGCAGGGTGAGATGGTGTTGAGCGTCGGGAGGGCAGCTTACCTTGCCCTGCACGGCGCGGATGGCGTCATCGACATCAGCCCCTTCACCTGCATGAATGGTATTGTAAGCGAGGCGATCTACCCCAAGCTCAGCAGGGAGTATGGTGGCATCCCCATCCGCAATTTCTATTTTGACGGTACACAGTCGGACCTCGACCGGGACCTGGGTATCTACCTTGAACTGGCTCGATCCTATCGCGAGAAGAAACCCTATCCCCGCCAGTATGCGCCCTGCTTCAACCAGCCGGTGGCGTGAGGAAGTGACGAGACAGGAAGTTGTTGGCCATTGTTTATAGGCTACCACAAGAGGAGTACGAAGGCGGGATTGACAAGCGACGAAAAGTGGGTTATTAATGTATGAGCATTAGTGTGTGAGTAATGCAGCGGCAGACGCCGATGGTCCTTTGGCCGCAGGGCCCCTCGTGCTACGTAAGCTATTGTGGGTTAAGCACGAAGGAGAAGAATCCATGATTAAAAGCACGAACCGCCAGGGTTCTTCCGACAGCATGCGCATGGCAATCCTTGCCGACGAGATTTCCAGATCACTGCGCGAAGTCTCCCTCCACCGGAGAGTTTGGGATCGCGACCGCCGCGTCATTTCCCAGGCAGTTGACATCTTGACTCAGATGATGCAAGCGAGGGAGGGGAATGGCAACCAAGGACAGGCAAAGTCGGTTGGCGCGTCCCTGCCTTACGCGCATGCCCTGCGAGCAGTCGAAGCCATGCGCCTCGATCGCGGCTCCTTTGAATCGATGCAGAAGCTGTTCGAAGTGCTGGTGTCAGAGTTGAAGGACTTGCGAGACGAGCGCAGTTTTAACCCGCAGTACGTTGAGCCGTTTTTTATCGCGGTCCGCGATGTCGCGCTGCACTTGAGTTTTTCGGACTACTCGGGAATCTTCCTGAACGCGGCCTGACCGCGGCACGCAGGACGGCAGTCAAGGCTTTCTCCATTCCTCCCAATCCTTCAATAGCGCTTTCGTCATTTCTTGGGCGGCGTCGTGCAGCCAATCGGGCTTCCGCTTACCCAGGTCGCGGCGAACGGCCTTGATCGCATCCCTGCTCCCCAAATGAATATTCGCGGTCTCGAATCCCATGGCGTGAAGCAGCCGTTCCTCATCGTGCTTTTGTGGCAGGGCAGCCAACTCGACACGGGAACAATGTGGGGAGAGGCGGCGCACAATCCATCTGCCGCGCAACTGCACAAAGGGGTCAAGCGCCCGCGCGGCCTTGGTGATGATCGTCTCGTAGAATATCTTCTGCGGGCCCTTGCCTTCATTGGCCCAAACGCACGCCGAAGGCGCCAGCGCCTTCGCCTCGCGGGCGACCCTGGCTCCTCCCCAATCGGCGATGGCCACAAAACGCTCTCTGCCCAGGCTTCCTAATCCTGCCACCCGGTGGGAGACGCGATAGATCATCCCTCGCTCTGGCAACAGATCCTCGATCGCTTTCCGGGCGCTCTTGGGGATTTCGCCACGGAGCGTGGGCAATGCGTTCATCTTTCCCCAAAAATGCACAGGATCGCGGAGTTCGCCGCTGACGGTTTCACGCAGCCAATTGTGATCTTCTTCCAGAACAAATGGCTTGCCGCCTTCCTCAAGGCCTTCACGATAACCGGTCAGGATGCTCTTGGACGCGTCTTGCGTGGCCAATTTCAATTGGTTGGCCGCTACGGCAAGGTGTGCGCTCGCCGCGAGCCTGACGAGGTCGTTGGTGTACGCCATGGGGAAGGCCTCGTCAAAGTCGTTCACGCCCCAGATCAGGCGTCCTTCGGCGTCGCGCCAGGTCCCAAAATTCTCCAGGTGAAGATCTCCAACCGCCAGGACCCGAGGCGCTTTGGCGACGTCCGTGCGAAGCTCCCGCCAGAGTTGTTCCCAGCGGTAGTAGGTGGCGCGCAAAAAGGGGAAAGGCGCCTCTTCCATCCGGGAGTGCTTCAAGGTAATGTCTGCCGGAACCAGGTTCAGGCGCTCGCCCAGCCACGCTTCGTATCTCTTGGTCGCCTTTTTAATCCGCATTTGTACTCCACCCGACGTCGCGGCGCGTTCCGGCCGCTTGCCGGCCAGGGTTCACAACCTCGTTCGTCGATCACGCCGAGGCGACATCATCGCTACAAATCCCAACTAACGCCCTGCCCGGTCCGTCACCTGTCACTCGTCGCCCGTCACTGGCTTTGGGTTATACTCAGCACTCTATGAAGCCATTTCCAGCCGGGAAACTGCCCCCTCGCATTGTCCAGGGACTCTTGACCGCCTGTCAAGTACCAAGAAACTCCCGCGTCGTCCTGGGGCCGAAGTTCGGCGAGGACGCCGCTGTAATCGATATGGGCGACAAATACCTGGTGGCGAAGACCGATCCGATCACCTTCGCCTCCGAGCGAATCGGCTGGTACGCCGTGAACATCAATGCCAACGATGTCGCCACCCTGGGAGCCCGCCCGCTCTGGTTCCTGGCCACTTTGCTGCTTCCGCAGACCAGTACTTCCTTAACGCTGGTCCGCCATATCTTTCGAGATACGCTCCAGGCTTGTGCCGACTTAGGTGTGACACTCTGTGGGGGCCACACCGAGGTCACATTGGGCCTCGACCGTCCAATTCTGGTCGGTCAAATGCTCGGTGAAGTGGCCAAACCCAAGCTGGTCAGAAAGGAAAGTCAACGGCCCGGAGATGTCGTGCTCCTCACGCGAGGCATTGCCATCGAGGGCACCGCGATCCTCGCCAGGGAAAAGCGCACCGCCCTAGGCCGGGAACTGCCAACGGAAACCCTGCGGCGGGCGCGAGGCTTGCTGTTTCGTCCCGGGATAAGCGTTGTGCAGGACGCATTGCTGGCGCAGCGCCATGGTGAGATTCACGCCATGCACGACCCGACTGAGGGAGGTTTGGCGTCAGGTTTGTATGAACTCGCGCAGGCCGGCGGCGTGGGCTTGCGCGTCTGGAGAGATAAGGTCCCCATTCTCGAAGAGACACGCCGTTTGAGCGAGATCTTGAGATTTGATCCCTTCGCCCTGATTGCGTCAGGTTCCTTGCTCGTCGTCGCCAGCGCGGACTCGGCCCCAGAGTTGCTCCGTGCTTTCTCGCGCCGTCACGTGACAGCCGCCATCATCGGCGAGGTAAGAGAAGCTGCGGAAGGCGTCCAATGGGTCGAGAACGGCCGGGCCGAACCTCTCCGCGTTCCGGAGCGCGACGAGATTGCGCGCTTATTGTAAGGTGAGAAGCGTTCTTCCGCAGCCTGTTAAGGCCGAGATTCGCCGGACAGAAAGTCGGCGCTACGCCGTAACAAGGAGATTGCTGACGTGCGGAAGAGTGATTGGCGCGGACACCTAATCGTGCTACACTGCAAGAGTGGGCTGAGTGGCATCCGCTAAGCTCACGCGCCGTCTTAGGTATGCTCCGATTCAAAAAATGGGGGAGATAGCAGGGTCAAGACTCATCGCGTGAGAACGCCTGGTGACGGCTTCCATTGCGAGTTGGCTCGACGGGTTGGTTCGGAACCTGCTTGTCGCATATCCCGCAAGGTTTATCGGTCGCGCAAGGCTTACTCCCATCCTCTTACGAAACCATCATGAATGCCTGGCTCCAAGTCCTGAATTATCTCAAAACGAAGGTCAACACGCAGAGTTACCAGACCTGGTTGAAGCCTACCCGGTTCAGCCATGTGGATAAGGAAGCGATTGTCGTCTCTGTTCCGAACCGCGAATTCCAGGAGTGGATTCAGGAGAACTACGCCGCACTCGTCAGCGAAGCCCTACAGAATCTCAACATGGGCATTGTGGAGATCCGCTATGTCCTTGGTGAAAATGCAGAGAAGAAGGGCGTTGGCGCCGACTCTGCTAAATCGCTGCAGAGCAAACTCGACTTCGATTCCGTCGACCACTTGCTGAATCTCAAGTACACTTTTGACACCTTCGTGGTGGGCTCTTGCAACCAATTTGCACACGCCGCAGCCCACGCCGTTGCAGAGAACCCGGCGAAAGCCTACAACCCACTCTTCCTCTACGGGGGAGTTGGTTTGGGCAAAACGCACCTCATGCAGGCGGTAGGCCACACCATCAAACATAACTGGAAGGAGATGCGTTTGTCCTACGTCTCCTCAGAAGCTTTCACGAACGATCTCTTAAGCTCCCTGCGGACCGACCGCATGTATTCCTTCCGGGAAAAGTACAGAAATATAGATGTGCTGCTCATGGACGACATCGAGTTCATTGCCGGAAAAGAACGAACCATGGAAGAATTCTTCCATACGTTCAACGCCCTCTATGAAGCTCAGAAACAGATTGTGATATCTTCCGATTGCCCGCCGAAAGACATCCCTGGCTTGGAAGAGAGGGTGCGCTCCCGCTTTGCCTGGGGCCTGCTCGCCGATTTGCAACCGCCGGATCTTGAGACCAAGCGCGCCATTCTGGACAAGAAATGCGAAGCTCAAGAGGTTACTCTGCCCGAGGAGGTCAGCGATTTCATAGCGCGCAAGATCAGGTCCAGCGTCCGTGACTTGGAGGGGGCACTGACGCGATTGGTGGCTTATTCCTCGCTCACCGGGGCGGAGATTTCCCTGGCCATGGCGCAGCAGGTGCTTAAGAACCTCGTCGATTTGGGCGAACGCCGCGTCTCGATCGAGATCATCCAGCGCGCGGTGTGCCAGGAGTTCGGTTTGTCACTCCCTCAGTTGCGGTCCAAAAACAACAGCCGGCCGGTGGCTTATCCTCGGCAAGTGGCCATGTACCTTGCCAAGGAACTCACCACAGCATCGCTGCCGCAAATCGGCAGGGAATTCGGCGGGAAACACCACACAACTGTGTTACACTCTATTAATAAGATTTCGGAATTGCGCCAGTCGGACCGAGATTTGAACAGGCTTCTCAACAAGCTTCGCGATAGTCTCAGTTGAACTTAGCGGCTTTCCAAGGATGTTCATGATGAGAAAACTTGTGAATTTCTCCAGGCCGCCGAACCCCGCAGCGAAATTCACAGCCGGGAATATTCGATTCACAGGTCCAGTGCCTGTAACGGGATGTCTGCCTGAGGTTTGCACAATTTTCCACACTTACACAGTGCCTACTACTAAGAACACCTCCTGATAGGATACTAATGAGATGGATTTCTCCATAGAAAAGGCTCGGGTCCTAAAAGAACTGGCTCTCACTCAGGGAGTAGTTGAGAAAAAGACGACCATTCCCATTCTCTCCAACCTTCTGATCGAGGTTGACGGAGAGAATCTTAGAATCAGCGCCACCGATCTCGACCTTGGGGTGTGCTGTAATTGCCCGGTCAAAGTGAAGGCCCCGGGCTCCGGGACCATTCCTGCCAAGCGTCTTATTGAAATCGTGCGCTCTCTTCCCGAAGCTGAGGTTCATTTCAAGGCCTTGGAAAACCACTGGGTGCAGATAACGTGTGAACGCTCTTCCTTTAAACTGGTGGGAATGGCAAAGGACAATTTCCCGATGCTGCCGGTCGTCCCGCCGGCGTTGGCTGCGCTCCCTGCGAATGTGCTTGCCACCGCTATCCAGAAGACGGTATTCGCAATTTCAAATGAGGAGTCTCGTTACACTTTGAATGGAGCTCTGCTCTTGCTCAGGCCCGGTAGCGTGGCGATGGTGGCGACGGATGGGCACCGGCTTGCCTTGATTGAGCGCGACATCGAAGTTGCGGGGCTCAAGAACGAGTTGAAATTGCTCATCGCCAAAAAGGCGATGGGCGAACTGGTGCGGTTGTTAGCGGAAGGGGAAGGCGAGTTACCGGTCAGCATCTCGAAGGATGAAGGCCATCTCTTCTTTTCTCTGGGCCAACGTGTCCTGATTTGCCGCATGCTGACGGGGCAATTTCCAAACTATGAGGCGGTTCTTCCTCGCGACAACAACCGTGTCTTGCAACTCGAAAAGGAAAGCATCTCGGCCGCTGTGCGTCGGGTCGCCTTACTCGCTGACGAGCGCTCGCGGGCTGTCCGGATGCACGTGGAGAAGGGACAACTGGAAGTGTCTTCCTCGAGCGGGGAATATGGCGAGGCCCGCGAGGTCCTTGACACGTCCTACCAGGATGAGGCCATGCAGATCGGCTTCAACTACCAGTACTTGCTGGATTTCTTCAGCGTGGTGGAAGGCGCCGGGAAGATTTCCCTGGAACTGAAGGACGAGCAGAGCGCTGGCCAATTTCGGCCGGTTGAGGGCGGGGCTTACCGGTATCGCTACGTGGTGATGCCCATGCGGATTTAGGGATTCACCGTCGTCACCCCCGCGCAAGCGGGGGTCCATTGTCGGCCCAGAACGCAATGGATTCCCGCTTGTGCGGGAATGACGTGTGGCGCGTGATTTTCGGGAGAGCGAGGGGCGATAATTCTGTCGACGGGTCGTTGCGTATACTGGAGAAGTGAAGTGGAGCCGGCGGGAGACTCTTTCTCTGCCGGCTTTTTTTGCAAAAGGGGATAGAACGGGAGGTTGAGGGAACACGTGAGCAAGCAGAAACCTGGAGAGCCTGATGGAGCCCAGGCCTACGACGCGGCGAGCATCAAGGTGCTTGGCGACTTGGAAGCGGTGCGCAAGAGGCCGGCGATGTACATCGGGTCGACGGGCGCCATGGGACTGCACCACCTGGTGTGGGAGGTAGTGGACAATTCCGTCGATGAGGCGTTGGCCGGATACTGTGATCGCATCGACGTCGTCGTGCATACCGATAACTCGGTGACGGTGATCGACAACGGCCGCGGCATTCCAGTTGATTTGCACAAGGAAGAAGGACGCTCAGCGGCGGAAGTGGTGATGACCGTTCTTCACGCCGGCGGGAAGTTTGACACCAACAGCTATAAAGTCTCGGGCGGTCTGCACGGCGTGGGCGTGTCGGTGGTCAATGCCCTCTCCGAGAGGTTAGACCTGGAAATCTGGCGGGACGGCTACACCTGGGAACAATCCTACGAGCGCGGAAAGCCCGTCCAACCGCTGAAGCGGGCGGGCAAGACAGAACGCCGCGGGACCAAGATCACCTTCCTGCCTGATGCCAAGATCCTGGACTCGATCGACTTCAATTACGATACCTTGGCTCAGCGCCTGCGTGAACTCTCTTTCCTCAATAAGGGCTTGACCATCCGGCTCAAAGACGAACGCACCAACAAACAGGCGGAATTCCATTACAACGGCGGAATCGCCGAGTTCGTGAAGCACCTCAATAAGAACAAAGAAGTGCTGCACGCCACTCCTATTTACGCCGAGGCCGACCGCGACAATGTGCATATGGAGTTCGCCCTTCAGTACAACGACGGCTATGCGGAGGCCGTGTTTTCTTTCGCCAACAACATCAACACTGTGGATGGCGGTACTCACCTTTCGGGGTTCCGCTCCGCTCTCACCCGCGCCATCAATCAATACGGCCAGAACCAAGGGCTCTTCAAGGAAGTGAAGGAAAACCTCCAGGGCGAGGACGTTCGCGAAGGGCTTGTGGCGGTGGTCAGCGTCAAGCTTCCCCAACCCCAATTTGAAGGCCAGACCAAAGGGAAGCTCAACAGCGACATCCAGAGCACGGTGGCCAGCTTCGTTTACGAAAAGCTCATGGAGGCTTTTGAGAAAAACCCAGCCGTAGGCAAGAAGGTCTGCGCCAAAGCCATCGACGCTTCTCGCGCCCGCGAGGCGGCCCGCAAGGCGCGGGAGTTAACACGGCGCAAAGGCGCCCTCGATTCCGGCGGGCTGCCGGGCAAGCTGGCCGATTGCCAGGAGCGAGACCCGGAACGCTGTGAACTCTTCCTGGTGGAAGGCGACTCGGCCGGTGGTTCGGCCAAGCAGGGGCGCGACCGCCGCTATCAGGCCATCCTGCCGTTAAGAGGCAAAATTCTGAACGTCGAAAAGGCGCGTTTCGACAAGATGCTGGGCCATGAGGAGATCCGCGCTCTCATCACGGCGCTCGGCACCGGCATCGGCAAGGACGACTTCGACATCTCCAGGTTACGGTACTCGAAAATCATCATCATGACCGATGCCGACGTGGACGGATCCCACATTCGCACCCTGCTGCTTACCTTCTTCTACCGCCAGATGCCGGAACTCGTCGAGCGCGGCCACGTCTATATTGCTCAACCGCCGCTTTACCTGATTAAAAAGGGTAAGTCCCTGCGCTACATCCGGGATGAGAAGGAATTTCGCCGCGAAATCATGCGCCGGGCCACGGAAGATCACACTGTCGAGGTCGGTGACGGCAAGAAGACAACGCTCGAGGGGGGCGATCTAACAAACTTCCTGATGGCGCTCGCCGAGTATGTTGAGCTGTTTGACAAGCTCGAGAAAAGGATTGGCGATGACCGCCCGGTTAACGCCATGCTGAAAGCCGAACTGGGCAGGAAGATGGAGCTCGAGAACAAGGACAAACTCGAGTTGGTCGCCAGGGAGCTCAAGGCGGAAGGATTCAACTCCCACCTGCGCCTCGATGAGGAGCACAATCTTTACACTCTGGCTTTTTCCAGCGAGACGCTGGGCGAGCGCACCATCGATTGGGACTTGGTCTCGAGCGCCGACTATAAGCGCCTCCTCGACCTCCACCGACGCGTGCGGGACCACGACAAGCCTCCCTTCATTATGTCCACCAATGGCAGCCAGTTGGCCATCGAGGACCGCAGGCAACTCCTCGAACACGTCATGGCTTTGGGAAAGAAAGCCTTTACCGTGCAGCGCTTCAAGGGCTTGGGAGAAATGAATCCCGACCAGCTCTGGCAAACCACCATGGACGCCGAGCAACGCATCCTCCTGCAAGTGAGAGTCGAGGACCAGGTCGAGGCCGATTCCATTTTCACCGTCCTGATGGGTGACGTCGTCGAGCCGCGCCGCCAGTTCATCGAAGAAAACGCGCTGGATGTGAAGAACTTGGACATCTAGGCAACGCTTGGGTTGGCCCACCTTGCATTCTTAGTGTCACTAATATATACTAGTGTCACTGTGACGGAGGGGGGACACATGCAACAGCAAGCGCGCGTCCGGATCGGTGAAAAAGGCCGCGTGGTTATCCCTGCCTCAATCCGCGAGGCACTCGGCATCAAGGTTGGCGACGAAGTTGAACTGCGAATCGCCGAGGACGAACTGCGCCTCTCAACGCTAAAAGGCCGAATTGCTCGAGCTCAACAACGCCTCCGGCGACATATCAAACCGGGCCGATCGCTGGTGGATGAGTTGATCGCCGAGCGACGGGAGGCAGCCAGGCATGAGTAAAGTCGTTTTGGACTCCTCTGCCCTCCTCGCGTTGCTCAACGATGAGGCTGGGGCTCAGGAATTAACCCCGGAGCTCCTGCGGAATGCGACGATCAGTACGGTTAACCTCGCAGAGGTGCAAACGAAACTTGTCCGCGAAGGCACTGACCCGGCGGAGGCGTGGGAGCTTGTGCTGGCTCCCGTATTCGATCCGGAGCCATTCACGATCGACCAGGCAAGAATAGCCGGGACTCTCGTCAAGGACACGCGGCCGCTTGGTTTATCTTTGGGAGACCGGGCGTGCCTCTCGCTGGGAATAATGCTCAAAGCCCCCGTCTATACGGCAGACAGAGATTGGAAGAGCCTCAAGTTGGGCGTCCGGATTCATGTAATCCGGTAGGTCCTCCGGAGGCTAACAGGGAGTTGGATTAATGGGTGACCAAGAACTATTCAAGCCGACGCGGGAAATTCCGGTCAACATCGAAGACGAGATGCGCAAGTCGTATCTCGACTATGCGATGAGCGTGATCATTGGCCGGGCGCTTCCCGACGTGCGCGATGGGCTTAAGCCGGTGCATCGCCGAATTCTCTACGCCATGTACAAGGAGGGGAACACCTCCGACAAGCGCTACATCAAGTGTGCCGGCGTGGTCGGCGAGGTCATTAAGAAATTCCACCCTCACGGCGACGCGGCGGTTTACGACACCCTGGTGCGCATGGCGCAAGACTTCAACATGCGCTACCTGCTCATCGACGGGCAAGGCAATTTCGGCTCGGTGGATGGAGATCCCGCGGCGGCCTACCGGTACACCGAATGCCGCCTGGCGCGCATCGCGGAAGAGTTGCTGGCGGACATCGAAAAGGAAACCGTAGACTTCGGCCCGAATTTTGACGAGTCCACGGAAGAGCCCCTGGTTCTTCCCACCCGCGTCCCGAACCTTCTGATCAACGGCTCGGACGGCATTGCCGTCGGCATGGCCACCAAGATCCCGCCGCATAACCTGACCGAAATCATCGACGCCACCATACTCTTGATCAACAAGCCCAACGCCGCGCTCGAGGAGGTGCTCTCGCTCGTCCCCGGTCCCGATTTCCCCACCGGCGCTTACATCTACGGAAAAAGCGGAATCAAATCCGCCTACGAGACAGGCCGCGGCCTCTTCACGATGCGCGCCAAGGCGGCCATCGAGCGGCCCACGAAAGACAAGCAGCAGATTGTCATTACGGAAATACCCTTCCAGGTCAACAAGTCGAAAGTCATCGAGCGCATTGCGCAGTTGGTCCAGGACAAGAAGATCGAGGGCATCTCCGACGTGCGCGATGAGTCCGACCGCGACGGAATGCGCGTTGTCGTGGAATTGAAGAGGGGCGAACAACAGCCGGAAATCGTTCTGAACAACCTCTACAAACACACCCAACTCCAGGAAAACTTCGGCATGATCATGCTGGCCATCGTCAACGGCCAACCTCGCACCCTGCCGCTTGTCGAAGCCCTTCAACTCTTCATCGACCACCGCGTGAACGTGGTCCGGCGGCGCACCGCATACGATTTGCGCAAGGCCCAGGAGCGTGCGCACATCCTTGAGGGTTTTCTCAAGGCGCTTCAGCAGCTCGACGCCATCATCAAGCTCATCCGCGCCTCGAAGACGCCCGCCGAAGCGCGCCAAGGCCTGATCGGCCGATTCGAGTTCACGGAGCGGCAGGCCCAGGCTATCCTCGAGTTGCAATTGCAGCGCCTGACGGCCATGGAGCGCGACAAGATTCAGCAGGAATATGACGAGCTGCAAAAGAAGATTGCCGAGTACCAGGAAATCCTGGCCAGCGACAAAGTGCTGAAGAAAGTGATCGTCAATGAGTTGAAAGAAATACAGAAGGATTACGGAGACGTCCGGAGGACGGAGATCATCGAGGAGCAGGCGGAAATCAAGCTCGAGGACCTGATTGCGATCGAGGACGTGGTGATCACGGTCTCGCATTCCGGCTACCTCAAGCGCACTCCGGTCAGCATTTATCGTCAGCAGGGACGCGGCGGCAAGGGACGCCTGGGAATGAAGACGCGCGACGAGGATTTCGTCGAGCATCTCTTCATCGCGTCCACTCACAGCTACATCCTGGTCTTCACCAACACCGGCAAGATGTATTGGCTGAAGGTTTACGAAATTCCGGACGTGGTCGCCGCCGGCAAGGGCAAGAACATCGTCAACCTGGTGAACCTCGCTTCGGGAGAGAAAGTCGCGGCCGTCATCGTCGTCCGGGAATTGCCGGACGAGCCCAAAGACGTGACGATCGAAGGCGAGACGTTTGCCGAAGAGGGATACGTGACGCTGGTGACGCGCCTGGGCCTGATCAAGAAGACGCGCCTGGCGGAGTTCTCCAGCCCCAGGTCGGGCGGCATCATCGCCATGAAAGTCGAGGAAGGCGATGCACTGATCCGCGCTACTCTGACCTCCGGCCGGGACACCATTTTCCTCGCGACGCATGAAGGCATGGCAATTCGCTTCCCCGAGAGCGACGTGCGCGACATGGGCAGGCAGACTTATGGCAATTATGCGATGGACCTCGAGAAGGGCGATTACATCCTGGGCATGGAGATCGTGGGCGAGAAAGAGCTGATCCTCTCCGTCACCGAAAAGGGGTACGGCAAGCGCACGCCCATCACCGAATACCGCTTGCAGTCGCGCGCCGGCAAAGGCGTCATCAACGTCAAGACCGTGGATCGAAACGGCAAGGTGGTGGGGGTGCTGAGCGTGACCGAGGAGTCGGAGGTGATGATCATCAGCCAGCAGGGCAAGATCACTCGCCTCGATGCCGGGGCCATCCGCGAATCGGCCCGCTCCACGCAGGGCGTCAGGTTGATTAACCTCGAAGAGGGCGACGAGGTCGCCGCCGTCTGCCTGGTCAGCACCGAAAACGGCGAGACCGAATCCCCGCAGCCGAAACTGATCCAATAGTGGCCGAAATCGCTCTCTAGGGGCGGCCCATGTGGCCGCCCGCGGGCAATCCGTCAATTGACGGATTGCCCCTACGCGTGGGTTGGCGTTATTCTGTAACGGTGGGTGGCAGGGATGAATGAACTGGAAGTGAAAGAGGGGAGACTGCTGGAGCAACTGCGGCAGGTGCCGTCGCTGGTGGTGGCCTATTCAGGAGGTGTGGACTCGGCGTACCTCGCTTATGCGGCGCACCAGGCGCTGGGCGGCCGCATGCTGGCGGTGACGGCGCTGAGCGCCAGCTATTCGGCGCGCGACCGGCAAGAGGCACAAGCGGTGGTGGCGCGCTTCAAACTGCCGCACGAGTTCATTGACACCGACGAACTCTCGAACCCCGCCTATCGCGCCAACAATTCCGACCGCTGCTATTTCTGCAAGGACGAACTGTTTGACAAACTTGATGAGCTCGTTGCGCAGCGCGGGTTTGCCGCCGTCGCCTATGGCGTGAACGTGGACGACCAGGGTGACTGGCGCCCCGGCCAGCGCGCCGCCCGCGAGCACAAGGTACTAACCCCGCTGCTTGATGCGGGCCTCACTAAAGCCGACATCCGCGAACTCGCCCGAAAGGCTGATGTGCCGGTGTGGAATCGCCCTGCGTCGGCTTGCCTCTCGTCGCGCATTGCCTATGGCATCGAGGTCACGCCGGAACGATTGGCGATTGTGGAAAAAGGGGAAGAGGCTCTACGCGCGCTCGGCTTTCGGCAGTTCCGGGTTCGCTATCATGAGGAGTTAGTCCGCATTGAGATCGCTTCCGACGAGATGCCGCGCGCGCTGGATTCCGCAATGGCCCGTAAGTTTGTCGAGGTTTTCACAGAACTCGGCTTCAAATTCGTCACTTTGGACCTGGAAGGCTACCGCACAGGTTCCATGAATTCCCTCCTGGTAAACATTCAGAAATAAGATCAATCGGCGGACCGGAGGTGACCCATTTCCGCTCAGAGTATTTTTACAGCCTATCTTCTCGCCGCAGTTTCTTTACCGGCCAGCGGGCAAAATCAGCCGCTGCTGCAACGGCTCGGATACCCCTCCGATGCCAAGTTGCTGATCATCCACGCAGACGATCTGGCGGTTGCACACTCACAGGACATGGCAAGCTTTGAAGCGCTGGACCGGGACGCCGTGTCGTCCGCCAGCATCATGGTTCCGTGTCCATGGCTTACGGAAGTAGCGGATTACGCGAAGGCGCACCCGGAGGCTGATCTCGGCCTGCACCTGACCTTGACGAGTGAATGGAAAACCTATAGGTGGGGCCCCATCGCGCCACGCGATCAGGTGGCATCACTTCTCGATCCTCAGGGCTATCTGTTTTCCACCGCCGAAGAGGCGGTGCGGCACATCAAGCCGGAGGAGGCGGAGCGGGAAGTCCGTGCGCAGGTGGAAACCGCGCTGAAGATGGGAATCCGTCCCACCCATCTCGATTCACACATGGGAACGCTCTTCACCAATCCCGCCTTGATGGCGGTGCTCGTCAATGTCGCGCATGAGTATCACGTGCCCTTTCTCATGCTGAAGATTCCCGGCGTGCCTCCGGACATGTACTCAGCCCTCAAACCCACGGACGTGATCCTGGACCGCGTATTTATGGCCGCTCCGCCGATCAAGCCGGACGCCTGGCTGAACTATTACACGCATATCCTGAGGACTTTGCCGCCCGGAGTTTCGGAGCTCATCGTTCACCTCGGGCACGACGACGCCGAAATGCAGGCCGTCACCGTCGACCATTCGGACTATGGCAGCGCCTGGCGGCAGCGAGACTTCGAGGTGATGACCAGCCCGCAATTCCGAAAGGCCTTAGAAGAAAACCACGTTGTGCTGACGAACTGGCGGAAGCTGGGCGCGCTGCTTCCGAAGCCTTGAGCGGATTCTGCGGAGAACGTGCGAATCAGAGACAAGAGTTCAAATTCCCCGCCTCACGTTCGCTTGAGGAGGGCTTCCACCACGCCGGCAGCCCTCACGAACACCAGGGCCGCAGTCCGCGGCGCGGGAGTTGTCTAGCCGCAGATCAATTCGCCGCGGGCGACAGGTGGCTCAGAGCATCGCGCGCCGCACTGAACTGTGAATCAATAGCCAGCGCCTGGCGAAATTCATTGGCGGCGTCGTTGGGTTTGTGCTGCTTTTGGAGTACCAAGCCCAGGTCATAATGCGCGGAGGCGGACTTGGGGCCGAGCCGAATCGACTCCCGGAATTCAGTGTACGCTTTGTCCAGATCACCCTTCTTCAGGTAGAGGTCCCCCAGGGCGTCATGAGGCTCGGGATTGGCGGGATCGACGCCCATCGCGACCCGGAGGTGCCGCTCGCCGGCGTCCCATTGTCCCTGAAGCGCACTCAATGCACCCAAATTGTAATGCGCGTCGTAGTCGTAGGGGGTGAAGGCCAAGACGTGCTCGAACACCGCGCGGGCCTGGTTGTAGTCCTTCTTCTGGAGGGCAATGCTGCCCAACCCATCCTCCGCGGGGACAAAAAAAGGCGAGATCGCGAGAGCCGCCTGAAATTCCCGCGTGGCTTCGTCCAGTTTCCCCAATCGAAAAAGGCATACGCCGATATTGAAATGGGCTTTCAGGTTCCCCGGGTCCGTCTTGACCACCTGCTGGTAATCACGCACGGCCTGTTCGTAGCGCTCCGCCTGCTGCTCGTTCCCCGCTAGATTCATACGCACCTCGACGAGGTCCGGATGACGGGCGAGCAGCCGCTTGAGGATAACATCGGATTCGTCGATACGGCCCTCGCCGGCGAGGTCGAGGGCGCGTTCATATTCGCTAAAGTCCTTAATACGATCTTTTGGATCGGCGCCGGCTTCGGCAGATTGCGAGTCGTCGGCGCTTCCCGCCACGTAACCCAATGACCGCAGCCGCGCCAGGGTGCCGGGATCGAGCACCCTATGTGGGAGCGGATTCTGGCGCCCCAACCGCGCGCGAAGCGATGCCAGTTTTTCTTTCTGGGCCAGCGCGACGGCGGTGCGCTGCGAATAGATATTCCGGATCTCGCCCGGGTCAGCGGTGAGATCGTAGAGTTCGGGCTTCGCTGCGTCGATGTACTTGTATCTTCCACTGCGCAAAGCCTGCAATGCGCTGCATCCGAAATGCATGTGCGGGTAGAGGGTTTCGCTGTAAATGTCTCGCGGGGTCTTCGAACCGTCCAGACGCAACAGTTCCATTAGACTGCGCCCCTGAAATTCGGGCGGCGCGGGAATGCCGGCGAACTCCAGGATAGTTGGCGCCACATCCATAAGGCGAGCCGGTTCATCGACCTTCGCAGGGAGGCTTGCACTTCCCGCAGGCCAATGCACGATCAGCGGCACCCGAATGGTACTCTGATAGACGAAGTACCCGTGCGCACTCTCCCCGTGATCTTCCAGGCCCTCGCCATGGTCGGCCAGGAGAACCACCAGGCTATTATCGAAGAGATTGCGCTGGCGCAGGAAATCCAGGAAAGTTCCTACCTGCTCGTCCACGTAGCGAAGCTCGGCATCGTATCCGGAGCCGAAGCGCGCACGGTAGCTCGCGGGCAGATTATACGGTGTGTGCAGATCATACAGATGGACGAAGAGGAAGAACGTTGAGTTGGAGTTCTCGGCCAGCCACCGGTTGGCGATCGAAACGACGTCTGCGCCTAAACGCTTGAATTCACCTGTCGGCGATCCCTCATTGCTTGGCTGATCGAACCGGCTGTCGTACATATCGAAACCGCGGCTCAGTCCGAAGCGGCGGTCCATCACGTATCCACCCACCACCGCTGCGGTGCGGTAGCCGTGGAACTTCAGGAGGACGGCTAAGGTGACAACGTTGGGCGCTAAAGTCTCGGCGTTGTCCTCAATCCCATTGAAGAACGGATAGGTGGAGGTGAAAAGGGAAACGTGAGAGGGGAAGGTCAACGGGACTTGAGAACCAACGTCAGAGAACACTGTGCCGCCTTTTGCCAGCGCGTCGATGTGAGGTGTCTCGATGGCGGTGTAGCCATAGCTACTCAGGTGATCAGCGCGAAGTGTATCGATGGAAATCAGAATAATAGCCCGCGGCCTCTCCGGTGCCGGCGGAGACGAATCCGTGCTATAAGCGGCCGACACGCACACGCAAACAGTCAGCGTCACGTAGATCCATATCCTCATTCTCGATCTCGACCGCATAATTCTCAATCATTACCTCGCAAATTCCTTTGCCACCCGGATAGTGTTGGAGTGGATTTGAATTGTGTCCTCGAGGCGGCGCGCGTAGCCGCCCGCCAGGGTGACTGCGACGGGTATGGACTTGGCTCTCGCTTTGTCGAAAACCAGCCGGTCGCGTTTCTCGAGGCCTTCTAGTGAGAGCTTCAAACCGCCCAATTGATCATCCCGGTAGGGATCGGCGCCGGCGACATAGAAGATCAGGTCGGGCGTGAATTCAGCGAGAGCCCGATTCAATCCCTGGCTAAGCTCGCGCAGGTACTCTTCATCCTCAACGCCGTCGGCCAGATTGATATCCAGCGAACTGGGCGGCTTAGGGTAGGGATAATTATTCTCCTGGTGGATGGACAGCGTGAAGACCGAATGATCGCCGCCAAAGATCGCCGCCGTGCCGTTGCCCTGGTGGACGTCGCAATCCACCGTCATGGCGCGTTCGATGCTTCCATCCTTTTGCAGGCTGCGAATCGCGATAGCAAAATCGTTTAACACGCAGAAGCCCTCGCCGTGGTCAGGGTAGGCGTGGTGAAAGCCGCCGCCCACATTGACGGCTACTCCCTGTTCGAGCGCCAATCGCCCCGCCAAAACTGATCCACCCGCGCAAAGCCAAACGGCGCGAATCAACTCGGGAGAATAGGGGATCTCGAGGCGCATCACCTCAAGGTAAGAGAGTTTGCCAGTCTGGAGCTTGCGTAAGTACTCCCGCTGATGAACCAAAGCGATATCGTCGTCCGATGCCGGAGGGGGTTCGACGAAGTCTCCCGGCTCGACGATCTGGTCGTGCAACAATTTTTCTTTAGTCAGGCGATACTTTACGGATGGGAAAACGTGATTCCCCAGGTTCAAGTCATACCGATCCGAGTAGACAAGTTTCACCGCATGCCCCCGCTGGTGCAATTGCTGTCATCCTGGGCGAAGGGTCTCCGCTTTCGCGTGTGGATCCGAAGAACTGCGCACGATTGCGGAGATGCTTCGCCACGGACAGCATGACAGGTTCGAGGTTTTCTAATCAAGGTCTGCCGGCCAATCCGGGTGCCGATCGTGTTCGAAGAGCCGGGCAATCTGTTCCGCCGTCACCCGCATCGTGGAAAGTTCCGGCACGGCATCCTCGTCGAAAAACTTTGCTTCCGCCTCCGCTTTCGCGGTGGGCTCTGGGCCTAAAAGTTCGCACCGGATGAAGAGCTTGTAAGCGTGGTGGGCGGTGGCAGGATGGGCGTGCCTATTCCGATCATACACGGCGAGCAATTTGGCGGCACGGGTCGCATAGCCCGCTTCCTCCAACACCTCGCGCACCACGGCCTCGCTGGGAGACTCCCCCACATCCGCCCATCCGCCGGGTAGACTCCAGAGGCCTTCCTCAGGTTCCTTCACGAATAGAAGCGTACCCTCGCGAAAGACTGCTCCGCGCACCTCCACTTTGGGCGTGGCGTAGCCTTGCTCGCGCTCGAAGAAATCTCGAATGAGGGTCGCCTCGACGCCCGTATTTGCCTCCATGATTTCCACAGCGATCTTCCTCACGGAATTATATCGCTCCCGGTCGAAGGGGTTTTGCGAATAAAGGAGGCCGTTTTGGGCGACGGCATTCAATCGAGCGGCCCAGGCCGCCCACCTTGCATCCATGGGGTGCCCTTTCTTTAAGCTTCGTTTTCTACGGCTTGGAGGAGAGCCCGAATGTAGCCGTACTCGAAAGCGAAAGCCTGCTTCTGGTCCGTGTCCCCCTCGATCTGCGGGGCATGGTCCGGCATGATCATGCCGTCGTAGCCGATTTGCTTATAGACCCTCATTGCCCTCACCATGTTGACGTCGCCATTATCCGGGAAGGTCTCTTGAAAGTCCAAGAAGTGCCCGTGAATGTTGCGGAAATGGACATTAAAGATTTTACCTTTCTCGCCAAAGTACCGGATGACGTCGAAAATCTCTTCGTCGGGGCGCTCCAACATTTCGCTCACGGTCCCCTGGCAGAAATTGAGACCATGAAAAGGGCTGGGACGAATCTCGACGAAGCGTTTCAGGCCGGCGACGCTGCCTAGAACGCGGTGCACGCCGCGAAAGCCCGCCTCACGGGGCATGCCGGGATCGTGCGGGTGACAAGCCATCTTAACCTTGTATTCCTCTGCGACCGGGACCACGCGCTCCAGGAAGTAGGTGATGCGCTCCCACATCATATCCGCAGTCACCGATCCCGCCTCGGTGAGTGTGGCCTTTGGTTCGGCGATGGCGTAGTTGAATGTGCTGTATAGCGCCCCGCCGCGCCCCGCGGTGGGAGCAGTGCGCGGCACGCCAAGTATGGTCAGGTTGTATTTTACGCAAGGAATCCCGGCCTGGGCGACGTTCCGGATCATTTGGCAGATCTGGTCGATTTCCCGGTCGCGGTCGGGCGACTTCCCCAACATGATCGCGGGGTTTTCCGCTCGCTCGATTGGGCTCGAGCTCAGTGGTAACGGGACCATCAGCAGTTCGAGACCGAAGGACTCCGTCCGTTCCTTCAGCTTCCTCAGTCCCTCGACGCTCCAATGCTCGTCCAGGCGTGCGGAGGGGAGCCCGCTGCAGATGTGATTAACGCCCAATGCTGCCAGAACACGAAGTGTCTCATCCGATGGGCCGGAACCGAACTGGGTACCGAGCTTCATTCGGGGCTTAGGGGGAGAAGAACCGTTTGGCATTCTCGTCTGGCTCAGGCGGGCGGGTAAGCTCGATGCGGCAGCGGTGACTTGGAGAAACGATCTGCGGTCCATTCTGCGCTCCTGTCCTTTCTGGAGACAGCGCCGGGTTTCGGGTTGGTCATCGATGGCGACTGAGTGTTAACTTCTTCCCCGACAAGTTCTCGAGCTGGACCTCGAATCCCTCCGGTGTGCTGACCTGATAGGAGATCGTCTCGCCTTGCGTCTTCCAGCTCAATTCAACCATCCCGTGAATCGTGGGAACTCCTCCCGAGCACGACGTTAAGGGAACGTCCGCAAGCCGGACGTGGACGCGTTTGTTGACGGGGTCGACCGCCCAAAGACCGAGCACGTTGCGATAGAGCATGTGCGTGATGTGAGAGGCGAACCCGTGGTTGCAACTCGCGGTCGGGTTGATGTCTTCCCAAAGCGTGCCAGTACGTTCCGCCATATAGAGATAGTAGGACACGGATTCGTCGAGCATCTGGCGGCTCAGATCTTGTCCCGCGAGGAGTTCAAGACGAAGCGCATTCCCGACAAGGGCGTTGGCGGGCGCAACCTCCGGAAATGCCTTGGACGCCGGGCGCCCCGGGCCGAATTGTGCCTTTAAAGTTCGCCACAACTCCGCATGTGTCTCCGGAGAAGCCGTGCCTGTAAAGAAGGCGAAGTACTGGCAAACCTCGCTTCGGTTGCGGGTCACTACGAGTTTGCCGTTTTGGCGAACGGCGTTATCCACAAAGAAGTGGCCGTCGAAGGACTGGCGTCGTACCGTCTCGCGCACCTTCGCGGCCTTCTCCGCCCAGTGCTGTGAGTAATACATGCGCGCAGCTGCATCGAGCGCCGCAGCATAGAGCATGTTGGAGGGGTAGTTCACGTCCTGCACGTAGTCGTTGGCTTTGGACCATTCTATGAAGACCCAACCGTCGAGTTTCTCTAGCAACCCGTCCTGGTTTTCGAAACGCTGGAAGTACTCGAACAGGCGCATGAGCTTGGTGTGCAGCGCTTCGACGGTCAGGCGGTCGCCGCTGCGGGCAAGATACTCCTCAAGTTGAAGAACGAACCAGAGGGACCAGTTAGGTATGAAGTTGCCGTCGTTGTGATCGGCGGGATAGCACATCGGCAGCATGCCTTCCGGGATGAATGCGAAGTGCGGAGGCAGTTGGAAGTTTTCAAAGAAATTCCTTTCCATCGTGGTGGAGCCGCTGATGTCCAGGGCGGCACGCGACGTGAAGAAGCTGTCGTAGAGCCAGCCGGCTCTTTCCCGGGAGGGGCAGTCGGTGAAGATATCCACAGCATTTTGCCGATAGGTCTCGCGCCCGGCGGCAAAGAGTTTGTTGAGCCTCTCGTCGTTCGCCTGAAAGTGCGCCTGGCGGATGGTCGGGCTGGCGTATTCGCGCACATAAATATCGCCGAACTCGCATTCGCCCTCGAGGACTAACAGTTTCAGAAAGCGAAGCGTGTAGGGCTCGAAAGCCTCGAGAGCGAAGATTCCCTCCGGCAGTTCGTAGCTCACGATGTTGACGCAGGAAAGCCGTTTGAAGTCCACGTCGCCCTCGCTCAGAAGTTCATCGAAGACCAGAAAGAGCCGCGTCGGCTTTGAACAATTCACGTTGGCGCCGACAAAACCCGTGACGTCGGCGCCGAAGTCCACGATGTGCTGAGTGTAGGGCCCAACTTCAATCCGTTCCCCTGCGGCGTAAGGGAGGTTGAGCATCTCGGGTGACACGGCGGCCACGTGCTGAAGCTCGAGGGAAGGGATCGCCTCAAGCTCGCTTTCCGGATATCCGCCCAGCTTGTCGCCAATGCCTGTGAGGGACCGATCTTTCCACGGCTTTTCCACCGGCACGCCCGTCCGGACATTGGCGCGCGACACATGTTTGACAGGGCGTCTCAGGGCGAACTCCGGGTAGGGAACGCGGCGCGGGAGAAGTTGTTTGGGAGGAGATACCGGGCACTCCAGCGATTGAAGGGGAGACGACGGGTCGCTCCGCCATCGGTCGTATCCAACCCGGATCCGGTAGACCTCCGAAAAGGGCCGCTGAAAGCTGTAGCGCTGCACCTTTTGGACACGTTCGCTGAGAATGGCGGACTCGAATTGGCTGCCGCTCCCTGCGGTAGAAGCGAGCACGGTCGTTCCCGCCACTGCTTCCGCCTGGAGGAAGGATGGTTGGTCAAGGAGGTAGTAGCTGTTCACATTGTAACCGGCAACTTCGAGTGCAACTAGGTTTCGCCCCGAATGCAAGTCCGGTGTAAGGTCCCATTCGTCTACTCTATAGTAGTCATGCGGCCCGCGAGCCGGTCCGTAGCCGCGAAGAGTCCCGTTCACGAATATCCGGTAGACCGTGGAGCCGGTGACACGGAGTAGAACGGGGTGCTGGTCTGCAGCCTCAAAAGAAGCGCGAAAGCCCACAAAGAGGTTTTTCTCCCGCTCGAGCCCTTTCGGCCAAACCGGCTGCGCGGAGACAAACTTCGGTTCTGGGGTTTGCTTCCCCGGCGCAGGCGCTCCTGCCTGTCCTTGTGCAGCTAATCGATCTGCCCCGGCTGCTGGCAAGAGTGCCTGTACTGCGGTGACCGCCGCTCCTTGAATGATCTGCCTACGCGTCCAGGATGTGCTCTTATCGTCAGCCATCGAGTTTATCCATTCCTCCACGCGCCATGTGCCGAGGCAGGAACCGTTAGACCGGCCGTCGACTCGACCGGCGCAGGTCTGACTCCTTCGGCCCGATCCAATCTCGACAGTTTCAACTACCTAAATAGACAAATCAAGCCTGCTCTGGTTCAAAACCGCATAAGCGGCGCGGGCGGATCCTTGTTGGACACGGAATGGCAGTTGCGGAGCGGCACGACCGCTCCGTTCATGGCTTGGCGGTCGAAGGCATTTCCGCTTGGGGCGCCACGTCGTTTATGCCTCCGCTCCGCAGCTTCTCGGCAACCTTCTTCGCACTCGCGGCGTAGGGCCCTTGCGGGTTTAAGCGGAGATAGGTGTCAATTTCCGTGAGGGCCTTCGAATACTCCGCCATCTTCAGGTAAGAGTTGGCAAGCTTGATGTGAAACTCCGGCGGCATGTCGGGATGGAGTGACTGCGCGGTAAGGAAATCTTGCGAGGCCTCGCGGGATTTTCCTAAGACCAATTGAGCGTTTCCTAGTTGGTAGTGGAAAAGCCAGGCGCTTGGAGAAAGGCGCAGCGCCTCGCGCAGAATCGCTTCGCTGTCCGCAGGTTCCCGTTCCTCCATGTAAAGCTGCGCCAACTGGTAGAAGGCATCTGAGTATGAGCCATCGCAATGTATGGCGCGCCTATAACCGGCCTCCGCATCCGCCATATTGTGCGCGGCAAGATCGACGCCCGCGAGGGCGGTTTGTGCCCGCGCGTAGCAGGGATATTCTTCGATCGCCTTTTGCAGGTGTTGGCGCGCCTCTGCCGGCTTATTCTCCCGCCAGGCCCGGCTTCCCTTCTCGAGTTCCTTGCGGGCGCTCTTGGGAGCGGCCTGATCCGTCAGAGCCGGTAGATCTGTGAGGTCGACCGCCCGTTTCTCGAGGGGAGAGAGGACAATGTTGAAAGTGTGGTAGGTGACGCGGGCGTCGGTGAAGTCCAGAGTCTGCTGAAACTTTTGAAACTTTTCGGCCTTCGCGCTGAGGGTGTAAATCTCGGGGCTAAGACCAAGAAAATCGAAGTTCCCGTTCCAATCCGGCTGACGGGTGGCCACCGGCGCGCCGTCGCTGGTCTGAATAGAAATCATCACCCCCTCAGAGATCCCCCGGCCATCCTTGGTCTGGACCTGACCGTGCAAGGTGATGTTATGCCCTGCTTCAAATTGCGCGCGCAACCGGAACGCCGCACAGAGAGCCACGGTTGCACCTGCGACCCATTTCCAAAGGGTGAAAGATCTCGTCACCGTGGCGCACCCCTTGCCTTCAAGTTGGCCCGAGCGCCCCGACTTAATCCGACGTCGCCACCCTAACACGAACCCGCACTGAAAGCAATTCGCGTGCACAGGCCCGACATCTCTACAACAAAAAGCGGTAGTATGAAGCGGATGAAGCTGGCGCACCAGGACGAAGTCGCCATTCGAAACGCTCTGCTGGCGTGGTTTCGCCGCAACGCGCGTTCCCTGCCTTGGCGTAAGAGTCGCGACCCCTACGCTGTGTGGGTGTCGGAGGTAATGCTCCAACAGACCCAGGTGGCGACTGTAATCCCGTATTACCAACGCTTTCTTAGGGCGTTCCCCAGGGTGGCCGACCTGGCGCGCGCCCCGCTGGAGCGCGTCCTCGAGCTTTGGTCGGGGCTTGGTTACTACCGCCGCGCCCGCCACATGCACCAGGCTGCCCAGGAACTGGTCAGCAGATTTGCTGGAGTGTTTCCCCACGACTTCACGCAAATCCGTTCGCTCCCCGGAATTGGGGATTATACGGCGCGGGCCGTATTGAGCATTGCCTTCGGCCTGCCGTACACGCTGCTGGACGGAAATGTGGCTCGAGTTCTATCGCGCCTGGCAGCTCTCGAGGGCAATCTTCACCAGGGTGGCTTCCGTCGCGCTGTTGAAGCTCAACTCGAGCGGCTGCTTTCACGTCGCCGCCCCGGCAACTTCAATCAGGCATTAATGGAGCTGGGGCAAACCGTGTGCCTGCCTCGCGTTCCCCGGTGCGTCGCCTGCCCGGTACGAGGCTGGTGCCACGGTTTCAGAACGGGGCATCCCGAAGTCTTCCCCCAGCCGCGTCCGCGGCGTGCGGCGGAATCCCACTACCTTGCCGCCGCGGTCCTCAGGCGCGGACCGCGCGTGGCCTTGGTGCGCGGCCTGGACGATGGCCTTTTAGACGACTTATGGAATTTTCCCTCCGCCTTCGGCCGGTCACGGGTGGAGGCGCTCGACGGTTTGCGCGACAAACTCGCCGGGTTCGGATTCCCTGGCCTCATCCTCGAGGACTTCAGCGCCGAGTTACACCATGTCATCACTTACCGCTCCATTTGCGTCCACGCTTACCCGGCGGAGATACCGAAAGTCTCCCGAAAGAAAGGGCTTCGATGGTTTAGCATTTCGAGATTGCAGCGGGCTGCCATTTCGCAATTGGCTCGGAAAATCGCGCAGCAGGTGTTTTGAAAAGCTTTCACCACAGAGGACACGGAGACCACAGCGCGGCAAAACCGCAACCAAAAGCAGATTCTTCGCTTCGCTCAGAATGACATGTTAACCTCGGAACGACTTGTCATCCTCAGAATAACTTGTCATCCTGAGCGAAGCGAAGGATCTGCTTTTCTCCGCGCGGCGCGACGAAACTCACGCTTCGTAGTTCAGAGGGAAATGCTATGACTTTTGCTCCCTGCGCTCCGTGGCCTCTGCGGTGAAGCCCGTCCTGGGTTAAAATGTAGTCCGCAAGGAAAGTATCGCTCATGGCAAAGGCCGCACAGACTGATCCCTCCGCGCTCCTCAAGCGTCAATCTAACATCAGCGTGCAGCGACACTTTGAAGTTTCCCTTCTCCTGACTCTGGCTATCGCTTTTGTCACCGTCGCGATGTCGGGAAAGCTGGACTTCGTCTCCACCGTTGTGATTTCCATAGCGTTGGGCGTGAAGCTCTGGAGCTATTCGCGCGAGGCTGACTTTTCCCTCTCTCCAAGGACTGTCACGCGGGTTTCGATCTTTTACATCTTCTTTTATGCGCTCGACTTCTTGATCTTCTCGCCCGGCCCCGGCCTGCTGGACAAGATGTTGACCGCCACCGTTCATCTGGTTCTCTTCTTAACAATCATCAAAATCTTCTCTGCCAGGACCTATCGTGATTACGGCTATCTAGCCACGCTGTCATTCGTGATGATGCTGGCCAGCGCCATCCTGACGGTCAGCACAACCTTCCTCATATTCTTCGGTTTCTACATTATTCTGGCCATCTCGACCTTCATCAGCTACGAAATCAAGCGAGGGATGGAGTCGGCTCGCCGCGCTCCCGAAGGCCCTTACCGGCAACCTCGCCAGAACCGGACAGCGGTCGAACGGGCGCTGATGAAGGCGGCGGTGGGGTTGGCGGTCGGCATTTTTATCCTGGGAGCGCTTCTGTTTTTCGTCATCCCGCGCTACCGCACAGGGTTTTTGACCTCGCTCTCTTCGCAGTCCCAGAACATCACGGGATTTTCCGAGACCGTTAACCTTGGAGATATCCGCAAGATCCTCCGTTCACCCATGGTGGTGATGCGAGTGACGGTGGAGGGGGATCCCAGGCGATTCCAGGGAGTGAAATGGCGCGGCGTGGGTTTGACCAGCTTCGACGGCACGCACTGGTTCAACGACAACACGGAGCAAACTCCCATCACCCCGGCCTCCGAACAGCGCATTGTGCTTCCCCGCGAGGAGGGCTGGCAGAGCCGTTCGTATCGCCCGCTCCGCTATCACGTCTTGCGCTCCGCCCTCTCCACCGACGTGCTCTTCGCCGCCCCCACCCCCCAGGAGATTGTGGGCAGGTTTCACCTCGTGAATGTTGATGAAACCGGCTCCCTGCATAGCCCCCAATATGCTTTCGCGCCGTTTGCCTACGACGCCATTTCGGAGGCCGGGCTGCCTTCGCTCCGTGAGTTGCGGCGCGCCTCGACAGACTACCCGGAAACCATTCGCTTGGTGTATCTGCGCCTTCCCGGGATGGACCCGAAGGTTGCGGCCCTAGCCCGGCAAGTCACCTCCTCCGCCACGAACAACTACGACCGTGCCGCCGCGATTCAGAATTACCTTCGCAGTAATTTCCGTTACACCCTCGATCCCTCTGCCATCGAGCCCAAGAATCCCATCGTCAGTTTCTTATTTAAATCCCGTGCAGGCTTTTGCGAGTACTTTGCTGCCAGTATGACGGTGATGCTGCGGACTCTCAATATCCCGTCGCGGCTGGTGAATGGCTTTCAAACAGGTTCCTATAATCGTTTCGGCAAGGATTTTGTGGTGCGTGCCCGCGACGCGCATAGCTGGGTGGAAGTGTATTTTCCGAAATACGGCTGGATCGCTTTTGATCCCACGCCCGCCGATCCCAATCCCATCCGCGCCGGAGCCTGGGACGATTACCTCGATGCCCTCAGCCTTTTCTGGAGTGAGTGGGTGATCAACTACGATTTCAGCCATCAAGTTCAGCTCGCGCGGCAGGTGGAACAAACCTCCAGGAACTTCCAACAGGAATTCGTCGGCCACGCCGACCAGTTTAAGCAGCGAGCCGTGCAGATGGCCTACTTCATCGAGCGCTGGCTCATGTCGCACAAGCTGCTCATGTTCCTCATCATGGTCACCATCCTGGCCGTGTTGGCGGTGGGCGAAAAAGGCGGCTCGCTGGCCGAAATCCGCTTCTTCTGGCTTTGGAAGTTCGGACGCCGCGAGCTCGCCCTCAGCCCCCTCCAGGCCACGATGTCCTACCAACGATTGCTGACGGCGCTGCGAAAGAAAGGGTACCCCAAGCCGCTTGCGCTCACACCCTGGGAATTCGCTAAGTCGCTGGCGGGGACGCGCCTCGGCTCGGGCGTCCTCGAGTTCACCCGCCTCTACAACCTGCTCCGCTTCGGCCAGGTGCAAGTCCCCATGGCGCGCCTGCGCCAGCTTCTGGACGAGATCGGCAGGGCTTGACGATTTTGGATTTCAGATTTTAGATTTTGGATTGGCGGGCATGTCATGTAGGGGGAGAACCCTCAAGGATTGTCTGCTCTCTCCCCTGGAGACGGGGTGTGGGACAGGCACTCTTGCCTGTCTCTCAGGATGACGCATGTCGCGCCTCCTCGCAGGCAAGAGTGCCTGCGCCACATCAACAGCCGTCGCGGGCCGGGTCAGGGGTTTCTGCGCGCGGTTGCACCAGAACCTCCGGCCTCACGAAGGGGTCCTGTGCATTGACGGGAATTCCTCCGCGGCGGGCGATTTCGATCAGCCCTACCTCAACTTGGCGCGCCTCTACGTCGCCCAGGGAGACAAAGATCGTGCTCGGGAGATTCTGCAACAATGGCTCGCCCGCCATCCCGACCACGCCGTGGCAAAGAGCATGCTTGAGAAACTTGGCCAGTAGTCCTTCCAGGCGTTGGGGGGGGCCGACCTTGTGCCCGCAGGCGCTAACTTGAACGCACCCGCTCACCTGCCGCGTGCCATAAATGATTCGAGAGCGGCTTGGACCGCGCAGTCTGACCGATGTTACCTGCTTCGGGTCGAGAAACTCGATCACCTCTCCGACATGCCGACACACGTCCAAGTCATCGCAAGCAGGGACGTAACTTCGTCGATGCCGACCTCCGGGGAGTCAGACGTCGCACTTCGGCGTTGGGCCATTTTACGCCCAAGTGGCGTCTAGGACGGGAAGCCGACTTATCATTCCCAATCCATTTTGTATGCGCCCTGTGCTGCCTCCCGTTTAATTTCCCACATGTCTAAATTACAACTCGACCTCAGTTGGCGCAGGCTTTGTATCGACCTCCGGAGAGGGCGCTTTCGCAGCAGCGCCGGCTCCCGGCCTCGTCAAGAGAAACAGGGCACGCCCGCTGACTTCCTCGTCGAATTCGGTACCGCCTCTCTCAAATGCCAGCCTTATTCCTTCCGTTGGATGCTCGTCCGGCACCTTGCCGAGCGCGCAGTTCACTTGCAGCGTCGCGTTTTTCGTGAACCCCGATACCGGAAACAGGCGGATGCGCAGCACGGCCCGACCGCCTGCGGGCATGGGCCCAGAGAGCATTCCCATCCGCCTGGGGCCGAACTGTGGGGGGCCTAATGCCCGGCCTTCGCGCATGAGCGCCCCCGGCGCGATACCGTAGGAATCAAAACTGACGAGTTCGCTCGCCACCCAGACGCCGGTCTCAAGCGCTACTCCATCGGGGGACTTGTGCGTGAATGTTCCGGCGGCGGTGACCAACTTGCCGGACGAGGTGAACGTGCCTGCGCCGCTCAGCTCGTAACTCGCGCCATCGGCAGACTTGACCACCGCCGGACAGTCAGAAGAGTCACCGAAATCGCAAAGAAACCCCGCGCCCACCAGGAGGGCGTAATTACCATTGCTGGTTTGGGCTAGCGCCGGAACAACCGCTAGAAACAGGGCCAGGCTCGGCGGTGCCACCCACCCGATGACCCGGTGCAGAAATACCCGTTGCC
>Ga0326727_10005189_pt1 | contig 37650 bp, 36 predicted proteins | sample MB2enrmetagenome_FD_207643 | JGI IMG/M metagenome (GOLD analysis project Ga0326727, IMG submission 207643) | Lab enriched peat soil microbial communities from McLean, Ithaca, NY, United States - MB29MY | ecosystem: Environmental > Terrestrial > Soil > Wetlands > Peat | place: USA: New York... | reverse complement strand
AGACGAAATAGTTCTGTCGCAAAGCAAGCTCCGTTTGAATGGGAACGGGCTTCATCGCCAGCCGATCGGCATTCGAGCGCGACGGCACATTCTTATATGGGTACTACGATCAACGAACTACTGATTGAACGAATGGTGGGATCATGCCGACCGCACTGATAACGGGCATTACGGGGCAAGATGGCTCATATCTTGCCGAGTTGCTCCTCGAAAAGGGCTATGAAGTCTATGGTCTAGTGAGGCGGCTAAGCACCCCCAATGAGACGCGCATCGGGGCGCTTATAGATAACCTCGTGCTGCTCGAAGGCGATCTCACCGACCAGTCGTCGCTTAACGTCGCGATGCAGGCCGTCATGCCTGACGAGGTCTACAACCTTGCCGCGCAATCGTTTGTGGCGACATCTTGGAACCAACCGGTGTTGACTGGCGATGTGACGGGGCTTGGCGTCGTGCGCGTCCTCGAAGCCGTGCGACAATTCTGCCCTGATGCACGATTCTACCAGGCCTCGAGTAGCGAGATGTTTGGCACGTCGCCGCAGCCGTTGAAAAGTGAGATCACGCCATTTCACCCGCGAAGTCCATATGCCGTTGCAAAAGTGTTTGGGCATTATGCGACGATCAATTATCGGGAGAGCTACGGGCTGTATTGCTGTAGTGGCATCTGTTTTAATCACGAGTCTCCGCGGCGCGGCATCGAGTTCGTGACGAAGAAAATCTCAGATGGAGTTGCGCGCATCTCGTGTGGCCGGGCGAACGAGCTTCGTTTAGGCAACCTAGAGGTGCGCCGCGATTGGGGCTTTGCGGGCGACTACGTGAAGGCGATGGGGCTCATGCTGCAGCAGGAAGAGCCTGATGATTACGTGATCGCCACAGGCGAGAGCCATTCGGTCAGGGACTTCGCCGCGCTCGCCTTCGATCACGTCGGCCTGGACTGGGAAAGGTACGTTACAATCGACGAGCGATTTATGCGACCCGCAGACGTACCTGATTTGAAGGGAGACGCGTCAAAAGCCCGTGCTAGGTTGGGCTGGGCGTCCGAGACCTCATTTGAGGCACTCGTGCGTATGATGGTGGAGGCCGATGTGGCACGATACAGCCAAGCCTGAGGGATTAACGCTCACTCGTCTGTCTGCCACGCGCACCGTCTCCGTTAAACACGTCCAAGCCCAACGCGGGTCACCGACGGCCGAGCTTCTGAAATGAACGTGACGTTGGTTCGAGGGCGGGGGATAGAGCCGGGCATCAATAAGATAGCGAGGGCGCTCGCAACGCACGGCTATTCGGTCAAGCTGCTGATTTGGGATCGCAATGGTGTTGCCGAATCGTACAATGCGGCGCTGTATCGCACGTACAAGTGTAGGATCAGGGCCCCTTACGATCGACCGGCGGCGCTGCTGTATCTACCGCTCTGGTGGGCCTATGAGCTCGTGTTCCTTCTGCGAGACGACAGCGATGTCATACACGCGAGCGACTTTGACACGCTCCTCCCGGCAATACTCGCCAAACTTATCGGGAAGCGAAAGCTCTGCTATTTCATCTACGACTTCTATGCAGATAATCTGTCCGATGGCGGATTTCAGGGGCTGAGGAAGCGCATTAGGCGGTTCGTCTCGCGCCTTGAACGCACGGGAATCGGCTTCGCCGACGTACTGTTTTTGGTGGATGAGTCGCGCTTTGAAGAGGTCGACGGAGCACACATTAACAAGCTCTATTACGTGTACAACTCACCGATTGATCGCTTATCAACTCCCGAAACAGGAGCGATCGGAATCGCCGCTAAAGCAAACGCGGACGAGATGGTGCTGTTCTATGCGGGGGCGATGCATCACTCTCGCGGGCTCAACTATATGTTTGACGCGGTGAGCGGTGTCGAAGGGGTGCGGCTCAAAGTGGCGGGGCCGATCACTGACAATGAACAGGTTCTTAACGAGCTGAACCGCGTGGGGAGCAAGGCGCAGTACCTTGGGTTCTTGCCCTCGTACGACGACGTCATTAGGGAGACGCTGAAGGCGGATCTCTTGTTCCGGTTTGAAGATCCTAGGTTTCCCAAGACGAAGTATGCGAGCCCCGCTAAACTATTTGAAGCGATGATGTGCGGAAAGCCGATCATTGTCAGCGATGAGAGCGCAATGGCGAACATCGTTCGAAATGAGCGGTGCGGGGTGGTGGTGCCGTACGGCGACGTGCCCGCGCTCACTGACGCGCTGAAAACGTGCAGGGACGACCCAGAGCTCCGCGCCGAGCTAGGCAACAACGGGCGCAAAGCGTACGAAGAACGTTACAGCTGGGCGATTATGGAGGAACGCGTGCTTAGCGGCTACCGCTCGCTTAGCCACCGCGCTCGCGCAGTTCGAGGATTGCCCTGAATATCTTAGACATTACCACTCACTCAGGTCTCTCGCAGCAGAAGAATGGAACACAGCAGGCACGCTAATATATGAATAGGGGGTTCCCATCGTAACCACTGAGAAGCGTATTGAAGGCGTATCAGCACACAACGGGGAACACGCCCTCATCGTGCCGCGGGTCGACGAACGATTCCTTGATCAAGCGGCGTACCTACTTGAAAATAGAAGCGAACGAGCACCGTTTGGTGTCACCGCGCGAAAACTGTGTGAAGCGAAGTACACGTGGGATGTCATCCGCGCGCAACTGCTCGGCTTATACACGCGCGTACTGGAGGGCTGCCATGGTCCTTAATCCTCTCCTGATGAACGATTGGCCGCGCAAAAGGACGCTTACAACAGTCCTCACGCTGCAGTTTCTTGTTTGGGCCCTCATCGGACTCGATGCGGCAGGGGTGCACATACCGCTTTTGCGGGGCCTCTTTGCCTCTATGTACCTCTTGTTCATTCCCGGCATGCTCGTCCTTCGGGCCCTGCGGCTCCACCACCTCGGCGGCGTGCACACGCCGCTCTTCGCGGTTGGCCTGAGCCTCGCGAGCGTCATGGGTACGGGACTTCTCATGACAACGCTATATCCGCTGGTCGGGTTCGAGCGGCCGCTCGCGCTTGTCCCGGTTGTGATGACGGAAGGCGTGATTATCACCTTCCTCGCGGTACTGAGTTATTGGCGCGACACGGATCCGACTGAGGACGGCATCATCGATCGACGTGACGTGTTGACGCCGCCCGTGTTAGCGCTCTGTGTGTTGCCCTTTGTGAGCATATTTGCGACGTACGCGATGAATGCGTACGGCAGCAACGTGCTCCTGCTTGCGCTAATCATCATCATCGCGATCACAGCGTTTTGGATTAGCACGTCGGCCTCCGTTCCAAAGGAGCTTTATCCGCTCGCGGTATTCGTCATCGCGGTCACTCTCCTCTATCACGGATCGCTTATCTCGCCTTACGTCTGGGGGTGGGACATCCAAAAAGAGCTCTATACTGCGAACGCTGTGCTTTCCAATGCGCAGTGGAATATCCACGCGCCCGGTGCAGTCAACGGCGTGCTGAGCATTACTCTGCTTGCTCCACTTATCTCAATTGTGTCAGGCGTGAGTGTGGTATGGATTTTCAAAACGATCTACCCCCTCTTTTTCGCCCTCGTTCCGGTCGGTCTCTTCGTCGTGTTCAAAAAACAAACGAACGACAGAATTGCCCTTTTGGCCGCCTTCTTCGCCACCTTTTTGTTCACCTTTTTCACCGAAATGCCCGCACTCGCGCGACAGGAAATCGCTGAGCTGTTCCTAGTTCTGCTCTTGATCCTGCTGGTTGACAAGGGCGTCGGACGCGCTGCAGGGAAAGCGCGCCTTTACGCGCTCTATGCAGTGTTCGCTGCATCTGTTGTTGTGTCGCACTACGCGCTCGCGTTCATCTTCATCGTGTACCTCGTCGTTGCATGGCTAGTGCTCTTCTTGATCGATAACCCCGCCTTACGCCGCCTCCATCGGGCCGCCCGTTCAGGGCCGCCGGCAAAGCCTTCGTCTCGCCCGAAACGGATGCTGACGCTGCCCTTCGTCTTGTTCTTTGCTGCCTTCACGGCCGCGTGGTACGCGACGCTCGGGTCCGCGGCATTGAGCGCCGAAATCGCGCCTACATTGACCCTGATTGGCACGGTTCTCTCGCCTTCTAACGTCCTCGTTGCCTTCGGGATCGGCGCTGCCGCGTACGCCTGCGCCCTTGTGATCGTGTACGTGCTCGCCAAGCGAGCCCAGCAGAAGACGCCGATGTTGTTGTTCGGGGCGCCGGTTGCCTTTCTCTCCGCGTCACTGACGCTGGTGCGCTATTGTGGGATCTCCGTTAACACACTGCTGCAGCTCGGAACGCTCTCGCCTCTCCACGAGGTCGCGGAGCTCCTCTACTTGCTTGGCCTCATTCTCATCATTTTGGGCCTCGCTGCGCTCGCGCTCCGCCGCTATCGTTTCACGTTTGATCAGGAGTTTGCTGCGCTCGCGCTGGCGAGCTTTGCTATATTGATGACAGCCGCCGCCATTCCGGTTTTGGCCCTCGGCACCGTCAATACGACGAGGCTCTATCAGATCTCAACGCTCCTGCTGGCCCCCTTTTGCGTTACCGGAGCGCTGCTGATCGGGGCGGCTCTTGGGCGCCTGCGCGCGAGACCGCGAGAAGGAACAGCCGTGAGCCTCGCTTACAAGCTAGTCGCGGTGCTCTTTGTCATAATGTTGCTGTTTGGCACTGGTCTTGTCTACGAGGTCACGCGGCAGGATCCGACCTCATTTTTCTTAAGTGATGCTATCGATGCCCCCCGTTTCAACGCGAGAGAGGTGGCCGGGGCTCAGTGGCTCTATGCTGACAAAACGTCCGCGCAGCTTGTGTATGCCGACTTGTATCGCGGCCTTCTTTGGACCAGTCTCGATTCTAATTATTCGCTCAGAAGCATCCCTAGTTACGCGCCGCACACGCCACACTCGGGGTACGTCTTTCTGGGGACTTTCAATTTGCTCACCGGGACGAGCGCGCAGCAGGTAAAGCCACAATCACTCCTCAGCGGCACCCAGGCAAGCTACTCGAGTTTGGCCGGTATCGCGGACGAGCGCGATCGTGTTTTTGACGACGGCGGCGCCGTCGTGTATTACCACTAGCGAGGGAGCACGTGCTCGCACCTGGCGTCCTTCGTCGGTTCTACGGATGCCGCGGCATCCCGCTGAAGTTGGGCGCAAGCAGCATCCGAAGAACGCACTTCTGCCCGTTTGAGGAACTAGGGGGGAACGTTAGCATTCGCGCGGTGTCGGAACAACTGGCGCATCGGGGATGAGACTGGGGTTTTTTTTCGTTGCGCAAAGGCGACGAGCAGAGCAGCGTCAGGTCATGTACGATTTGGAACAAAGCGCACCCAAAGAAAATGGGAGAGTGTGTGGTCCTGTACGTCGCATGAAGCACAAGGATGCACTTTCAAAACGACTTCGACGACGCGGCGCTAATACTCAACGTAAAGGATCTCGATCAAGGGGCGGGTCCGCTTAGTGAGCGAATGAGGACTTTAATGACGTAGTCGTCGATTGTGAGGCGGTGCGCTCAAACCTCTTAGGCGCAAGCGAGTAGCTAAACACGCAGTCTCCGGCAAATAACCGAAAACATCCGCGCATACCGCGTTTCGAGATCCGCTACGACATTCGAGGACGATAATCCTCTTTTTGGGTCGCATACACAAGTCGAAAGGGATAAAGCATCCCATTGCCCCTTTCGCTCTCTTACAAAACGCTCTGATCCGTCATTGGTCATCGAGAACCCGCACGAGGCGATGAAGAGGTCCAATGTGGCTATTTAACAGATCTAGTGAACTATGAAGGCGACGCGGCAAAATGCCCAGCGGAACGCGCGAATGGTAAGGGCTGGCAAGCGACATGTCAAGATACACGGCTGCTTCGCAAGTGGAACAGCTTTATAGTCAATGCGTACCGAAATAGGTTGCGTAAGGCGAGTTACCCTCGCTGCTCCTCTCAGTGACGAGAATTAGTTCTTACACAGTCCGCACACTGTGGCCAATGCGCGAGTAGAGTCTATAATGAACATCCTAATGATATGGGATGGGCGTCCATCACCGTACAGCGGAACGGCCTTACCAGCATTCAACATTTTAAAGCACTTAAGCAGAAGTCACACCATTCGGCTTTTGTATCTCAACGATGATCTCGCCGCGCTGAGATCTTATCCGGAACTGGAACGGTACTGTTCACAAATCGATCCCGTACCATGGCACCCGCAATCGCACAGTGGTAAACTTCTTTCTGTTGCTCGCGATAGCATTGCGCCGCGAAAACTCTTTTCCGACTATCGGTGTTTCTTGACGACCGCGTACGTGCCAGCGATGGCGTCAATGATACAAGACACTCGTGACGACAAGTACGACGTCGTTTACGCTAGCGAACCGGTCGCGTTCTACGCGTGGCGATTCAGCACCCCCAAAGTGATGCACGCATTCGATTGCAGGTCTGCCGAGTTCTACCGTGAGTACCAGAGAGCGCGCAGGTCTATGGACAAGTTTTATTGGTTCTGCACGTATCTCGCTACCAGATCGGCTGAGAAAAAGCTGCTTGCTGCGTTTGATGCAAGCATCGTCGTCAACGACAATGAATATCACGAAATGAAAATGCTATGCCCCGAAGCAAAGTGCGCAGCCGTTCCTAATGGGGTCGATACGGACTTCTTCAAACCGCTGGGAATAAGTGAAGAATGGCCTTCATTAATCTTCGTTGGCTACATGTCCAGTCATCCAAACGTCGAGGCTACAAAGTATTTTCATTCTCGGGTTTACGACACGCTCAAGCGGCGATTTCCAAACCTGAAGCTATTCGTGGTCGGTCAAAATCCGCCCCCTGTCATTGGCGCCCTTGCCAAGGACCCGTCAATTTGCGTGACGGGATTCGTAGAGGACGTGCGTCCGTATGTTGCCCGTGCTTCAGTTGTAATTGCTCCTTTCGTATCGGGAATGGGAATAAAAAACAAGGTTTTGGAGGCGATGGCCATGGAAAAGCCTGTAGTCACCACATCAATCGGTGTACGAGGGATTAACGCTACACACGGCGACCATCTTTGTATCGCGGACAGTCCTGTCGAATTTGCTGATCAGGTGGAAGGACTGTTGCTGGACAAGGTCAAAAGGCAACGAATCGGGCACCAGGCGCGCGAATTTGTGAAGAAGCACCATTCTTGGGCACGCGTAACCGACAAAATAGAAGAGATCTTTCAAGAAGTGCAAAACAGGTGACGTGTGCTGCGCAACCTGTAGATCATGAATGTCTAAGAATCGAAAAAGGCAGTATTTGTCGTGGCGGTTGTTCAAGTTTCGTTTCTGAGGAGCACCGTCCTTGACTTTCTTCGGTGCCCTCCCTTATCATCCGGCAAGTGACTGGTTGCATTTTTCTGCTTTTATTCCGGGCATTCTTATCCATATGTTGAAAACACTACGTTTGAGGTCTGATGCGTTGCGTAGCAAGAGATTTGCTTCACGGGAGGTGAAAAAATAGCGCACTAACACAACCAACGGGCCGCAAACGCAGCAACCAATGCAGCAAACCGATACAAGGCTATATGCGCGTTGACCGCGATTCCAACGCAAACATAAGGCATAGATATGAAAATAAAGCATCCGATACAAGGCTATATGCGCGTTGACCGCGATTCCAACGCAAACATAAGGCATAGATATGAAAATAAAGCATCTAAGGATTTCAGGCGCTTTGAGAGTAGTAAAGTATCAGATCTATAGCACAAGGGTAGCGCCCGTCACAGCTCTTAACATTGAAACAACTTATTGCCTCAACAGCGGACTGTTAATTAATTAGGCGTATCCATACCGCCGTGTCACGCGGCCGATAGCTTCCCTGTTTTATTGATGACGTTAAAAGCCGTAGTGGGTGTGCTCTGTTTGGCAGCAATCGTCAGAGACCAGGCCTTTTCAGGTGCTGACTTGCTTGAACTCTAGGCGGTTGCAACGGCATCCACACTCGCTGTGCTTAATCCCTTCTTGGCATCTTTGGAACTTACGTGATGAACGGCATTCTGCGCGGTGTCGGGGTAACTGGCGCATCCTGACTGAAGCCGGGGTTTCTTTTCGTTGCGCAAAGGCGGCAAGCAGAGCAGCGTCAAGTAATGTATCTATTTGTAGTATCTATTTATAACAGAGCGCACCCAAAGAAAATGGGAGAGTGTGCGGCCTTCCACGTCGCAAGAACCACAACGATGCCCTTTCAAAACGACTTCGACGACGCTAAGCAACCTGCTAATCGTGCGACGGGCGTTGCTATGCCGGCGACTAGCGCACGCGGCAGCATGGTGGCGATCCCCGCGTATAATGAAGAGCTCACCATAGGCAGCGTTGTTGCCCGCGCACGGCGCCACGCAGACCGAGTCGTCGTCGTCGACGACGGCTCTGACGATAGTACCGCAGACGTGGCTGAGCTGGTCGGCGCCGAAGTCTTCCGGCACGTCACGAACGAGGGGTACGGCAGTGCCATACGCGATTGTTTTGAGATAGCGCGAGACTTCGACGTCGACGTGCTCGTGACGCTCGACGGGGACGGACAACACAATCCTGATGATATCCCGCAGCTTATCGACGAGATGCGAGAAAGCGGCGCCGATATTGTGATTGGCTCACGCTTTGCGCACGGGGTAAAAAACCGGGCGATTCCTCGCTACCGGAAATTTGGGATGAAGGTACTCGATCACGCAACAATGCTGAGCTCAGGGCTGAAGTTGAGCGATTCGCAAAGCGGGTTTCGCGCATATACGCGAAAGGCACTTCACGCGATCGACGTGAACCAGAATGGTATGGGTGTGAGTTCTGAGATCATCATCAGGGCGGCCGATAGCAACCTCAAAATCAGAGAAGCGGGAATTGTGACCCGTTATGACGGTATTCGCGATTCGAGCAAGAGCCCTGTGCGCCACGGACTCGACGTCATCAACTCGATCGTTCGCTTGGTCGCGCAAAAACACCCAATCCTCTTCTTCGGCATTCCTGGGCTTTTCTTCTTGGCCGCAGGGGCACTTCTGTTTCTTCGTGCGCTTGACGTGTTCAATCGCACCAACAACTTGATCACCATCTATATGCTGGGATGGCTCTTCTGTGTCGGCGTGGGTCTTTTTGGGGTGCTTGCCGGACTCTTGCTGTGGTCCGTCCAGGATATCAACGCGCGGGCCACAAGGTGAGCTGAACGCGCTGGCTGGGGGAAAAGCTTCATATGCGGCTGCGCTCAAGCCTTAGTCGTGAGATTTCGGTGCCAGACCGTGGCTGATTTCCTTTGTGGCGTGTCGTGAAAATGGTCGATGAGTATCTCGTTAGTATCGTTATCGTGACGTACAACAGTGCTGACTACGTCGAAGCGTGCATCAATTCTATCTACGCACGGCGTGGTCGAGCTTACGCGCTCGAGATCGTCGTCGTTGACAACCATTCAACCGATGGCACCGTCAGAATCCTTAAAGAACGATTCCCGTCGGCCGAATTGCTCGAAAACGACGAAAACTACGGGTGGGGCCGTGCGAACAATCAGGGCGTAGCTCGTGCGAAGGGTGATTTTGTCGTTATCTTGAATCCCGATACGCTCGCCGAGGAGGGTTGGTTAGAAGCGCTTGTACAGCCTCTCGTCGGGCGCAGAAGGTTATTAACCACCCCTAAGATTTTGATCTATGACGGTTCCACAATTGGGAATTGTGGAAACATCTTGCATTTCACCGGCCTTGCATTTACGAGAGGGTATGGGGCAGATAAAGACGCGTGCGCCGTGTCGGAGCCAGTGAGCTACGTTTCAGGGTGCTGCTTCGCCGTGCGCAGAGACGAGTTTCTGCAACTCGGCGGCTTCGATGAGGCCCTCTTTCTCTATCACGATGATCTTGATTTTACGTGCAAAGCGTATTTGGCGGGATTTGAATCGCTCTACGTCCCTGCGTCAATCATTCGACACGATTACCGACTCGATGTCGCTCCGGACAAGTTGTTTCTGCTGGAGAAGGGACGCTACGTTTTTCTCAGAAAATACCTATCGGCCGGCGATATGCTAAGATTCACGCCCTCGCTTGTCGTTGCTGAGGTGCTCAGTTTCGGCTTCGCCGCCAAGCTAGGCTTTCGAGGGGTTGTGTGTAAGCTACGCGCCGCGCGCGAGGGCCTTTTCGCCGACGTGCCGAGGCTTCGCGGCGACAAAGAGAACCTATTCAAGCATTTCAGTCGAACCATACCCAATGATCAGCTGACGACCAACCACATTGAACGAGCCGGCGTGCGGCTTGCAAATAGGATTTTTCTGCTGAATTATGAGCCGCACCTTTAGGCCGAATCAGAAGACGCATCGGCATCACAGGAGAGCACCTGAGACTGAGTTCACGCGCCCGTCTAGGGGTAATTCTGGTGGCAGCCTCAGCGGTTGTTCTACCTCGTTCACTATCTCCTCTTCCGCGACGCGTTTCAAGTGGCGATCTATGGGCGCTCAGCGACCTTGTGTTTCTATCCATCGAAGTGTTGCGTTGTAGTAATCGTTGAGGATGTAATCAGCAATCACGAGAAGCAGAGCAAGCTCAACAAATTAAACTTGGTAATTGGGGCATACTTCAGTGAGGTGGGAACCGCACGCTTGGAGGCCTTCTCCACCGTGGATCCGCACGTCAGCCGCATTCGCAGCAAACTGATCGTCAAGGGCACGTGGACGGGCCGCGATTTTCTCGAGGCGCGCGAGCGCGCCTGTAGCAGTTACCTGATAGCGACTACAAACATCTGGCCACCGATTCAAAAGAGCATACAGCGCTCATCGTCGAGTGGCTCGAGTACATGGACTTGCTGAATCGCTACCCAGACCTTCTCTCCTTGGCGCTGCGAACAAACCCGTTTGACACAACGACCTCGCCCGACTAGGCTGATGCGGTGCAGCAGCGCATAGCTCTGGCACGGCGTGACACGGCGCAGCGCCTGATAAGGCACCTATCTGCTACTCGCTACTCCACATCGATTCTGTCGAGCTCCGCTGCAAGCGTGGGCAGAAAGGTTCCGACGTCCGTGACGATCCCGATGGCCTGCGCCGTCCCGCGATCGATGAGCTTCGTCACCGTGGCCGGATTAATGTCGACGCAAATTGTCTTGACGTACGAGGGTAGCATGTTCCCGACGGCGATGGAGTGCAGCATGGTGGCCATCATAAGCACGAGGTCAGCACCTTTAAGAAGCTCTCGCATGGCATCCTGAGCCGCCATGGTGTCCGTAATTACTTCGGGCAACGGGCCATCGTCACGGATGGACCCGGCAAGCACGAACGGCACGTTATTGACCACGCTTTCGTACATGACGCCACTTTTGATTAGCCCTTGGCGCACCGCGGCTGCAATCGACCCGGAGCGGATCACCTCACTTATGGCGTAGAGGTGGTGCTTGTGTCCCTCACTGACTAGTTCGGCTGTCTTGATGTCGAGGCCGAGCGATGTTCCGTACAGATCACGCTCAATGTCGTGGACCGCGAGCGCATTGCCCGCGAGAAGTGCATCGACGTACCCACGGCGTATGATTTTCGACAGCGCCTCGGCAGCGCCGGTGTGTGATACTGCCGGGCCGGCAACGACGGCAATCTTCTTGCCTTGCACCTTCGCTTGTACCATTTCGACCGCGATTTGGCGTATGAGCGTCGCGGAAGGGCGCTCAGAGGACACGGCTCCTCCCATAAACTCAAAAAGGGAGCGAGTCCGCGGTCGCTCAGGGGGAACAACGCGGACGCCGCGCTGGCCGAGCACGATCTGGTCCCCTTTCACCACTTGGTGGAGCGGCGTGCATCGCGCCCGGTCGTCGCGAACGACGATTGTGCAGTCCATCTCAATATCCTCTACGGGAATCCACGCGCCGCGGTGGTGAATAGAAGTGGGGTGATTCGTCGTCGAATAGAACCCTTTCGGGACGGCTTTGTCTTTGTCGGCGGTTCCTAAACGGACGTCTTCGATCTCGGGAACCTGGGCACCGAGGCGGTGAAGATCGCTCAGGATCGCGTCAAGATGTGCCTCGTCGCGTCCCTTGACTGCCAGCCTGACGTAGCTCGGGTCGCTCTTGTGCTCACCGATCTTGAAGGTGATGATTTCGAACTCACCGTCAAGATCCATGATTTTGTCGAGCACCCGCGTCAGCGTGAGTGAGTCAATAATGTGTCCCTGCAACTCTACTTCGCGAATCGTTCTCATGTGTGGTTCCCAGCGTGCCCGCCGATGCGGTGGCCGCTTCGCTTACCTCCTCACTATCATCGTTCCGATGCCTTTGTCCGTGAACAGCTCGAGCAGGAGTGCGTGATGGACGTTGCCGTTGATGATGTGCGCGTTTTGCACCCCCGCTTCGAGGGCCTTGATGCATGCGTGCACTTTGGGGATCATTCCGCCGCTGATGCTCCCTGTCTCAATCGCGCGCTGCGCTTCTGCGAACGTCATGCGCGAGATGGTCGTTTCGGGATCGCTCTGATCGCGTTGAATGCCGCTGACGTCAGTCAGCGCGATGAGCTTTCGGGCCATAAGCGCTGCCGCAATATCTCCGGCGACGGTGTCTGCGTTGAGATTGAGACTGTGGCACGCGTTGTCGACCGCAATGGGGGCAACGACGGGGATATATCCTTTCCCGGCCATGATCATTAGAACTTCTGGGTTGATGACTTCCGTTTCGCCGACCCACCCGAGGTCGACCTCCTGCTCGATACCTTCGTAGACCACCCGCTGAGGACCCTTTTTCCGCGCGGCGATCATGCGTCCGTCCTTCCCGGACAACCCGATGCCTTTGCCGCCGTGCTTGCTGATGAGCGCGACGAGGCGCGTGTTGATGTTCCCCATAAGAACCATGCGGGCGATCTCTAGCGTCTCTTCGTCGGTGACGCGTAAGCCAGCGGCGAATTCGGGTTTTTTACCCATCCGCTCCATCTTCTCGCTGATCTCGGGTCCACCGCCGTGGACGAGCACCGGCTGCATGCCGACATAGCGCAAAAGCACGATATCTTCGATGATGCCCTCCATGAGATGCTTGTCGATCATCGCGTGGCCGCCAATCTTGATGACGACGAACGATCCGTAAAACTCACGAATGTAGGGCAACGCTTCGATGAGAATTTGCTCCCGCTTCATTTACCTCTAGTTCCGACTGAGAATAGAAATATCTTCCTGCGCGCGCATCCTCAGGCGTTCCATCGGTCGTCGCGAACGCTAGCAAAGTCTGGCCTGTAATGCTATATGCCTCGAAGACTATGAGACACGTGACGAACGTCAGATTTTCGCACGCGAGTGGCGGATCATATGGGGTACAAGGCGGCGTGTATTCAGATGGGTGCGCTCGGCACGCGATCGGAAAACGTTGATCGCGCGGTCGCCTTAATCGACGAAACGGATGCCGACCTCGTCGTTCTCCCAGAGCTGTTTACCCACTGCAGAGATTTCAAAGCCGGAGAGCACATTCCGGGGCCGACAACCAAAGTCTTTACGCGGCTTGCTCGCGAAAAGGGAAGCTACATCCTGATGGGGAGCATGCTTGAGGTGGACGAGCCTGGACGTATGTTCAACACAAGCGTGCTCGTCGACAGACGCGGCACGATCTGCGCACGCTATCGCAAGATGCATCTGTTCTCTTATCGTTCGAAGGAGAAACGGTCACTGATCGCAGGAACGGACGTCGTCGTTGCGCCGACCGAGCTCGGCGTCATTGGGTTTTCGACCTGTTATGACCTTCGCTTTCCCGAGCTCTATCGGGCTCTGGTCAAGAAAGGGGCTGAAATTATCGTCTGCCCTGCGGCATGGCCTTCGCCGCGCCTTGACCATTGGGTCGCGCTAAACAAGGCCCGAGCTATTGAAAACCAGTGTTACTTCATCGGCTGCAATCAAGTAGGCACCCCTGTGCCAACGATGACTTTTGTCGGCGGCAGCATGATTACTGACCCGTGGGGGGAGACGCTTGTCGCCGCGGGTAACTCTGAAGCAATCATTACCGCGATAATCGACGTTGCCGTGGTAAACAAGATCAGAAAAGAGTATACTTTTCTCAACGACGTGGTCTCGCTCTGACGGCGGCGCTTGGCGCACCGCGCGCAGGGCCGATGCCCGTTCGATCTGCAGGTCGGCCGGACCATTTTATGACCGTTCCGCTGCGCCAGCAAAGCTTAAGAGTCCGTGTGCTATAGTAGAAGTCTGGCTCCGGTAGTGTAGTCCGGCCAATCATGAGGGACTCTCACTCCCTCGACTTGGGTTCAAATCCCAACCGGAGCATCTTTTTTTGAACCGGCGGTTGCCGTTCTCTACGATCCGTCCAGTGGCTTTGCGCGCGTAACGCGCTCCGCTTCGTTATTCTGGGAAAAAGGAATGCGGCAGGACGGCGTATCAAGACGTTGCTTGGTCGGTCCACTCACTCACGGAGCAACATTTCGCGTGCGATCTGCATTCCTTTGATCGCGGCCGGAAAGCCTGCATAGACTGCCATCATGAGGATGGTTTCGACAAGCTCCTGTCGCGTGCACCCGACATTGAGAGCTGCTTGAATGTGGTCGCGAAGTTGATCCTCTCGATTGCCGAGGGCGGTGAGAGCGGCGACGATGCATAGTTCACGCTGCTTCGTATGCAGTCCCGGACGGGTGTAGATATCCCCGTACGCAAACTCAATAACGTAGCGTGCAAGGTCGGGCGCAACATCGTCCATACTCCGAATGAGGTTTGTGATGCCCTCCTCGTTGACCCTACGCAGCGCTTCGATCCCGCGCTTATATCGTTGGTTTTCCATGTTATCTTCACACCAATAGCGCCGCGTTGATATAAGCGCTGTTATCGGTCATGGCATCTAAACGCAATCTGTGTTGCCGGGCGGCGTCGTCACTGCCTTTTTATAAACGCGTAGAAGCGTTGCAACCGATCAAAGTGACTGAGTGCTTATGCTGCCCTTCATCACTAACTACGGCTTGCTTGAACTGTCTCTCGTCAGCGCCACCTCGTCGGTGTTCCTATCCCCACAGAGCCGACAATCGCGCTGCTGCTGAGAGAGAACGTGAGTCCGCTAGCCACCATGTTCGTGGATTCCTGCATCGGTTCTTGGCGCGTCGGTGCGCTACTTTTGGGGAAATACGGGATATGGAGGATCATCCCCTTCCATAACCCCGAACGCAAAAAGCGGGTGCAGGCGTGGTTTGACAAATATGGAGCTGCACTGCTTATAATCTCACCGCGGATTCCCTTTGCCGGCGATTTGGTGCCCATTGTTGCTGGAATCGAAGATTTTAACCCGCCCGTGTTTCTCATCGCCATGTTCGTGGCTAAGGCTATCAAAGGCACAGCGATCGTGTATCTCCTCTCCTTCTTCGTTCAGCCGGTTGGCTTGCACTTTTACGGTGGAGCCACCTGATCAGGCGGGGCAGGTCGGCACCCAGCATCTCGCCCGGGGGATTGACAAAAAAAATCAGTGACGCCGTACGGGGGCGTGAGGTCACTCTTCGACAAAGGAGATGGCCTCAGTCGGGCAGCTGTCAGCAGCCTCTTGACACTCACACTCGCTGCAGGCAGCCGCGTCGACGACGTGCGACAATCCATCATCCTGAAGCTCAAAGACGTCGGGGCACGTGTCTTCACACGCCCCACAGCCGACGCAAAGCTCGACATCTATTTTGGGTACTAACATGGTCAGCTAACCATGCTGCTTACTCTTCACGTTTATAATTATCGGTCTTTTGGCTCAGGTAGCCCGTTTGAACCCCTGGGACGGCAACGCTTGCGAAATTGTCCCTCTGGCTCGCGCGGAACGCTCGTGCATAACACATAAGACTTAAGACCGCGCTCATGCACTCGTGTTTGATACGCATGCCCACATGGACACTCGTCCGTATGAGGACTTTGAATTAATGGGCGTCGCCGGCGTCACTGACGTACTCACGCTCGCACACGACCCGATGCGAATGTCAGCTGCGGACGTGTTGCTCGACCACTTTCACAAGCTTGCGCACGAAGAAGTGCGCCGAGGCGCGGAAAATGGTGTCAGCGTGCACGTTGGTCTTGGGGTCCACCCGCGCTCTATAAACGCCCAGGTTGACGAAACGCTACGAGGGCTACCCGAATATCTCTCGCATCCAGATGTGGTCGCCGTCGGGGAGATTGGTCTTGAACGATGCACGGACGTCGAGGAGCGGGTTTTTCGCGCGCAGCTGGAGATCGATTACTACCCTAAAGTCATCCATACGCCGCGGCGCGGGAAGAGAGAGGCGTTAGAGCGAATCGTCGCGATCGTTGACGACGTTGGGGCCAAGGATGTGGTTATCGATCACATCGACCTGTCTACGATCGATATTGCACTTGAAGCGGGAACGTACGTCGGTATTACCGTCCAACCGGGTAAAGCATCGGTGCAAGATGCGGTGGATTTGATCAAAGGGTATCCTGAAGCGAAGTTTGTCGTAAACAGCGACATGAGTGCGCAGCGATCGGATTGCTTGTCGGTCGCACGGGTCTTGCACGCACTCAGCCTGGAGGGGTACGCCGATCGAGGGCACAAGGCGTGCGTACAAAACGGTCTCGACCTATTTCTGCGATAACCATTTGCCTCGTGAAGCCTCCGGTTCGCGATCTGTTTTTTCCTTGCATATGCTTTATTACCTTGCGTGCGCTACTTGATTTGATGATACTATGACCGACGAAAAGAAAGAAGAGAAGAGAATCACACCGAAGGACTACTGGATGCGTGACCCCTTTGCCGAGATGCGCCGCACGCTCGACACATTCCGCGCCAACATGGAGGACACCCTCGAGCGCGTATTCCCCTCGCAGATGCCCGCTTTGAAACAGCCACGCGTTGACGTGGTTGACCTTGGCGACGCCCTCCAGGTGGTCGCAGACATGCCCGGAGTGCAGAAGGAAGATATCGAGATCAACCTCACCCCCGAACGGATCGAGATCAGCGCTGAATCGAGCACCGAAACGGAACGCAAGGATGAGGATTACACCTACCGCGAGCGAGGCTACGCATCGTACCGCCGGATGCTCGACCTCCCCGCCGACGTTCTTCCAGATAAGGCAGAGGCAACGTTCAAGAACGGCGTGCTCGAGGTCAAAATCCCGAAGAAGGAGCCCACTGAGGTAGAAAAGAAAACGCGAGTGAACGTCAAGTAGGCTGGTGCGTCATGGAAGAACGACGCAAATATCCCTTCGAGGCAACCGTTACGCCCGAGGTGCTCGACCGGGGGCGCCACTGGATCACCGTCCAGCTGAGGAACATATCAACGGAGTCCCTCGTCGACGTAAGCGCGACGCTGTATACCTACAACTCGTACGATCTCGACGTTTTGCCAAGCGGCTCATTTTATTTCGTGAAAGAGTTGGCCCCTCAAGACACAGAAGTGCTCAACTTTCAGGTTTTTGCGAACCACACTGGACGGGTCTATCTGCACGTCACCGCGTACCGCGACGGTGCTCTCGTGAGCTGGTACTCGCCCGATCAGGAGGTTCGACTCGTAGAGGATCCCGCTGAGATCCAGACCTTCTTCGCGAATCGGCCCTACTGGGCGTATGAAGAAACAATCGAGACGGAAACGGTGGTGCACGCCCACCGCGACGTGCGGGACCTACGGCTCGAAATCGCCGCGACTCCCCCATCGAAAGCCCACACGCTCATGGACGTGATCGATATCGACTTCATCGCAGAAGGTGGCACGAAGCGATTCGTAAGCGAGCTCTATGCGAGTGAAGAAGGTACGTATCTCCTCACAGCGCGCCTTTTTCACGAACAGAAGCTTATTAGCAGCAAGCAGGCATCCTGCTACGTCGCGCCATTTGAAGAGTGAATCTGCATCTCGTCGGATACCAACGACAGCCACTGCGTCACGGATTCATCCGTCACGCAACTGCAGCGAGGCACAATGAATAGAAATGTGCGGGCCCTTAGAGGGTATCTTTCGAACTACATCCGAAAAGAGTTCGACAATCCGTTCTACGCATCATTCAAGATCACCCACCGGTGCAACCTGCGGTGTGGCTTCTGTAACGTCTGGGCAGATAAGATCCCTGACCTTGGTACAAATGACGTGTTCACCGTCATCGACAATCTTTCCCAAGCAAGCACCTTTACCATCAGCTTTGAAGGGGGAGAGCCCTTATTGCGCAAGGATATCGGTGAAATTCTCCGCTACACCCACGACTGCTCGAACTATATTCTGTTTACTACCAACGGACTTCTCATCGATCGACGACCATTCGCAGAGTACGCCAGGTACTTCGATTTTCTGCAGTTATCCATTGACGAGGGCCACAACAACGTGCACATGTTTGATCGGCTCGGCTTTTTCTCTGATCTCGGCATCAAGACCACGGTGCAAACAGTCGTAACGAAGAACGATCTCGATAAGATCGAGGGAAAGGTGGAAAAAGTGCACGCACACGGCCACAAGATCCTCATTATGCCTGCGTTCAACTTTGATGGCACTGAAAATCTCACGCCGGATCTCATGGCGCTTCGCGAAGTCGTTACGCGCCTGAAGCGCGAATACGGGAACACGCTCACAACGAGTCGCTCGTACATCGAGAGTTTTGACCAGCCGTACACGTGCCGAACGCTTAGCATCATGATCGAGCCGAACGGCGACATTATTTACCCGTGCATGCCGATCGGCACGAAGTTGGGCAACCTTCTCGAAAACGACCTTCAGACCCTCATGACCTCAGAACGGGCACAAGCTGACCGCGAGCAGATGCTGCAGTGCAACAGGCATTGTCTCATTTATTGTCACGCTGAAACGTCCCACCTCATGTCACTACGCAAGCTCGTCCCCTACGCGCGGAACATCGTGACCTTCCGTGCGTTTGGCTAGGCGAGTCGCATTAAAGTCTAGCAGACTTCATTTGAGGCACCCTCGCTCGCGCATTGTCACGCGCCTACATCATCGGCGAGAAAATCAATGCTCGCGATCGTAGTGTGCAATGAGCTGCAGAAAAGGATCGGGAAATCTCATCAAACGACGCTAAACTCCCTGAAAAGCCACGAGGGTCATAACGTGATAAAAGATGCCATGTTGTGGGAACCTATCGAAAGCGAGGCCGTGCACTGTTTTGCGTGCGCACACGAGTGCAAGATTAAGAAGTGGGATAGGGGGATCTGTCACGTGCGGCAGAATCTCGACGGTAAGCTCAAAACCCTCATCTATGCGGAGGTGAGCTCAATGAACGTCGATCCGATCGAAAAGAAGCCACTGTATCATTTTTACCCCGGATCAAAGGTGTTTTCGCTCGGGTCGGTGAGCTGCAACTTCAGATGTGAGCACTGCCAAAACTACGACATCTCCTTCGCAGAAGTTGGAGAGCTGGCGACGACGGAAATCCCTCCGGAGCGTTCCGTGCAGCTCGCTCTCGAGCGCAACTGCCGCGGGATTGCGTGGACGTACAATGAGCCGACGATCTGGTTTGAGTATACGTACGATTCTGCGATCCTCGCTAAAGAAGCCGGTTTGTACACAGTGTACGTCACCAATGGCTATATGACGTCGCAAGCTCTCGAAAAGATTGGGCCATATCTCGATGCGGCAAACGTCGATGTTAAGGGCTTCAGCAAGAGGTTCTACAACGGCGTGTGCAAGGCGCGCCTCGATCCCGTGCTCAAAACGTGCGAGCGCATGCACGAGCACGGCATCCACCTCGAACTGACGTATCTCGTTATTCCCGGACTGAACGATGATGAAGAACAGCTCGCCGCTTTTAGCGAGTGGGCGGCGGGCGTTGACCGCGATCTGCCGGTTCACTTCTCGCGCTTCCATCCTGATTGGCGTATGCTTGACCGTCCCGCAACGCCCATAGAAACGCTCGAAAGGGCGCATAGCGCCGCGGCACGGGCCGGACTGCGCTATATCTACCTAGGCAACATTCCGAGCCAGCACGAGAATACGTTCTGCCCTGAATGCGGCGCCGTCATTGTCGAACGAACGGGCTATACGATCAAAAAACAAGGTAAACATTGTCCGGGATGCGGGCGCGAAGCGCCCACTGTCGATCAGTAAGACTTTCGGGTGATGGTGAGGCACACCTTCACTATCTTTTTCACTCGGTTGATGCTCAGCTCTTTGCGAGCCATCCCGATGTCGCTCATCAGGTCTTTTCTGCTCATGCGCTTGTAATGCTCGTTTCTTTCTATTTAAGTACTTCGAAATGAGTCTTGTGCGTAAAGATTGGCGTACGAGGCTTACCCATAAAGGTTAATACCCTGTCGCGTCCTATCGGTTGTGATGCCATGATCTGTAAACGCTTATCCGAGGTGACTGACGCCGAATTCGACCGTTTTCTCGACCGCGGTGCGGCCGTGCGCGAGGTTATGGGCCACGTCCAGAAAATCATTAACGAGGTCAAAGAAAACGGCGACACCGCCGTCATGCAATACACCTTAGAATATGACAAAGCCGACATCGTCGACCTTCGAGTAACGGAGGGGGAGCTCCTCTCAGCGTACGAAAATGCTTCGCAGGACGTCATTGACGCGTTGTATCACCTTTCCGACAACATCACGTCGTTCCACATGCGACAGGTGCAAAGTGACTTATGGCTTCACGAGGTTGCCCCCGGAGTTGTCTTCGGGCAGAAGACTACGCCGCTCGATCGCATCGGCGCCTACGTGCCCGGAGGATTCGCGCTGTACCCCTCGACGGCGCTCATGAATATCGTGCCGGCCAAGGTAGCCGGCGTGCGCGAGGTGGTCGTGTGTATTCCGCCCATGCCTGACGGCACCGTGCCGGTGGCGACGCTCCTCGCTGCCGATATTGCAGGTGCGAACGCAGTCTATAAGATTGGGGGGGCGCAGGCGATCGCTGCAATGGCGTATGGGACACAGAGCGTCGCAAAGGTGGACAAGATCGTCGGACCGGGAAACGTGTACGTAACGGCCGCAAAGCTCCTCGTCCAGAGTGAGGTGGAAATCGACTTCCCTGCAGGCCCAAGTGAGATAGCGGTGCTTGCCGATGAAGGAAATCCTGAGTATATCGCCGCTGATATCGTCGCCCAACTCGAGCACGGCCCTAAATCATCCGGTTTCCTCCTGACTCCGTCTGCGGAACTCGCACGTGAGGTAAAAAAGGAGCTCATTGCGCAACGAGAAGCAGCTGCCCGGAAGGACCTCATTGATCTGAGCAACACCGCCGTTCTCGTGGGCGACAGCGTGGACGCGTGCGTTTCGTTCATCAACGACCTCGCTCCCGAGCACCTCGAACTCATGGTGCGCGATCTGATTGGCGTCTTGGGAAAGATCCGCAATGCCGGAACGATCTGCGTGGGCGACTATACCCCCGCAGCTGTCGGTGATTACGCCACCGGGACAAGCTCCACGTTGCCGACCGGCGGGTTCGCCAAGTACGTCAGCGGGCTCAACGTCGACCACTTTACTAAGAAGACGAGCGTTCAAGTGCTATCGAAAGACGGGCTGGGCAGCCTTGCGGACCTCGTCAGTTCGTTGGCGCAGATCGAGGGGTTGCCTGGACACGCAGCGTCAGTGCTGCGGAGACTTCAATGAAGCTGACGCGCTCGAGCGCAATCGTCCCAGAAACTGACGTGACCGTTGCGGGGTGGGTGCACGAGCTTCGCGACCTCGGTGGCATTAGCTTCCTTCTGCTCCGTGATCGCGACGGCATTATGCAAATCACCATGCCCAAGAAGAAGGTCCCCCCTGAACTTGTCGAACACGTGCGAAATCTCAGCCGGGAGTCCGTCGTTCGCGTCGCGGGACTCGTCAAGGAGGAACTGAAAGCGCCGCAAGGCTTTGAGATTATTCCCTACGAGGTTGAGCTACTTAGCGCTGCGGAATCGCCGCTTCCGCTTGACGTTACCGGCAAGGTGCGGGCCGATCTCGATACAAGGCTGGATGCGCGGTTCATGGACGTGCGTCTTCCAGCCACGCGCGCTATCTTCCTTATTCGTGCGACGGTGCTCCAGGAGGTACGGGCGTTTCTATCAGCCCACGATTTTATTGAAATTCAGACTCCCAAAATGGTGGCCACAGCGACTGAGGGCGGAACGCAGCTCTTCCCTATATCGTACTTTGATCGCGAAGCGTTCCTGAACCAGAGCCCGCAGCTCTACAAGCAGATCATGATGGCGGCCGGTTTGGAACGGGTTTTTGAGGTTGGCCCCATATTTCGCGCCGAGGAGCACGACACGCGCAAACACCTCAATGAAATCACCTCGATCGACATAGAGGCCTCATTCCTAGACGATCGCGAGGTCAAGGAACTACTTGAAGAGCTCATTCAGCACGTTTATGTCGCCGTTGCTGAGCGCTGCAGCGCTCCGCTCCAATCGTTAGGCGTGACGCCATCGATTCCCCACATTCCCTTCAAACGAATCGCTTATGCGGAGGCGATTGAAATCGCGGATATCCCGTGGGGGGACGATCTTGACACCGCTGCGGAAAAAGCGGTCGGTGAGGAAATGGGAGAACACTACTTCATCGTAGACTGGCCGGTTGAGCTGAAGCCTTTCTACGTGCAGCCACGCAACAATCTCTGCTACGCCTTCGATCTCATGCACCCGAGAATGGAACTCGCGTCAGGTGCGCGACGGATTCACGATTATGCCCTTCTCGTCGAACAGCTTGCCGGTAAATCGCTTGCGCCTGAAAACTTCGGCTTCTATCTCGACGCATTTCGTTTCGGCATGCCGCCTCACGCCGGGTGGGGTCTTGGGGCTGAGCGCCTTCTCGTAACCATGCTCGGTCTCGCCAACATCCGGGAAAGTGTTCTTTTTCCTCGTGATCGGCGGCGTATTACGCCATAAAACCGAATTGCGTCGCTTGCGGTTCGAGTACATACCATAAAGTATAAGGTGCGAACCCCGCACTACACTACGAGGTAGGGTATGCATTATCAAGACGATCCAGATGAGGTGCCGCGTCGCTTAAGGGTCAAACAAGGCGTCCCGCGCTCGACGCTCGACCAGCGCGTGACGAATCTCGAGCATAAAGTTGCTGAATTGTCAAGCGTCTTAAACGGCATCACTCAACAGCTCGTCGACGTCAGTTCTTCAGTCCACGATATGGCACTGCTTCCGCGCGTGAATGAGAGTAATGAGCTTCCAAGCGAACCAGAGCCAGATGAGCCTTCGCTTCCGATACTGCAGAGAAAAAAGAAGACCACCTACATCATCGCGGATGTGGACTGCATTCCAGAGCCCCAGCGTCGCCTAGGCAACGACATAATCATCGCTGATCGCGAAGTGTGAGCGGGCACGCGGCCCGACGAGACGATGTTTATTAACGAACTTGAGATTCACAACTTCAAGTCATTTGGGAAAAGGGTGAAGATTCCCTTTTTTGACGATTTTACGGCTGTTTCCGGACCTAACGGTTCAGGAAAGTCGAATATCGTCGATAGCGTACTCTTTTGTCTCGGGCTCTCGAGTTCGCGGACTATGCGCGCTGAGAAACTCACCGACCTGATTTTTAACGGGAACGGTGCCGACGAGGCAATGGTCAAGGTGAGGTTTGACAACGCCGATGCTGAACTACCTGCCGACGCGGAAGTGACGGTTGCCCGAAAGGTGCGCCGCACCGCAAGCGGGTACTACAGCTATTACTACCTCAACGGCAAGCCGTGCACGCTCGCAGACATTCACGAGCTTCTTTCGAAAGCGTGCATCACCCCAGAGGGCTACAATGTCGTGCTCCAAGGCGACATAACGCGCATCATCGAGGTAAGCCCGCTTGAGCGCCGTAAGATCATTGATGAGATCGCCGGTATTGCTGAGTTTGACCGAAGGCGGGATCGAGCGCTCGATGAGCTCGAAGTAGTCCGGGAACGCGTTGAACGTGTCGAAATCATACTCAACGAGGTAGCGCTCCGGCTCGAGCAGCTTAAAGTCGAAAGGGAGCACGCCCTCACATATCAAGAGCTCAAAGCAAAGAAACGGGATTACGAAAAAATGGTGTTTGCGTCAAAGCTCTACAAGCTCGCGCGGGAGATCAAGGCGACTGAAGACGACTTGGCGCGCAAGCAGCGGAGCAAGGACAAGACGGTTCACGAGCTCAGCACAACGCGAGACGCGATCTACGATCTTGAGGGTCAGTTGAGCGCACTCAACGGCGCCGTGTCTGAAAAAGGCGAAAACGAGCAATTCGAATTGACAAAACATATAGAGAGTATCAAGGGCGGTCTTGGGCAACATCAAAGTAGGATCGATTTTGTGACTAAGGAGGCAGAGCGCCTCGAATCACAGAAGCGCAAGGTGTTCATCGAGGTGAACGCCCTCAAGCAGAAGCACGAGGCACTGCAGAGCGATCTGGGAGCTGAAGCGGTGCGACAGGCAAGCCTTTCAAGCGAGCTCGGAGAGCAGGAGCAGGAGCTCAATGCGCTCAAAGAACAGCTTGCTACGCTCGACGAAAATGTGACTCAGGCGCGCGACGAACTCTTCGAAAAGCGCGAAGCGCTTGGCGAGGGAAAGGACAAGCGGGGGGACGTCGTACGCGCCCGCGACAGGGTGCTCGATGTCTTACGTCGCGCCTCAACGGACGTGCACGCGCTCGAGGAGAAGATTGACGCCGTGCGTTCAGACGTGGCTTCCATAGAGCGTGATCTGCAGAAGATCCATAAGGATCGCGCCGCGCTGACGCAAAAACTGGAGAACGCGCGCGAGAACATAAAAGACCTTGAGGTGCAACGCGAGGACCTAAAGCTCGCCACGGAAACGGTTGAAAGGCGGCTGAACCAAGCGCATCAGGAGTTCGTTCGCGCCGAAGCGCGCCTAAAAGAGAGTTTCGGCAAAGCGGTGGAAGCGATAATGGCCGCCCACTTGCCCGGGGTGCGGGGCGTCGTGGCCGAGCTTGGCAAGGTCGATCCGAGGTATACTACGGCTCTCGAAATTGCGGCGGGCCCGCGCTTGCGAAACATTGTCGTCGACACCGATGCAGACGCGGCGCACGCTATCGCCTATTTGAAAGAGCAGAACGTGGGCCGCGCTACGTTTCTACCTCTGAACAAGATGAAGTCCGTGCACCGCGAAGTGCTCCCCGCGCGCGACGACATCGTCGATTACGCCATTAATCTCGTTAATTATGACCCGGAGTACGCAGCGGCATTTTCATACGTGTTTGGCAAGACTGTTGTCGTCACTGAGCTCGCGCCGGCTCGTGGTCTTATTGGCCAGTACCGCATGGTGACGCTTGAGGGTGAGCTTATGGAAATGAGCGGTGCCATGACGGGAGGCATCGACCGCCGGGCGCTGAGGTTTATCGCCGGCGAGGAGCAAGAGCTGCACAAGATTAGTCGCCAGATACGCGAGTACGAAAAGGAACGTGAACGCCTGCAGCAAGAGCTCAACGACGTGGATGACCTTTTGTTACAAGCACGGCACGAGCTCGTCACAGCTGAGGGTGAGCGGGAGCGTTTGGCTCGGGAGACCGAGGTTTTCGAGGCGCGAAAAGAGCAGGCTAACGCGGAAACGGACGCGGAAATCGTCCAGCTCGCTGCTATACGGGCAGAGAAAGAGCAGGCGGGCGTGAAGATTAATGAGCTTGAGGAACAGGAGGCGCTACACGCTTCAGCCGTTGCCGCCCTTGAGCAGGATATAACGGAACTTGAAAAGCGGCTCAAGGGCACCGACGCGTCAAAGCTCACTGAAAACCTCGCTCAGATCGTGGACGAGGTACGACGGCTACAGGCCCGCATCAGCAAATGCGATGCAACCGTCGCTGATTTCCGCCTGCAGGAAGACTATAACGAGAAGAAGCTTGCTGACGCTAAGGAGCATTTGGAAACGACCGATGAGGGGATCAAGGAGCTCCGCGCCAGTATCCGTGAGCATTCCGAGGCTGCTACGCACCTGGAACAGGAGCTCGCCGACGTTTGTGGTCGCGAGCGCGAACTTGCGCGCGAGCTTTCAGAACTGCGTGAAGGACGCGATGCGCTGCTGGAGCAGATCAGCCTGAAGGAGACGGAGAAAGCGGATCTTCAGCGCAAGATTGATCGCACCGAGCAGGCGATCGAAACCCTTGATTATCAGCGGCTGGAGCTTGAAGCCCGTCGAGACGAACTCAAAGCAGAGGCGGGCGAGATCGACGACGTGCGGCCTGATGAGCCGCATGAGGCTATCGTGGCAGCGCTGAGAACCCTCGAAGCGCAGCTCGAGTCGATGAATGACGTCAACATGCGGGCAATCGAGGATTATGACAACGTCGCCCGGCGACAAAAGGATCTCGCCGCACGCAAGGACACGCTTTTCAATGAACGCGCTGAGATACTCGAACGCATCGACCGCTACGGCCAGATGAAAAAGGAGGCTCTGCTCACGGCGTTTGAAAGCATAAATGCGAACTTCAAGGATATTTACGTCGAACTCTCGGGGGCCACAGGTGAGCTTGCTCTGGAGAACTACGAGGATCCCTTCGACGGCGGCCTCTTCATCCATTCGTGGCAACACGGCAAACACGTGCAGCGAATCGAGGGGATGTCGGGCGGAGAGAAGAGCCTTGCGGCGCTGGCGATGATCTTCGCCATTCAACGGTACATGCCGGCGCCCTTTTACATGTTCGACGAAATCGACATGTTCTTGGACGGGGCAAACGCCGAACGCGTCGCACACATGATTAAAAAACTCTCCTCGAACGCTCAGTTTATAGTTGTCTCGCTGCGAAAACCCATGATCGAAGCGGCCAGTCGCACCATAGGCGTCTCTATGCAGGAGGGCAACATCTCGAGCGTCACTGGGGTGAAGCTTAATTGACCAGCGATGGACGCGGCGCCACCGCCAACGGTGAAGCGCCTGAAGATTTTGATGAGCGATCAATCGATATTTTGGTCTCGCTCGCGAAAAACGGCGAGATCGATCCGTGGGATATCGACATCGTTGACGTCACCGACAAGTTCTTGGCCCAAGTCGCGGAGCTCGAAAAACTCGACTTGCGGGTGTCGAGCAGAACGCTCCTTTTTGCTTCGATACTGCTGAGGATGAAGGCGGACGCGCTCGAGGAATCAGAACCGCAAGACCTGGACGAAGAAGAATTGCTCGATGAAGACCTTCGCGCGTGCTTCCCCGCGCTCAAGCCTAAGGTACGGCGGCATGCGAAGCGTCGTGTCACTCTGTCAGAGCTCATCCACGAGCTTAAAAAAGCGACAAAGCGAAAGGAAAAGTCAGACGTCCGCCGGCTCATACAGCTGCAGGCGCAGGAGTTTGACGCTTTCGCAGTGGCGCACACTGAAGACATCGAGCGGCAGGTCAAACGAGTGCAACGCGAGCTTAAGCGACGCTTCGGGAAGCAGGATCAGGTGCTCTTTAGCGAGCTTGTCATCGATAATACCGCTGAGCATATCGTACAAACCTACATACCATTGCTCTTCATGGCAACTAGGCGACAGATACAGCTTGAGCAAAAGGAACTATTCGGTGACATCTTGATCCAATGCAAAAACCTTTAACGCCCTTACAGCGTTCATGAGCGGTAATGAACGCGAGAGATCTCATCGAGGCAGCGCTCTTCGTTGCAGGCAGGCCGTTGAGCCTTCTCGAACTAGAGTCTATCGTGAGCTCTGATGCTGATGTCGAAGAAATCGTCGAATCGCTCATCGAAGAATATCGGGAGAATGGCGCGCTTGAGATCGTTCAAACCGACGAAGACATCGTCATGCAGGTGAAGGGCGAATATGCTGATGCAGTCCGCACGATCGCTCAGCGTGATCTCGAAACGCCCGTGCTGCGTACCCTTGCCGTTATTGCGTTTCATCAACCGGTCACACAATCAAAGGTGGCCGAAATTCGGGGCAACAAAGCGTACGGGCATGTGCATGACCTCGAGGCGCGCAAGCTCGTTGAATCGGAGCGTTACGGAAGAACAAGACTGCTCCGCACTACGAAAGCTTTCGCGGACTATTTTGGTTTCGAAACGGAAAGCCTCGAGGAGATTAAGCAAAAAATCGGGCTGCTTCTGCGGTAGCCGTGCATGCGCGCCGCCGCCTCTCAGCCGCAGTCTAGTATATCCGGCAAAGAGGTTTGTTGTCGAGTACGAGCCGCCCGATTCGCGATCTTTGCTGCGAAAGCGCCGGCCACGAAGCCTGCATCCACGTTCACGACGGCCAATACCGAGCACGACTGCAGCATTGCTAGCAGGGCAGCTTCTCCTCGACCGCCTAAGCCGTACCCGGTAGAGACCGGAACGCCTATCACAGGGATATCAGTCAAGCCTGCTACAATGGTGGGGAGGGCTCCCTCCCTGCCAGCAAGGACGACGAGCACGTCTGTTTCTAGCAGTTTGGAAAGCTCTGGATACAGTCTGTGAATGCCCGCTACGCCTACATCGTACGCTATGATTGTCTTGCAGCTTAGTTCTTCAGCGAGAATGCGGGCCTCCTCAGCAACAGAGATATCTGCAGTACCGGCGCATACAACGCCGACAAGTCCGTAGGGAGGTTCAACGTGCGGTTTTTCTCCAATAGCTGCGATGCGCGCTCGATCGTGCCATTCGACGTCAAAGTCTTTGAGTGCCCGCAACTGGTGCTCTGAAACCCGAGTAAGTACGACCCGCCCTTCCACTTTGAGCTGCGCCTTGACAATAGCGACGAGATCTTGCGCATTTTTGCCTTCTGCTAGGACAACTTCTGGAATTCCTACCCGATGCAGCCGCGCGGTATCTAGCTTCGCAATTTCAGCAACCTTTTCATATCCATCAATAGTGATCTCGCGTCGAATGAGTTGTGCAGCTTCTTGTTTCGAAACCTCTCCGTCGACGAGCCGATTGAGTATTGTCTCCAAGCTAGGCATGCGCAGTTATGTTCTTAGCAAGTGTAATAAATGCAACACATTGAGAAGCACAACGGGTCAACACCATCGGCGCGCGAACGGACAGCCGGCAATGACGGTAGCCGGAGACGTTAAATACGGTCTGTTCGCTTCTATCGTGTAACCAGCCATAAAAAAAGTTTGGAGAAGAAGAGAAGACGCGTGAAAGCTTCTGAAGATAATCGGGACGCGAAACGCCCAATTGCAAGGCCACGCGGCACCCGCGATTTTTTGCCTGGTGCGATGGCAAAACGACGCTTTGCCGAGCTTCAGTTCAGAAACGTGGCCGAGCGCTGGGGGTACGGCGAAATCGCAACGCCGGCGTTTGAGCCGCTCGACCTTTTTACGATCAAATCGGGAGAAGCTATAATAGACGAGATTTACAGCTTTACAGACCGTGGGGGGCGCGCGCTAGCGTTGCGGCCTGAGCTCACCGCCCCCATCATGCGCGTGTACGTGAACGAGCTGCAATCAGCGCCTAAGCCGCTCAAGTTCTACTATTTCGGTGACTGCTTTCGGTATGAGCGGCCCCAGTCCGGGCGCTACCGGCAGTTCTGGCAGTTTGGCGTCGAACTCATTGGAAGTGCAAGGCCAGAAGCGGATGCAGAGGTGATCGCGCTTGCGCAGCATATGCTAAGAAGCCTAGGGCTTGAGGCAAAGATCCACGTTGGCTCTTTGGACGTCCTTAGGGCCGTGTTTTGCGAGCTTGACGATGAAACTTGTGCCCTTGCGATGCGCTTGATCGACAAGGGCGATTTCGATCGATTGCATGAGCTCCCACACGGTGACGCCGCTATAAGCATCATCGAAGCACCAGACCCATTGAGCGAAGCGCAGAGCGTTGCTTCGACCGATCACCTCTTGCAGGTTCTTGAGCTGCTTGACACGCTCGCTATAGATTATGCTGTTGATTTCGGCATCGCGAGAGGGCTCGAGTACTACACCGGGATCGTCTTTGAAGCTTATGTCCACGGCCTCGGAGCTCAGAACCAAGTTCTCGGAGGGGGCGCATACCGGCTGGCACACCTCTTCGGCGGCGATGACGTGCCGGCAACAGGCTTTGGAATTGGATTTGACCGGATCACGCGGGCCGTCACTATTCGTGGGGAAGCGCCGCCGCGCATTATAGTCGTCCCCACTAAGGACGCACGCATCTACGCGCTCGGCATCGCCGATGAGTTGCGGGCACACGTCTCCACGGATGTTGACGTTATGGGGCGACCGGTTCGTGCGCAGTTGACGTATGCCAACAGCGCAAGTTTCGACTTCGCCGTCATTATCGGAAAGAGCGAAATGCAGACCTCAAAACTAACGCTGCGCAATCTGAGAACCGGTGAACAGGAATCACTGCGCGTTCAGGAGATTATCGATCGCGTCCTAAGCCGTACATAGAGCAAAACGGACTACAGGAGACTGTTTATGAATGCCGTGCAGACCGTGCTATGGAAACTGATAAACCCAATAGCGATTGTAACCGCCTGCTGTGCCGGGAACGCGAGCGGCTTCATCGCAAGCTGGATTACCCAGGTGTCGTTCGTGCCGCCGCTGATCATGGTAGCAGTGAATCCGTTGCACTATACCTACGAGCTCATCGTCAATAGCAATGCTTTTGCAATCAATATTCTCAGAACTGATCAAGCGGAATTGGTTGATATCTTCGGCAAGAGCTCAGGTAGGAAAGTTGAAAAGTTCGCGTCGACGGAGTACGATCTGGGGAGCACAGGCTCGCCCATCCTCAAAGACTGCTTGGCGTTTGTTGACTGTAACGTGATGTGGACTAGAGAGGCCGGAGACCACGTTCTTGTTGTCGGCAGCGTCGCTGGTGCCGCCATCAAGTCTGATGGCGAAACCCTTCAAGAAGCGCGGTCAATGTACGCGCAACGCACCTCAAACTAGCTTCTGATCGAGGGATTAACAATGGTGGAGCTTAATTTCAAAAATGGCCTCATTCCGGTCGCTACGCAGGACGATGAGACGGGGGAAGTGCTGATGATCGCCTTTATGGATAAGGACGCATTCGAGATGACCCGAAAAACAGGCTGCGTCCATTATTGGAGCCGAACAAACCGGCGCGTTTGGAAAAAGGGGGAGACATCGGGCCACGTTCAACGGGTAAAAGAGATCTTGGTTGACTGTGATGCAGACGCGCTTGTGATCAAGGTAGATCAAGTTACAGCGGCGTGCCACACTGGTTTCTGGTCGTGCTTCTTCAGGACTATCGACGGGCGGACAATAGGCGAAAAGGTGTTCGATCCAGAAGAGGTATATAAGAAACGCGACTAGGCACCACCTATCGTCGCGCCAACGCGAGTCGCTGGGACGGGCACTGAACTCGAAGATGCTCCTCGCAAGCCGTAACTGATGCGAGGAAGGGCGGACGCGTCAGTTCGTGAAACGTAATCTGCTAAAGCATCTGAATGCTCTTGTCAGGGTTTTGTCCTCACGAGATTGCGACTCCTTCGGCCGCGCCAGACGCCGGCGAAAATGTTTAGGTAGATGCGTTGCACACTTTTTACTGAGATTATGACGCGTAAATGCATCGAAAGAAGCTGCCTGTACCACGCTGAGTGCGAGAGTTACTTTGACGATCAAAACTTGACCGACTACAAGAAAACGAAATCCGCGACTGGCGAGGAGCTCTGCGTATTTCATTGGGGCATTGGGTTTATGCGTGTAATGAAGAAATGTCCCGATCGGGAACCGAAAGCGCAAAACCTATCTTAAGCTGCAGTTTAGTTGGAGCCCTCTGCAATTGTTAGCGTGCGCTTGCGACTTCTTGCGCGAGTTTTTTTGTCCTCCATTTTTTGTCCTCTGCACTCGCACCGTTGTTACCGTTTGTCCATTGGATACCCGTCGTTCAGCCGGTAAGTGTCAGCCGTCTCGTCCTAGAGGGCATGCTGTTCCAGACGCTTCGCAGCTGGTTTGAGCTTCTGAATAACTTTGTGCCGCCAGTCGTACTATTTGACATAAAAGCGCTGTTCTTAGTCTGGTTTCGTTGTCGGGCGTCTTTTACCTAAAAACTGCATGTCGTCGCGATTACAAACAATCTTTGTTCTTGGCTTCGAGACCTACGAGGATATCTGCGATGATATGAGTTAGGTTTGAAAGCATTATGGATCCTCTCTCCTCCTTTTTCTTCTTACGCTCAGGTGGCCTGACACGGCCCGGTAGTGAGGCGCTATAATGGGAAGCACTAGATTGTTTGGCGGGCACGGGTGAATGCCAAAGTTAAGAAGTAGTCGAGAAGATGCTTCAGGTTTAAGAGGCGCGGGTTCGTATGCTATTATTATGCCGAATAAGACGTATTCGATGAACGTTTCTGACATGAGTGAGGACGAAGTCGACGAAGCGGTATCAGATGCGCTGCACGGAATCGTGAAAGCGATGAATCTTTGGCAAGAAAAAAAGTCGTTTCACAAGAAGGTCACTGAAGCGCTGTTTGACATTTTGAAACAGAAAGACCTCACCATTTTTGATGTGCTTATCAAACGAGATGAGAAAGTCTGCGAGATTCTGGATGAACCTACGAAAGACATCCCCGAAGGAAAAATGCTTGAAGGCTCGATAGATACGGAAACAGTGAAAGTGTATAACCTGCGCTGCAAGGATCCGAACGGCAATTTTGAGCTGCTGTATGACAATGAGTTTAGAAAGGACATCCAGATGACGTTGTACACTGAACGAAAAAGAATCAAGATGTGATTTGGCCAAGAACTCACCAATCCCTGCAACGCATAGCACGTGCAAGGGGGTTGGGTCGTTCTCGGTTTGGGGGTTTCATTCATGTCTCTGTCTGAATACGATCGTAAGCGATACCACCGACAAATAATCATTCCCGGGTTTGGGGAAAGGGGGCAGCAACGGCTGAAAAACTCGACTGCCTTCATAGCTGGCTTAGGCGGGCTCGGCTCACCTCTGGCGTTGTATCTTGCTGTCGCGGGCGTTGGACATCTTCAGCTGATTGATATGGACTCTGTCGAGCTTAGCAATTTGAACCGGCAGGTACTGCATTGGGACGAAGATTTGGGAAAACAAAAAGTCGAATCAGCATCGCAGAAAGTGAAAAGGATCAATCCAACGACCAGCGTTGAAGCATTCGATCTGACTATTGAGGACGAGAATGTCCTTGAGCTCACCAAACGCTGTGACATCATTCTCGACGCTATGGACAACTTCGCGGTGCGGTACATGCTAAATTCGGCGGCTATTGCTCACCACGTTCCCCTGATCCACGGCGCGGTATACGGCTACGAAGGGCGACTTACTACCGTGTTTCCGGGCAAGACGGCTTGCCTAGAGTGTATCTATCCGCACGCTCCGCCTCGCGCAGTGTTTCCGGTATTAGCTACGACGCCAGGCGTGATAGCATTGCTGCAAGCAACAGAGGCCATTAAGTGCTTAGCTGGCGTAGGCGTCCCATTGGTCGACGAACTCCTGATCTACGATGGCGAAATGATGGCATTCGACAAGGTCAAGGTGGCCAGGAACCCGCACTGTAAGTCGTGCGCCAGCTCTTGGTCGGAGTAGGTTTACCGTCAAAAAAGCGCATTTCGTTGTAGCGGCGCTTCACCGGAAATCCTTGTCTCACAACGGCAGCGACTGGGGGTCAGATCGCTAGAACAGTAGTAATCAACGTCTTAGGCGGTTTCCAAGCGGTGATTGCAGCCGCATCACTTGTGGGGTGGACGATTTTTTTGGATACTGTCAATGTCGAAGTCAAAGCGGAGCGTTTCAGGCTCGGAGGTTGCTACTGTCTGCCTTGTCAGACTAAAAATGCGCCATAATACCAGGGCCAACGCCAGTGCGGCAATCCCTAGGATGCCGATGAACTTCGTGTTGCCGGCATAGACTGCGAAGGAACTGGCAATAACAGCTATCAGTACGAGGACAAGTAGTACCAGATTGGTTTTCAAAAGGTGACTCAGAGGCATGGCTTCCAGACAGTGGTGAGGTCGGCGCGATGGACAGTATCATGTTGAAACACTATATAAAGCTGGTTTGTCGACCTTAAGACCATTCGTGCTGCGCACTGAGGTTTGCGCAGTCGCTTCTATGCGAGTAAGACGGCTATGATCCCTGAGAGAAAGACGCCGTCGAAAGTACCGGCGCCACCAATCGAGGCAATAGGAGCCCCAACCTGTTTGATGGCTCCTAAATGCGTCAAGTCAGCCCCGATCAGGGTGCCCAGCACGCCGCACACATAAGCTAAAGCAAAGGCGTTCTCGACCCCCGAAAATAGTGTCAAAACGGCGATAGTATAAACGGCGGCAACGAGAGGCGAAACAAGCGCTGGAGAGACTATTCCTACCCCCTTTACGGGTTTGGATATGAGATGGGAAATGACGGCTACAAGAGTCACCCCGACGATCGCAAAGGCGAAAACGTCCGGGAATCGCCACAGGAGATAAAGCGAGACAATAGAGGGAATTAGAGCGCCGCCGACATTGATAGCAACGATCGTTTTTCGTGAGCCTTCGGCTGCCACTGGCACGCGGTAGGTCATGCCGAAAACGGTGACATAGGCGTCAGTCATGATCGGCTCAGACGTTTCAAGAGTGAATAAGGGTATGTTAATAACGCTCCCGATGAGCACAGCTAAAAGCAAAATTAAGATTGCTTGAGCTGAAAACCCGATTCGACTAAAAGCCGCTCCGATTAGTCCAAGGAAGATGAAAACAAACAGCAGGAGAACTACGAATATGACAAATGCCGTAATGACTGGCGAAAATGGGCTATAGACGTACGTCCGACGATCTGCCAAAAGTGCCTCCTATACGCGCCTTTTTTCAGCCGCCACGTCCGCGAGGAGATCTAGGTGAGTCAATATAGCCGCATCGATATAAGGTTTTCAGGTAATTAGCGAAGCAAGGGCACGATTCGTCCTGCGACGTGAGGGTAGTGACGAGACCTCGCGAATAGGCAGACAGCTGGTTAGGTATGACTGTCTTGTGGCGCGACAATGCCGGGGGGGCAGCGGCGATTGGCCGGGCGCTGTTGCGGCTTTTATAGGCCACGCGTAACGCAAAGCATTGCTTTGACTAGCGCTGATGGCTCTGAACGACAGGCGCCGTCTCGAGAAGCAGCTGTTCAAGCAAAAAGTTTTAGTTCTTCACAGCGAGGGCGACTGGTCTTTTTCGAAAAGGCCAATACAATTTAGCTCCTAGTTTAGGAAGCGGTCGCAGCAATTCAAAGCAACTAAGCGCCTTGAGTGCGGCGTTTAATGACTTAAGTCGAACTCTTTTGATGCTCGGACGTAGTGATCAAACAGCTCATGGCCCCACCTAATGCTGTCGTTGCTATAACTGAGCAACTCGTCTGAATAGTCATAAGACCCGTCGAATCTGAAGAGTCCAATCATAAAGAAATAGTCAGTAACCGTGAAAACCGTTTTTGGGTTTTGTTCAGTCACAAACAGTTTAAGATTTGCCTTAAGCGAATTCTTGAGCGGGCTGCGGTCTGCGAGCTCTAGCATGTTTTCGTGCACTTCGTGAGTAACCACAAGCTCGATCGGTATACCTCTTGCGGCGAGTTCGGCGTAAATATAAAACAAGTCTGGCGTGAACACAGGGGCGACGCCTCTTATCACTTTGGCGTCTTCGAGCAGGGTGACAAAGGTCGAAAAGGCATTGAAAATGTCAGTGGGCACGCTTGTCAAGACTTGTGATTCTTGCAAACATCCTATGTTTCTGAGAGAATCTTCAGGGATGCCGCTTAAATCGTGCTCAAGCCAGAACTTGCCAAACTGAGTAATCACGTTGACCGTTTGCACAAAGCTCTCCACGTGCAAAGCGACAATCTTGCCGGAGCTTGTAAGCAAGTAGTTCCGCTTACCATCTTGGAATGTGAGGCGTTCTTTCTCCAGCTCTCTGAGTGCGTGTATTGCTGCGGTTGAGCTTGCCCCTGTTGCTTCGCGCAGGCTGGCGAGGGATGTCGTGCCGTTATTTAGTGCGAGAAGGAGCTTCTTCCTCAGGTCCGAGCATATTAATAGTCTGAGCAGCTCGCTGTCATTGGCTAGGGGCTCAACGATTTCACTGCGTTCTTTTTCCATTTGTGTTGTGATATACATGATTAGCGAATTGTGTCAATGATGGATATCAATATAAACTTTGCTATTTATATTCATTATATGTTTAGATACTGAATTTAGTTAACATATGGAATTATTGATAAAAAATGTCAATATCTGCATAGAAAGGTAGCAGCCAGACTCTGGGACGCATGATCGCTGGCTCAAAGGATGTGGGGCCATCCTAAAGCGAACGGCGTAGCGTACATGGCTAGGATCAGCCACTCTCCAGAGATAAACAATTCAAAAAGTCCAGTCGCTTTAGGGCTTCTGGTAAAGCGCAAGATGAACCAGTATCCGTACAGCACGCTAAGAATTAGTGCGAAAAGGTATGGATAGAAAAGACCCTGATAGAGCGAGAAGACTAGCCACAAAATAAGTGTAGAGTTCAGAAACAGCAGCAGGTTTCGTGTCTTGTTTCTGCCTAAAGATACAGGGATCGTGCGCACGCCGGCCTTCCGATCACCGTCGATGTCGCGCACGTCAAGAACCACGCTGTGAGTGAAAACCTTGAGAAAGAACCAGTACGCAACCAGTAGAACCACCAACGGGATAGCTACGTGAATGGCAAGCGGCAGTAGCGACGCTCCTACGGTGATCGCGGCCGCGATCGTGATATTTTTAAGAACGAAGACGTCCTTTATTCTCTTTCTGTGGATCCCCATGCTATAAAAAAGGCCGACATAGAACGGGAAGAGAATGACGAGGATTGCTGCCGGATTGGTGAAAAAAGCGAGAATCACCGCGATGATGACTGATTCAAGGCACGCAAAAACAATGTAGTCTCGGTATTTCTTTACGAATTGAGCCCTGTTTGGCTGATTGACTAAATCTTCTTTCAGGTCTGATACTTTATTCAAATTATATACTGAAAATGCCAAACAGAAGGTAGCAATTAGCAACAAGGCGCCGCCCACGACAGCTTGAAGCAGAAAAGAGAGGTAGAGTGTTGCTGCTATTATGGCGGCCATGAATATCGAAGTGGATGTAAGAAAATAAAATACTCTTTCTAGCCATCTTTGGGGCGGTGCCTGAGGCAAACGAAATTGGGCAAGGAATTCCTTATCTAACGAGGTGCGGCTACAGAATGACGGGTTTGGCTCTGTCGACATAGTATTCGAACAACTCCTCCCCCCATGCTAGTGCTTTAGGGCTGTAACTAAGAAGCATGTTAGACCAATCATACGTTTCATCCGGCTTGAAAAAGGCGAGCGACAAGAAATAATCAGTAACCGTCGAAGCAAAGTTCAATTGGGGCCCAAGAATGAAGATCTTGAGATTCTTTTTGAGGGCTTGTTGTAGCTCTTCCCTAGGCGCCGTTTTTAACGTTGCATCTAGTACGTCGGTTGTGAAAATAAGTTCGATGTCTATGTTTTTGGCTACCAGCGTCGTAAACTGGTTCGTCAAATCTTCAATGAAAAACGGGGAGAAACCGCGTATCTTCTTTGCATTTCCAAGCAGCGTAAAGAACAGAGAAAAAGGTTTGAAGAGATCCGTCGGAGTACTTGTCACAACTTCCGCATCGGCGAGGCAGCTTACTTTATCGAGCAAATGTGTTGGAATAGAGCTCAAATCGTGGTCAAGCCAAAATTCCTTGTTTTTTGATAGCGCACTGATGGTTCCGTTAATGTCTTCGAACTTTCGCGTGACTATCTCACCAATGTTAGTAAGCGAGTAGTTGCGTTTCTCATCTTGACGTGTAACATGCTCCTTTGTTAGCTCTCGCAATGCGTGAACGCAAGCCGGCGAGCTCGCGCTAACGTACTCGCTCAGTTCAGAAAGCGTCATTTTCTTGCCATTGCAGAGTGCTTGGGCGAGATTGTTTCGCAAATCAGAACACGATAAAAGGCGTAAAATTTGTTCAACTTCTGTGTTCTTCATTTTGGAGTTACTCTCGTTCATGTTCCGTTCCCTTTGATT